>OKWQ01000187.1_pt1 | contig 35791 bp, 55 predicted proteins | sample 1607071 | NCBI WGS metagenome assembly OKWQ01 (sample SAMN07501039, study PRJEB24779) | human gut metagenome
AATGAATTGCGTTAGGCATGTTGTATGTAATTGCCTAACGCAGTAATTTAGGGGATATAACCACTTTAAAGTCATTATTTCTTTGGTCAGGTCTTTTAAAATATTCAATTTTATATACAATCTGTTTTAATAATCTATTCTTCAAACTAATATCATTTGTTTTTTCATAAGCGTCTATTATATTTTCAAATACAACAATAGAATTTTGAGATATAGTTTTTTCTTCTTTTTTTATAAGCTTTTCAAGATTTTCTATTTCATTAGATAAAGTTGTTATTCGAGATTCTATATTTTTAGATCTTTCTAAGAAAACATCCTCTGAATAGATTCCTCTTTCTAGAAAATCGAAAAGTTTTAATTTTTGATTATTAAGGGTATTTAATTCTTTATTTAATAGAGTAATTTGTTTAACATATAAGTCAATATCATTTTTTTTGGGTTTTCTATTTACTTCCATTTTATATTCTTCTAAATAACTTCGTAATGATTTTAATACTTCTTTTTCAACGTGTTCAAATCTAATACTTCTATTTCCACACTTATAAGTACACATAAGTCTATCAATTCCACGTAATTTACGCATTGTCATTTTTTTACCACAAATACCACAAGTTATTAGACCCGCAAACGGATTAACAGGCGCATTAGTTAATTGATAAGGGATATGATATCTGTTATTTAATATCTCTTGTGTTCTATTCCATATATCTATATCTATTATTGCTTCATGTTTTCCATCTGCCACAAGCCATTCACTTTTATCTCTAGTTCGTGTATCTTTAACTTTATTAGGATCTTTTGATTTTTTTATCTCTTTTTTCTTCCAAGTTACTTTACCTATATATACAGGATTTTTTATAATCATTAAAACAGAACTAGGAGAAAATGAGTTTCCTATTTTAGTTTTATAACCTAAGGAATTTAAATAATTAGATATAGAGCTAGCACCATTTCCGTTGATATACATATTAAATATAGTTTTTATTATTTCAGCTTCATTTTCGTTAATTTTCAATGTTCTACTTCTATTTATAAAATGTATGTCATATCCAAGTGGAGGGTTAGTTGCTATATAATTTCCATCTTCTATAGAACGGATTCGTCCTCCTTGCATACGTTTTTTAATCATTTTATATTCTTTACGCCCCATAAAACTTTCAAATTCAAAATAGTCTTCATCATAATCATCATCAAGATCATATGTTTTATTTGGAGTTATTACTTTAGTGTGAGATTCTTTAAATATTCTAGTTATCACACCTTGATCTTCTGTATCACCCCTTCCAAGTCTTTGAATATCCATAACTAATACACCGCTATATTGATTATTTTCTACTTCTTGTAATAGTTCGACCATCTTAGGCCTATGAAATATGCTATCAGCGGAAACAAGTTCTTCTTTTATTTCGACAATGTTTAAATTTTTCTGTTTAGCAAACTTTAGAAGAGCTTTTCTATGTTTTATAAGAGTCTCTCCATTACCTAATGTTTTTTCAAGTTCTTCATCTGCTCTTGATTTTCTTAAATAAATACATATATTGTTCATTTTATAATCTCCTTATAATTTGATTAAAAAAAGTTACTTTAAATTACAAAATATATAAGATTGTGCGAACGTTTGTTCTTTACATTTTTATAAAATAATGCTAGTATTTTATTATAGCTTATGTATAACGAGGTGCGAAATGGATGAATATGTTGAATTGGAAATGACATATAAAAAACTATTATTAAAATTAATAAAAGATTCTAAAATATCACCAGAGAAGGAGAGTGTTTAATTATGCTTCTTCTTTAAAAGAAGATGCTTAATATCAGCTTTTAACGCAGCTGTTAACACCTCCATAGCTTCTTTGGATAAATTCTCATCTTTAATAATTCCTAAGTTAATTAATAAGTTTATACTTTCCTTTGTATCCTTTAACACTTCTCTTTCACTTATTGATTTATCATTAATTACTCCATATACCCAATATTCTTCTGGCAATCCACTTAATTCAACTAGGTTTTTTAACACTTTTTTAGATGGATTCCTTGAACCGACTTCCAACATACTATAAAGTTGTTCGCTTATTCCAACTTTATCAGCCATTTCTCTTTTGGTTTCTATTCCTAATTTCTCTCTAAAATCTTTAAGTCTATCATTAAATTTCATTTCTTTAATAACTCCTTCATTAATTACTTAAACTAATTCCTTAATCAATATAACACATATTTGTTAAATAGGCAATAAAAAAGTCGTCCGTAGTTTAACAAATTTGTTTATATAGTAAAATGAAGATAATAAAAGTTATGTAAAGATAAATTTAAAATTTGAGTAAATTTGAGTTAATTAACGACTTGAAATGTTAAACAAATTTGTGTAACATAAAAGTATGAGGAGGGGATGAAATGAATAAATTAAAACAAATAAGAAAAGATAGCGGAATCAAAGTGAAAAAAATAGCTGAAAAATTAAGTATAAGCAGAGAACATTACTACAATTTAGAAAAAGGGATTACACCTTTCGACTTAGAGAAATTGAATGTACTCTCTAAATTATTTGAAGTAGATATAGTTGAGTTGTCAAATTTGATAAAGGAGGAACGCGATGGAAAAGAAGACGTTAGCAGAATTAGAAATTGATTATAAAAGAAAGCTTGAAGATTTGCTTAAAAAAACTAAATCACTTCATTAATAAAAGTAGGACAAGTTTTCATTAAACTATAAAAAGCAGCATAGAATTTAACGAGGTGGTTAATATGGCAGAAGTTGTTATTATAGAGCCTAACATCTCAAAAGAGGAGAATGAGGTAATCTTAAGAGGTGTTATTGAAATATTAGAAGAGATAGCACAAGAAATACAAGGGATGAACGAGGCTTAATGCCTCAATTTAAGCATAAAATTTAAAAATGTAAATACCTAGCAGTATATTATATTAAAATCACTATTTAAATATTCCAAAAGGAGGGTAAAAAATTGAATAATTTAATTATTAAACAATTCAATATTGGAGGACAAGCAGTTCCGGTTGTTGATAGCAGAGAAGTTGCTGAAATGGTAGAAAAAGAACATTCGAATTTAATGAGGGATATAAGAGGGTATGTAAGCATTTTAGAAAATTCAAAATTGAATTCTCAAAATTTCTTTATAAAAGATACTTATAAAGTGGAGGGAAATAATAAAACATATGATTGTTTCTTATTAACCAGAAAAGGTTGTGATATGGTAGCAAATAAAATGAGCGGTAAAAAAGGTGTTTTATTTACAGCTGAATATGTAACTAGATTTGAAGAAATGGAAAAGTCTTTAAAAGGACAACCATTGAAATTAACTACAGAACAGATGTTAGAACTTCAATTCAAATATGCTAAGGAAGTTAAAGAAGAAGTACAAGAACTTAAAGAAGATTTTCATGACTTTAAAGGTAATAGTCCATTATTCAATATTGAATGCAAAGAGCTACAAGCTTTAGTAAGAAAAATAGGAATATCAGTACTAGGTGGCAAAGGTAGTATAGCATATAAGGATAATAGCTTAAGAGGTAAAGTATATGCAGATATACAACACCAGCTTAAGAGAGAGTTTGGAGTTACTAGATATGAAGCAATTAAGAGATGTCAACTTAATAAGGCTATAGACATAGTTAGTAATTATAAAGTTCCTTTAGTTCTAGGGGATGAAATTATAAAGCTTAACAATCAGATACATTGGAGGGAAGTAATTTAATGCATTTCCTATATGTAGCTAAAATCTATCTATTAACTTTACTTAAGATAAGTTACAAAGTAGGAATAGGGCTAATAGTAGCAATATCAATTATGGCTTTAATAGCTTATCTAAAAGAGGATAAGGCTATATTTACAAAAGGGTATAGGAAGTTAAGAAGGTACTTAATGTGAAATTTGATTTTATTGCGTAATTGAAAAAAGGAGGATTTAAATTTGTATTTTAAAGGGTTATCAAGTAGTTTTAAGAAAAATGAATATAAAAGAAAAGTTATAAATGAACTTGAAATATTAAAAAATGATGTAGATTGTTTGATTCATTGGGATAAAGTTTATGTAGATGAATGTAATAGATATGTATTGAATGATAAAGATGATTATAATAAAGACTATTTAGAATTGCAAAGATTAATAAATAAATTAACACAGGAAAGTAAATAGTTTGTAATCCAAAAATAGGAGGTTTATATGACAGAAAATTGCAGAGCATTAAGAGAAAAGCAAAAGAGATTTCTTAAAGAGCAAGGATTGAATCCAGAAGAGTTTTTATCTCTAGGAACAGCAGCAGATTATTATAAATTCTATCACATTAAAAAAGAAAAAGAAGTTGTTATAAGGAGGTAAGCATGTACAAGCAGTTACTACTTAACAGTAATGGAATTATGTTAGAAAGGAGGAAGAGATCTTGGGTAAGCAAATGCAAGATATTTTTGATAAGTTTGAAGCTTTAGAATTAGCAAAAGAAGTTGAAAAGGCTAAAGAAGATATGAGTAAACAACTAAATGTTAATGCAGCAACTAGACTTATTGCAGAACAATATAAAAAAAGTTGTTCCCAGCCGGCAAGCAAAAGGAACAACGATACAAAAACAACTAATCTTAGTATAGCAGATGAAGACTATATAGGCAATAGCATAGAAAATATAAGAAGTTTGTAGGAGGTATTTATAATGGCAGAACGTAGAATGTTTGCAAAAACAATAATAGATAGTGATGCATTTTTAGATATGTCTTTATCTACCCAAGCCTTATATTTTCACTTAAGTATGAGAGCTGATGATGATGGATTTGTAAATAATCCTAAAAAAATACAAAGAATGATTGGTTCCGGCGATGATGAATTGAAGATGTTAGTTCTTAAGAAGTTCATTATACCATTTGAAAGTGGTGTATGCGTTATAAAGCATTGGAGAATACACAACTATATAAGAAATGATAGATATAAAGAAACAGTATATAAAGATGAAAAATCAATGTTAGGAATGAAAGAAAATGGTTCCTACACATTAGAAAATAACTTTGGTATACCATTTGCCAACCAATCGGATACCATTGGTATACCAGATGGACACCGTTTGGATACACAGGTTAGGTTAGGTAAGGAAAGGATAGGAAAGGATAGTATAGAGTTAGTAGAGAGTAGATTAGATGAAGATAAGATAGAAAATAAAAAAAAGAAATCTGAATTTGATTTACTTATAGAAAATTATACAGATGATTTAGATTTAAGAAATACAATTTATGAATTTATAAAAATGAGGAAAGCTATTAAATCTCCAATGACAAGTAATGCATTAAAGTTAATGCTTAGTAGATTAGATAAGTTATCTAATTGTGATAATGGTAAAAAGTTTAAGATATTGGAACAAAGCATTATGAACTCATGGAAAAGCATATATGAGTTGAAAAATGAGAATGGACAGAAGAAAGCACAGTATAGTAATGAAAAGCCTAAGTTAAGATTTAATAACTTCAAGGGGCGAGATTATGACTATGATGATCTAGAGAAAAAATTGCTAGGTTGGGATCAAGAGGATTGAGAGGAGAGTTTATGAAAATAGTGGTTATATGGTTAATAGCAGCATTATTTTATTGGGCATTAATATATGGAGCTACTAGAAATGATAAAGAAGAGTAATTTGTAAATATTACGCATTAGATAGGGAGTGATAATTAGTGTATGTAAATGTAAAAGACTTAAAGACTTTTTTAAGTGAATGTGATGATAACAGTACAATAATATTTGAATATAACGGTTGTGATACTGAGATTGAAAATGGTGATGCTTTTTCAAATATAAACTTAGAAAATTCTGATATATATGATAAAAGTGTAAGAATTTCTTTTAAGTAATACGCCATTCAAATAAAGAGAGGTGAATTAAATGAGTTGTTACAATTGTCAAAACTCAAAAATGTTAGAACAACCTATAGATTGTGATGATTATTCAATTTTTGGATATTGCAATAAGGATAAGGTGATACATCCACCTCCTATATATTTGCCAGAGGGAACTTGCAAATATAAAAAGCTTAAAGACATTGTTGAAAATAAAGAGAAGATTGCCTTAAATGAGCAAAAGGAATCTTTTCAAATTAGTTTATTTTAATGCGTCATTCAAGAAAAAGATAAATAAGGAGATGGAGGAAATGGCAAGGTTTTTAAATATAGGTTTAGAAAATTGTGTTAATGTAGATAAAATTATAAGTATAGTAAATGCAGATAGCAATCATGCGAAAAGGTTAATTAAGAGTGCGAAAGAAAATAATTATTTAATAGATGCTACAGGAGGAAAGAAGACCAATTCGGTAATAGTAACAGAAGGTAGAATAATAATAAGCAGTAATAGGGCAGAAACATTAAGGAAAAGATTTAACGAAGACTTCTAAAAAAATATAAAAATACGATAAATAACGAAAATGATATGGATATCATCAAAAACACATTTGAAATACATTGAAATGTATATAAAACGTAAGATGATATTTATATCTTTTTTAGTTAGAATGTATTTAAAGAAATCGGAAATAAAAAGGGCATGAGGTATTTATTACTTATTTAAATAAAATTAATAAATGTCCAGTTAAATGGTATGGGTGAACTATATTTAAAAGTGAGGTGTTTTAATTGTTAAATAAAGAAATTGTAAAAGGTTTCTATTTGGAAGGTTATAATGCAGCAGAAATAGCTAAAAAATTAAAAGTTGGGACAGATTCAGTAAGAAAATGTATTCAAAGAAACTTTGGAAATTTAAAATTAAAACATAAGGTTGCAGTAGTTCAGAAAAAAGAAGAGTTAAAAACAATAAATTATGAAGCAAATAAATATATGAGTGATAAAGCTTTTGTATTAAAGAATCGTTCAATTTATAAAACTCTTCCTAATGGAGATATAGTTACAAATAAAGAAGTTGCTCCAGTAATTACTTGGGATACACCAAGAAGACTAATTAATGAAAATAAGGTTAGATAATAATCTTATAAATAAAATTTTATATATACCCTTGGAGGGGATTACAGAAAGGCATCTAATTAGTTAGGTGTCTTTTTGATTGGAAAGGAGAGAACTATGAGAATTGGAAATATATTAAAAGATACTCAAACAAAAGAGTATAAAAAATTAAAATCAATTTCTAACAAAAAGAAGAATAAAAAGAAGATACAGAACTTGAGTGAAAGAGATTTAAAAGATTTAATGTCACATAGTTCTTATCGAAGGGGAAAACATGGAGCTATAAAGCAGGTGAAATAATGTTTGAAGAAGAAAAAACAAGAGATTGGGAAAAAGGAACAGCAAATCCGATACCTGATAATAAATATAATAGGTTCAAGGAAGAACTTATTATATTTAGTAAAAAATATGCTGAAAGGAATTTGATGTTATTTATTTTAGCAAGAGCAACAGGTTATAGAATGGGAGATTTAGTTGGATTAACTATTGGAGAAATTAAAGAAGCTTTAGATCATGGTTACTTTTCAATCCAGGAATCAAAGCAATATGAACAATGGAAAAGTAATTTAGTTAAATATCCAAATAGGAAGAAGCCTGATAAGCGTGATGCTATTATCGGTAATAAGTTAGAAAAATATTTAAGAGATTATATAAAGGGTAAGAGAAGGTCTGAATTTGCATTTCCTTCAAACAAAGGTGGAGGAAATGAAGCAATAAGTCAAAAATCATTTAGCGATATTTTATCAAATGTAGGTAAAAGAATAGGATTAAAAAATATAAGCGGACATAGTCCACGAAAGACATTTGCAACTAAAGTATATGATGAAAGTGGAAAAGACTTAGAGCAAGTAAGAATTGCATTAAATCATCAAAGTATAGAAGAAACAAAGAGATATTTAGGACTAAAAGAAAAGATGATTAAGGATAGTTTTAAAATTGCTGATAAAGACCTATAATCCGTAAAAAATAAAATGGTTACTATTCATAGTAAAGATAAAAAAATCCTACTAATATAAGTGTCCTAAAAATAGTATCCGTAATTCTCCCTGTTATTACCGATTATAAGAAAAATATAAAAGGATAGCTAACTCTAGTAAATCCAATGGTTTCAATAGGTTTTTATAAATGTAGATGAAATTATAAAATATAGGCTTAAATAACTGGAAGGGAAATATATAAAATTATCATAGCACTTTAAAAAATGAGTGCTACGATAAAGGAGGTATAAAATGGCTAGAAAAGATAGTTTTGAGGAGATTATAAATAGTAGCTTAGACAAGATAGAATCAATGATTGAGCAAGGTTGCACAGATAAAGAAATAGCAACAGAATTAGGAATAGGATATTCCACATTTAGGAAATATAAGGCTGAAAGCGTAGCACTTAAGGCTGTAATTGCTACTGGAAAAGATAAGTTGAATCAAGAAGCAGAAAAAGCAGTTTTTAAAAAAGCTACAGGGTTTTATTATTATGATGAAGTTCCAACAAAGGTTAAGGTAGAAAGTCTAGTTGATGGAGAAATTATAGTAGAAGAAAAAGTAGTTATATCAAAAGTTAAAAAGTATAGTCATCCAGATGTAAATGCTCAAAAGTTTTGGTTACAGAATAAGAAAAAGGCTAGCTGGAAGAATGATCCTCACAAGATAGATATAGATAAGAAATCATTAAAACTTAAAGAAAAAGAGATAGATAGTAAAGTAATAATTTAAGGAGTGAGATAAATGGAATGTGGAATAAACCCAAGTCCTAAGAGTAATAAACCTAGATTTAAGATAAGTGATTTTGATTATATTCCAATAGATACAATGCCAGGACAAATTATATTAAAATCCAAAAGACCTATAACGGATGAGTATTATAGAGGATTGAGGGAATTATTTTTAGAACAAGGGATAAAGATAGTTATAGTCCCTAGCGATTTTGAAATTATAGCTATTGATAATAAGCTTTTAATTAAGAGTGAAAAGAAATAATAGTAAGGTTATTATTTACTTATGATGTATAAGCGTTGTAGTTCATGTGGCAGAAGAATACCTAGCAATACAACTTGTAAGTGTCAAATAGATAATACTAGGGAAAGATACAAGGAATATAAGGCTAGAAGAAATGATAAAGAAGAACAAGCATTTTATAGAAGTAATACATGGATTGAATGCAGAGATACTAGAGTAATAGAGTTGGTTAGTATTGATTGGTATGAGTATTATATTAATGGAAACATAGTAGTAGGATATACATTGCATCATATCGAAGAGTTAAAGGAACGCAAAGATAGAGCCTTAGATAAAAGCAATCTAATATATTTAACTCAAGCTAATCATATAAGAGTTCATAAAGCTTATTTGAAATCAGAAAAAGAAAAAAATAGAATGAAAAAAATATTATTTGAATGTTTAAGAAAAGCAAAAGAAGATTTTGGGATTGGATAAATAAAATTTAATACCCCGGGGGGATGAGATAAATTTATATATAAATTTAAAATGTCCTATGTGCTGAACCAGTTAGATAAATATCCCAAAATGAAACTTTTAAATCTTGAAAAGGAGGTAATTAAAAAAATGGCTAGACCATGTAAAAGTATAGAAGGTCAAAGTAGGCATAACTCAAAAGAAGAGATTGAAAAAAGAAAAGAAACTGAAAGCAATTTAAAAGGATTAGCTGATAAAATAGAATTTCCTCCAGATTATTTAACAAATGAACAAAAGAAAATATATAAAGAAATATTTGAAGAATTAAGAGCTAGTCAAATTTTAAGTAATTTAGATATATATATATTATCATCATGTAGTATAGCAATAGATAGGTTACAGTACATTGAAAAAATAATTAATAAGAATCCTAAAGCAATAATGAATAAGGATCTAATGAGTGCAAAGGATAAATATAATAAAGATTTCTATAGATGTTGTAATGAACTTTCTTTATCTCCACAAAGTAGAGCTAAGTTTGGAAGTTTATCATTAAAAGCTAAAGATGAAAGTGAAGATGCAGTATTAAAAGCCTTGCAAGATGATGAGGATGATGAATAAGAATGATTTTATTAGATAAAGCATTAAAATACTGTAATGATGTAATCGAAGGAAAAGAAATTACTACTGATGAAGTTAAATTACAATGTCAAATATTCCTAGATGATTACTATATAAATCAATATATAGATAATTTTGAATTTTGTTTTTGTGAAAAGAAGTTAAAAAAGATAAATAATCTATTAAAATTATTTAATTATGCAACTGGATTTATTGCAGGTAAACAAGTATTAGAGGGATTGGAAGGTTTCCAATGCCTTTTTTTAGTGGCTATTTTTGGATGGAGATATAAAAGTAACAAGAAAAAGTTTAGATATAGGGATGTAGTACTATTTATTCCTAGAAAAAATGCTAAGACATTTATAATAGCATTAGTCTTATTATTGCTAATGTTTACTGAACAAACATTTAGCGAATTTTATTCTATATGTATAGATAGAGAGTTAGCAAAAGAAGTAAGAAAAGCAATGGCACAACTTATAGAAGCGAGTCCAGCTATTAAAAAGCATTTTTTTGTATCAGAAAGTGAAACGGGAGTAATCAAGTGCAAAATTACTAATAGTTTCTATTATCCAAGAACTGCAAAGGCAAATAAGAATAACTCTATAAGACCAGCTGCGGTTTGTTGTGATGAGGTTGGAGCATTTACGGATAATAAGAATATACAAGCAATGAGAAAAGGGCAACTTTCAGTATTAAATCCTATAATGTTTAAAATAACTACTGCTTATGCTGAAAGTAATTCTATAATGCCAGAGGAATTAGATTATGATAGAGCAGTTTTAGAAGGAACAATAGATAATAAAAGACTATTTTGCTTACTATATTATTGTAGTAAAGAAGAAGTATGGACAGAAGAGGGATTATATAAAGCTAATCCTTTAAGAGTGGAAGAAAATTATAGCGAAATAAGGGCAGATAGAGAAACTGCTAAAATAAAAACAAGTGAACAGGAGGAGTTATTTACGAAAAATTTTAATATTTTCTTAGAGAGTAACGAGATAAATAAGTATATAAATATAGAGTATTGGAAGAAATGTAGACGTCCTGATATTGATTTTAAAGGCAAAGAAGTTGTTGTAGGTGTTGACTTATCTGTAACAACTGATTTAACAGCAGTTTCTATAATGTATGTTGAAGATGGGATGGTATATTGTAAATCTCATGGATTTTTACCAGAAGATAGTTTGCCAGATAGAAGAGAAAATATAAATTATATAGATTATGCTGAAAAGAAATATTGCGATTTACACAAGGGTATGACAATTAATTATACAAAGGTTGAAGAATATATAAGAAGTATAGAAGAGGAATATGAATGTACTATTAAATCTATTGTAACAGATCCAATGAATGCAAAAGAACTTATGGAAAGATTATCGGAAGATTATGATGTTATTCTTTTAAAGCAAACATATAGTAATTTAAGTCCAGCAACTAAAGAATTTAGAAAAAAGATATATGATGATAAAGTAAGATATGAATCAAATGAATTATTAGATTGGAATATGAAAAATGCAATTACTACTAAAGGAAAATCTGATGATGAAATGCTAGCTAAAGAAGATAAAAATAAGCAAAGAATAGATATGGTTGCAGTACTAATATTTGCTTATACTGAATTTGTAGTTCCTGAGAATGGATATAATGCAATTGATAAATTAGATGAAATGAACTGGGGATAATTTGATGTTAAAGTGGATTAAAAAAAGACTAGTAGATATTTTAGTTATTATTGCATTAATTATAATGATAACAACAACATTGATACTTAATATTTATATAGGTTTATACTTGCTATCTTTTGTATTGATAGGGATAGCAATAGTAATATCAAGATATAGATAGGAGGTGAGATAATGTTTGAAAAGTTGTTTGAAAAGCGAAGCTTAACTGGGGGTAATCCTTTCGATTGGACAGCTTGGATAAAAGGAGAGGATGATGAATTTACAGGAAATGATAGCACATATTCTAAATGCATAAATCTTTATGCTGAAAATATAGCAAAGTTACCTATAATTACGAAAATAAAAACTAAAAAAGGTGATGAAGATGCAGATAGTTTCTATTTATATGAAAAATTAAGATTAAGACCAAACGATTCTATGAATGCATTTGAGTGTATAAAAGCACTTATTGTTATGAGTAAACACTATGGAAGTGCTGGATTATATATAGATTATGATAAAAAAGGATTAGTTAAAGGTCTTTATCCAGTTAGAATTAATCAATTTACAGTTGATAATGCAGGATTAATAAAATCAACTAAGAAAAATAAAGTATTAGTTGATTTTACATGCGGTGATGTAAGTGGTAGCTGTTTTGAAAAAGATATAATAATTCTAAGGGATAATTCTATAAATGGAATAGACTTTAGAAAGACTAGATCATATATAAAAGATAGCATTGACACCAATATAAAAGCACAAAAATATCAATCACAATTATTTAGCAATGGACTTACTAATAAAATAGTGGTTCAATTAACATCTGACATAAAAGATGAGAAAGAACTTAGGAGGGTACAAAGTAAATTTGATAAGATGTATTCAAATAATGGGAGGGTTTTTACTGTTCCTGCTGGATATAACGTATCGGCAATGAATCTTTCTCTAGCAGATAGTCAATTTGCAGAATTAAAAATAATCGGAAAGAAAGATATATCAAGTGCTATAGGAGTTCCTTATTCATTAATAGAAAAAGGGACATTAACAGAAGAGGAAACGATAGCTTTTTTAAGTAATGCAATAATTCCAGTAATAACAGTATTAGAGCAAGAGATGGATTGGAAGTTATTAAGTGATGAAGATAGAAAATCAGGATATAAAATAAGATTTAATGTTAATGCTATGCTTAGAACAAGTCCTGAAAAACAGAGTGTTATATTAGATAGATATGTTAAAGATGGTATTTATACAATGAATGATGCTAAAAGAATTTTAGGAGTACCACTTGTAGAGGGAGGAGATACAGTAACTTTACCTAGTGGACAAATAACTCTAGATAATCTTATAAAAGGCAAGGCTACATGGCAAAATAACTCTAATGAGGAAGGGGGTGATGGTAGTGAATAAAGAAATTATTAAAATTAATACTACTTTTGAAGTTAGAGAATTAGGACAAGGTGAAGAAAAACAAATACATTTACAAGGATATGCATTAACTTTTGATAGTCTAAGTGAAGATTTGGGATATTTCAGAGAGATAATAAGGAAAGGTGCATTAGATGAATGTATTATGGATAATATTGTATTAAATATAAACCATGATATGGATAAGCCACTATCAAGAAATAACAAAACTTCTGGTTTAGGCTCATTAACATTAACTGTTGATGATAAAGGTTTATTTTTTGATGCAATACCAACAGAAACATCTTATTCTAGAGATTTAATCTCTAATATGTCAGCTGGAATAATAGATAAATGTAGTTTTGCATTTAGGCTAGATTATTCGGATAAAGAAGCTCAAAGTTGGGATTGGGATAGTGGGAATAGAGGATATGATTTAAGAACTATAAATAAAATTAAGGAAATATTTGATGTATCTATTGTTACTAATCCAGCGTATGAAAGTACAAGCTGTACAACCTACAAAAGAGCAAAAGAAAATTATGATAATTCAATAGAACTAGAAAAAAGAAAAGAAATATTAAGGTTAGAATTAGAGCTTATTTAAATAATAAGTTCTTTTTTTATGAAAAAATATAAGGAATGGTGAGAATATGAAAGTAAAAGAGTTAAGAAGGTTAATTGAAGAGAAAAAGGTAGAAGCAAGACAATTATTAAAGGAAGATAAATTAAAAGAGGCACAGGATATAACAGCTGAAATAAGGAAATTGGAGATAAAAGCTAAACTTTCTGAGGAGTTAGAAGAAGAAGAAAAGAGGGATTTAGAGAATCAAAGAGATTTAGGAAATATAAAGACAAAGACAGAAGTAAATGAAATGAGATCTATAGTAAAAAGTATAATGGGAAAAGAGTTAAGTACAGAGGAAAGAGCTACTGTAGTATCAAGTGATAATGCAGCAGTATTACCTAAGCAATTCATAAATCAATTACAAGAAATAAAAAAGGGGTATGGTTCTTTAAAAGAGCTTTGTGATGTTATTCCTGTTACAAAAAATGAAGGAACTATTCCAGTTGTTGATTATGATCAAAATGAATTGGCAGATATAGCAGAGGGTGAAGATATAGTAGATGGTACTCTAGTAACTACTGATTTACCTTATAAGTGCAAGAAGGTTGGTTTAATTCAATCCTTATCTTCTGAATTAGTTGAAGATGCGGAAATAGAAATTGAAGGAATTGCCAAGACGAATTTTACAGAAATTTCAGTTGCAAAAGAGAATAAAAAAATTATGACTATTGTTAATGCTAATGCAACTGTAGTAGAAGCTATAGATTATACTACTTTAGAAGATGTAATGGCAAAAGCCTTACCAACGGTTAAAGCTGGGTTAATTACTTTATGTAATGTAGAAGGTTACGCTCATCTAAAAAATATGAAAGATAAGCAAGGTAGAAATATGAACCTTATAACTACTATTGGAGATAAAGAATACTTTAATGGTAAGCCTATAGAAACTTTTGATAGTTCTCTAGTTACTCCATCAGAAGGAAAAACAAAAGTGTATTTCTCATTAAATATGAAAGAAGCTGTAAAATATCCGGAAAGAAAAGGCGTTACTATAGCTAGAAGTACAGAAGCAGGGTTTAAAGATGATACTATTAAATTAAGAATATTAGAAAGATTTGATGTTATTAAAGGTTCAGTTAGATCAATTAAGAAAATAGAGTTGGCTTAGGGAAATAGGGATTAATTTCCCTTTCCTTATTATGAAAGGGTGATTAAATGACATTAGAAGAGGTTAAAAAGTATTTAAGAGTTGATTATGAAGATGATGATGAACTTTTAGTTAATTTAATTGCAATTAGTGAAGAGTATATTAATTCATGTGTGGGAGCTGGATACAAGAGTGATGAAAAATCTATGAAATTAGCAGATTTATTACAAAAAAAGCTTATATATGATATGTATCAAAATAGAGGTATGGAAATAGCTAATAATACTAAAAAAGATACTATTGTTACTACTATACTAGATAAATTAAGTAATTATAGTGAGGTAGAATAAGTGGATAACAGAATTAGTATTAAAAAGAAAACCAAATCCGTAGTAAATGGTAGATGGAAAGAGAAACTAGAAGATTATTATGATTGTTGGTGTACTCCTATGGAGCTATATGGTAATGAATTATATGAAGCTCAAAATATAAAATATGAAAATGTATTAGTATTTAAAGTAAGGTACTGTAAAAAAGTTAAGGATATGAGGACTACAGATAAAAATAAATTTATTGTAATATTTGATAGCGTTCAATATCAAGTTTATCAAGTTGATTTTAAATCTAATTCAAAAGATTTTGTTTATATTAAGGCTAAAATGGTGAATTAAATGTATGTAGAGTTTGAAGGGTTAGATGAGCTTATAAAAGAATTTGAAAGCTTAGCAAGTGAAAAAGAAGTAGATAGAGCTAACATAAATATAATTAAAAAATGTGCTAAAGTAGTTGAAAAAAATCTGAAACCACGAGTTCATAAAAGCAAAGATACAAGTAAAAGTGGTCTTAAAGGACGTAAGACTTTTCAACATGCAGCAGATAATATTGAGGTTAGTAAAGTGAAAAATACAAAAGGAGTAAAATATGTAACCGTTGGATGGGATAAAGCAAAAGATTCTCCTTATGGCTATATGCAATGGGAAGAATGGGGAAATACAACTAGAGAACCACATGCTGTTTTATACCCAACAATTGAAGCTAGTCAATCAGAAATGAATGAAATAGCAAAAGATGAATATGAAAACTTAATTTCAAAGTTAAAGTAGGTGAGTAAAATAGATATTATAGAAATTATAGCAAAAGCATTAGAAAGCATATCATCTAGAGGTATTACAGTAGTACAAGGTTGGTATGATGAAAATATTAATGATACTCACATTACTTTCTGTGAGTTAAGTGATAGAAGTAATAATATCTCTGATGATGAAGAGGAAGATATTGCTCATACGATTCAAGTAGATATTTGGAGCAAAAAAGATGATTGGAAATTAAAAAAAGAAGTGAGGAAATTAATGTTAAATAATGATTTTGGATATGTTGATGGTCAAGATTTCTTGGAAACTGATACTAAAATATATCACAAGGCATTAAGATTTAGCTATTTAGAGGAGGTAGATTAAATGGCGGGTGAAGTACAAACTATAGTAAGAAGTAGATTATGTGGGTTAAAGGATATATATGTATCAGAAGTTATTACAAATGATGGAATAACTTATGAAACTAAAACACCAGTTAAGCTTGCAAGGGCATTAAGCGCAAAGGTCAGTGATAAATTTACTCAGGAAAAGGTATATAGTGATGATAATGTGGAAGATATTGTTGAGCAATATGAAGGTACTGATATAGATTTTTCAGTAAATACGCTAGCTCCACAGGATTATGCTATGTTATTTGAAAATTTATACAAAAATGGCTACTTATTAAAAGCATCAGGAGATGGGGCAAAAGAAATTGCAATAGGTTGGAGAGCTAAAAAGAGAAATGGGAAATATGAATTTACATGGTACTACTGTGGGAAGCTTGAAAGACCAGAAATGAATTATGAAACTCAAGAAGATAAAGTTAAAACACAAACTGCTGGACTTAAGGGTTCATTTTATGCTAGACAAAAGGAAGATACAATAGATAATAAAAAGAAAAATCTTTATGCAATACAAGTTGATGAGAGCAACTTGATGTCAGCTGATACTTCAGCAACCGCAGCATTAGCAAAATGGTTTGAAGGCGTTCAAGAATATACTGAACCAACAGGAGTTTAATAAAATTAATCAGGGGTAATTCCCCTGATTCTTATTTGGAGGAAGTTATGAAAATAAAATTAGAGATATTTGAAAATGAGGAAGTTATAGAAAGAGAGTTTTCCACTATAAGAATGAGGGGGAGAGCTTTAAAAAGAATGCTAGAAATTCAAGATGTAATGAGTAAAGCTGAAAATGAAGGTGTGTTTACTCAAGAACATTATGATTTGATGTGCGAATACATTTGTGAAATGTTTGGAGATAAATTTTCTACTGATGAACTTTTAGATGGAATGGATCTTGATGATATATATCCTACTTTTATGAAAATAGGAGAAGAAATAGGTAATAAGACAATGAAGAAGATGGAAAGCTTAATAAAAAAATAAATGGCGGGAGTGAAATAAAAGAAACTTCCGCCTTTGATGAATATGACAAGGAAAATGGATATGAAGAAACAGAAGAAGAAAATAATAAGTGGGTAGATATTTTCTTTTGGATTATTAGATATGCTATGAAAGCTCATAAAATGAGTTATAAAGAATGCATGGAGATAGATATATTAGACTATTTAGATTATTTAGAGTTTGATATGATAAGAAACCCTATAGAAAATAACGGTCAAGAGTTTGAGGTGTAGGGGGGATTAAATGGCAGGAGCAAATATTAGAATAGGTGCTTCAAGTTCTGAATTTCAGAATCAGATGAAAGAAGTAACAAGGCAATTAAAACTTGTTAGTTCTGAATGTGGTGTTGCTACAGAAAAAGCAAAATTATTTGGAAACTCTCAAGAAAAGTTAACGTCTATTCAGAAAGAGTTGACGGCTAAAATTGATGCGCAAAATCAAATAATACAAATTTACAAAGATAGAATAAGTGGTATTAATTTAGAAATTGAAAAAGAAAAAAATAAACAGGCAGAATTAACTAAAAAAATTGATGAAGTTACTAATAAAAAGAAAGAAAGTATAGAGGTAACAGGTAAAGATAGTAAAGAAACAAAAGCACTGTCGGAAGAATTAGCAAAATTAAAAGAAGAATATGCTAGAAATGAAAAGGCAATAGATAATAGTAATAATAAATTAGTTGATGCTACAACTAAGATGAATAATTCGGAAAAATCTATGTTGCAAAATAAAAATGCTTTAGAAAATATAAATAAAGAAATAAATAGCTTGAAGTTAGAAAAGATAACGGATGGTTTAGAAAAAGCAAGTGAGAAGACAGGAAAGTTAGCAGATAACTTAGGTAAAGCATCTTTAGGAGTAGCAGCAGCGGGATTAGCATTAGGAAAGATGGCGTTAGATACAAGTGATGATTTAAATACCCTTCAAGGGAAGTTAGGATTAACCTCAGAAGAAGCTGAAAGTCTAAAGATAATAGCTCAAAATGTTTATAATAATGGATTTGGAGAAAGTATTTCTGATTCTGTTGATGCACTTACAATGCTTCAAACAAACTTAAAGAGTACTAAAAATTGGAGTGATGAAACTAAAGAAGCAACATTAGAGCAAATAATGACGATAAATAAATTGTTTAATACTCAAACCGAAGATATTACGAAAACACTTGCAGTAATGCAAAATAGTGGATTGACAGATGATATTAATGCTACTCTTGATGTTATTACTAGAGGGTTTCAAGAAGGTGGAGATTACTCAGGCGAGTTATTAGATACTTTAAGAGAGTACTCACCACAATTCGTAAAATTAGGATTAAGTGCTGATGAAGCAATGAAATATCTTATAACTGGAGCAAATAACGGTGCATTTAATTTAGATAAAGTCGGAGATGCAATGAAGGAGTTTAGTATAAGAGCTATAGATGGTTCTAATACTACAATAGAAGGATTTAAGTTACTTAATTTGAATGCGGATGAGATGGCAAAAAAATTCTCTTTAGGTGGAGAAAGTGCAAAGGGTGCGTTTTCACAAGTAGTTCAGGCGATTTCAAGCGTAGAAGATCCTTTGATTCAAAGTCAAATTGGTGTTAATTTATTTGGTACAATGTGGGAAGATTTAGGGCCACAAGTTATTACTTCATTAGGAACTGTTACTGGAGGAATTGAAGGTGTTGAAGATGCTACTTTAAAGGCTGGTGAACAGATAAATAATTCACTTAGTAATCAAATGGTAGTTGCAGCAAGAGAAATGAAAAGCTCACTTATTCCATTAGGTAGTGAAGTTTTAAATTTAGCACAAGTAGCAATGCCTACTTTAAAAGATATACTAGATAAAGTAACAGGATTTCTAAAAAATCTTAATTCTGAACAAAGGCAAATGATAGTTTCAGGTGCAGGAGTTTTATTTTCGGTTACGGCAGGTGTTAAAGGATTTTCAATGTTGACAAATGGAATAAAAGAAGGAATAAAAGCTTATAAGGATTTCAAAGATTTTGGAGGAAAGGCAGTAGATGTAGTTAAAAATTTTGGTGGTAAAGCACTTGATGGAGCAAAGGCTGTAGGAAATTTTACAATGAGTTTAGGTAAAAGTGCATTAGAGTTTGGGAAAACTGCTGTACAAGCTGGAATATCAGCTACAAAGTTTGTAGCACATAAAATAGCTACAATAGCAAGTACAATAGCTACAAATACAATGGCAGCAGCACAAGCAGCTTTAAATTTTGTAATGAGTTTAAATCCTATAACTTTAATAATAATAGGAATTACAGCATTAATTGCAGTAATAATTTTATTATGGAATAAATGTGAGTGGTTTAGAAATTTGTGTCTAGGATTATTTGAAGCTTTAAAAGTTGCCTGGGATACTACTATGAACTTTTTTAAAACTATATGGGAAGGGTTTATTACGGCTTTTAAACTTGTTTGGGATATGGCAATATCATATTTTAAGCTTAAAATAGAAATATGGAAAGTTGGATTTGAAATAATAGTTAATGCAATTAAATTTATATGGCAAGGTGCTTGTAATATAATAAAAAATATATGGGATAGTATTGTTAATTCTTTAAAAACTTCATGGGAAGGATGGAAAAATATTTTCCAAATTGTAGGAAACACAATATCATCAATATGGAATAGCATTACTAATGCGATATCTTCTGTATGGAGTGGAGTTGTTAACGGAGTTAAGTCGGCTTGGAATGGTATAATATCACCATTTCAAAGTGTGGTCAATTCTATAAAAAGTATATGGAACGGAATTAAATCTATGTTTAAGTTACCTCACTTTTCGATTACTGGTAGTTTTAGTTTAAGTCCACCTTCAATTCCAAGGGTATCAGTAGATTGGTATTATAATGGAGGTATATTTAAATCTCCAACTTTACTAGGTGGGATAGGTGTCGGAGATGCCTTTAATGGACAAGGCTCTAATGCGGAAGCGATAGTTCCACTTAATGAAATGTATAGAAATATAAAAGGAATAGTTGATAATAGTTCTAAAGGAGATACTATAATTTATATTACTAATATAACTGAATTAGATGGTGAAGTTATAAGTGAAAAAACTACTAAAAAGGTAATTAAAAAAATAAGCAAAGGAACTAATAATTATAGAAAGAGCAAGGGAGGTTTAGCACTTGGATAAATATTTTATATTGTATAATGATAAAGCGAATATAGATGTTAATTTATTAGTAGCTACTAGACCTTCTAAGCCTTCTCCAGTAATGGAATATGAAGAAGTTAAAGTACCAGGCGGTAATACGCTTTATAGAGAAAAAGGATATGTAGATATAGAAATTCCAGTATCATTTAATTTTTTATCTAAAAGACCTTCTGATTGGGATAAAGATTTTAGGACTATAAAGAACTGGTTATTAGGGAAAATAAATAATAAATTAAAATTCTCTGATGATTTAGAAGTATTCTATAAAGTTAATAAAGTAACTATAGATACTCCTGAAAGAGTAATGAAAAGAATAGGTAGGTTTACGGCTACATTTACTTGTGAGCCTTATGTTTATATAGATGAAAATGAAAGAGAATTAGTAACACTTCTATATAATAATTATTTACCTTCTAAGCCAATTTATCGTATTGTAGGAGAAGGGTATTTAACATTAACAATAAATAATAAAACTATAAAAGCTAACGTAGGACAAGAATTAATAATAGATACTGATAAAGGATTATGTTATAGAGAGGGAATAGTTAACAATGTAGCTTTAGACGGTAGATATGAGGATTTATATTTGCAAGAAGGAAATAACACTTTCAATTGGACAAGTGGGTTTAAAATCTATATTTTGCCTAATTGGAGGTGCTTATAATGATAGAAATATATATAAAAACTAATACTAACTATAATGCAAATGGAGATATAACATTAACACCTATTTCATGCACATATAAGGATAGTGAGAATCTTTTAACTTTAGAGCATCCTATGGATAATGAAGGTAGGTTTAAATATATCACATATGAAAATGTAATTGCAGTAGGAGAAAATGGAAAGAAAATATTTTATAGAATATTTAATGTGGTTAGGTCTTTGTATAATGTAATAGCATATGCAAGGCCTTTATTTTTTGACTTAATAGATAAAGTTTTATTAGATGTAAGGCCAACACAAAAATTAGGACAAGAAGCTTTAAATATAATTCTAGCAGGCACTGGATTTACAGGACATAGCAATTTAACAACTTTGAGTACTTCTTATTATATTAGAAAAAATATTGTGGAAGCTTTACTTGGTAATGATGAAAACTCTTTTTTAAATCGGTGGGGTGGAGAATTCTACTGTGAAAATTATGATATTTATATCAATGATAGAATAGGCTCCGATAATGGTGTGAGAGTAGAATTTGGATATAACTTAAATGAAATAGAAGAAGATGTAAATATAGAAGATGTTACTACAAGAATAATTCCGGTAGGCTTTGATGGAATAATGTTAGAAGGGAATGCTCCTTGGGTAGATAGTCTATTAATAAATAAATATACTCAACCTAAAATGCGAGTAATAGAGTTTTCTGATGTTAAAGTAAAAGATGGAAATTCAGTAGAAGGATTTAATACTATTGCAGAAGCTAGAGCAGAGTTAATAAGAAGATGTAATGAATTATTTGAAAAGGGGATAGATAAGCCTACTGTAAATTATAAAATTGATATGATTAACTTAGCTAATACTACAGCATATAAAGATTTTAAAATGCTTGTAAATGTAAGTAAAGGGGATACAGTAACTTGTTATATTCCACATTTAGATATAGATGTTAAGGCTAGAGTTATAGATTATGAAAGAGATTTATTAACAGGGGAATATATTTCTTTAGAGTTAGGAAATGCAGTAGATAACTTTTTTAATAAACAAGCAGATATACAAGCTACTGTAAATAAAATAACAAATAATAATGGTACTGTAAACGCAGGAGAGATACAAGGTGTTATTAATGCTATTCAAACTCAATTTAAGGCACTTAGAGATATAGCACAACCTCAGGAAGTTAGAGCGTTTCTATTTGAAGATAGAGTAGAAGATAGTCCTACGTTTGGATGTCTATGCATTGGTACAATGGGATTTGAAATAGCAAGTACTTTTAAACCAGGGACGAGTGAATGGGACTTTAGAACATTTGGAACTGGACAAGGTTTTATAGCAGATTGTATTATTGCAGGTATTCTAATGAGTAGAAATGGTGTTAGTTGGCTAAATCTTGACAATGGTACTTTTGATTTTGCTAATGGAAATTTAAGTTTTGATGGTTTGAACATACAGCTTATAGGGAAAATAATAAACATTCTAAATGGATATGGTGTAGAAATGGATCAAGGCGGAATTATGTTTGCTACAGATGGAGAAGTAGTTGGAGGTATAAGAAGTTCTAGATATACAGATAATTTAGCAATTAATGGTCTTTCTATAGTTAATACAAGAGATGGAGATTACACAGACATTGGATTCACTAATAGCGAAAATTTTGAAGGTAATACAGATTTCTATCCTGTTTTAAGAATCTCTAAAATAGTTAATCAACTTTTAGGAAATTTTAAAGGAATACAACTCCTTGAAAACACAAGGCTTGCTAACATGAAAACATTCTACTTAGAATCCAACGATAGCAAATTTCCCCACGAAATTTATAATACGGCAGGAGGACTTTTAGCTCTATTCGGCGATAACGGAGTTATGTTGGGATATATGAGTGGAGCAGAAAAAGTTAAGGTTTTAGAACTTGCAGAAACTGTTGGAGAAGGCGGAATACAAGCAATGTTCTATAAAAATTTAAGTATGTCAGGGAATAAAATATTAGGTGTATCAGATATTTTTACTGGAACTACAGCGCATAGATATCATCATGCTGGATGGTGCGGATCTGTAGAAGCTACAGCAAAGAGAATATCGAATTTAAATGTATATTACGAAAGTGGTTGGTATGCTTATAGTTCTGGTTCACAAGGAGCTCCTTCAAGTTATGGAGTAGTTTTACATTTAAAATGGGGAGAAACTGATTTTATTCAAATAGCGTTTGACTTTTCTAATACTATGTATCAAAGAGCATGGGTAAATGGTGCTTGGACAAATTGGACTCAAAGGTAGAGGTGGATTATGAATAAAGTTTATTGTAATAAAGAAACTGATTTCGTAGAACAAATAATAAATATAGATGTGGATACCAGGTGGGAAGAAAATTGGTTTCCCAATTGTTATGTAGTTGATGATCCGGATAATGAAATAAATACCTATAATCTTAGATACAATAAAGAAACCAAAGAGTTTGAAATTGTAGAAGGAATACCACCTAAAGATGAAGTTATAGTGGAGGAAGCTATAAGTAACGAAGATTTGAAAAAAGAAAATGAAATACTACAAAATAAAATAACTGCTATGCAAGCTGCATTGGATGAAATTATATTAAATTTAATTTAAGAAGGAGGTAAATAATAATGGCTATATATATCGCTATGAGAATAATGGATGGTGCAATGGATTATAAGGTGGTAGTTACTAAGTTTCCACAATACAAAGATGGAATAGATACTATTCTGATTGGAGAAGGAAGAGAAGATTTAATAAAAGAAATCTAATTTAAAGGAAGGTGTAAGATGGCTAGTAAAATAAATATAAATTTAGATACATCTAAAGAAAATTATTTAGTAACTAAATGCAAACAAAATGATAATTTAACCTTAGAAGCTTTTATATATGAAAATGGATTAGCTTTAGATCTAACTAATAAAACTATAACTATACAAGCTTTAAAGTCAGATAATACTTATATTATTCAGAATACGGATATAGTTAAAGAAAATAATAAGATAAATGCCGAATTAGATAGAGATTTTTCTAGAGTACCAGGTACAACAAAAATAGAAATAGTTTTAGTAGAGAGTAGTAAGCAGAATACTACTTTTTCTTTTTATCTAGAAGTTGTAGCAAGTGTAATAAGAGGAGCAGTACAAAGTTCTAATACTGCAACTATATTAGAAGCTTTAGATAATAAGATAATAGAAGCGGGGCAAGTTAAGCAAGAAACCGAAGAATTAATAGAAAGTGGAGGAGCTGCTAAGAAAGAAGATATTATAAATATTAATGCGTCATTGGAACAAATAACAAAGTATGAAGTGGAAAAATTTCCATCAATAGGCAATGAAATAGATGATACATTAAGAATAAGAAGGGCTATAGCGTCGGTTGAAAATGGAGAAGTAATTTTTTCATCTAAAACATATAAGACTTCCCTAAAAATTGAGTTTAATAAAAGTAATACAATATATAGAGGAATTGGTGGAACAAATTTAATTAGCATTGCAGATGATTTTCCGTTTATTATATCCGGCACAGATATAGTCATAGAAGGAATAACGTTTAAACAAATGAATAGTACTACTATTTATAAAGCATCTATTGAATTCGCTCCAAACACAAAACGGGTTTTAATAAGGAACTGTAAATTTATTGGGGAAAACAGTCGTATAAACATTTCCAATTTAGGCATTTCAGATATAACAATAACCAATTGTTATTTTGAAGGAAGTAGATATGGTATTTTAGTAAATGAAAAATCCAGTGATATGAGAAGATTAAATATCGTTAACAATATATTTTTAAATATGATTGGTGATGCAATTGAATTAAATACACCTAATACTAGGGGGGTGGGACTAAAAGAAGTTGTAGTTACGGGTAATATTATGCAACGTGACTTAAGATATATGGTTGCTAATAATATTCTTCTAGGGGAACCCAATAACAAAAATGCAGGTCATGCTTTCGGAGCATCTGGATTATCTGATGCAGTTATTTCTAATAATGTGATTGATGGTTTTTATTGGTCTGGTATTGACTTAGAAGACGAATCTGAACGAGTGGTGATTACAGGTAACAAAATTAAGAATTGCTATGGCGATGCAGTTGCTTGGGCAAAAGGTAAAAATTATAAAAAAAATGATATGGTTAAATCAAATGGTAATATTTACCTTGCACAAACAGATGGGATTGCAGGAGAGACTATGCCAATTCATACATCTGGAGAAAATTCGGATGGTGGAGTCATTTGGCTATATTTAATTCAAGCTTTAAATAACTTTCCTAGTTTCCCAACAGGAATCAATATACAAGATGCGAGTTTTGTCACAATTAATAATAATATTTGCGAACAAACTGGATTTTCAGGAATTGTTTTGGAAAATAGACAAGGATATGTTGGCTCCGATGATGGTATAGGGAATACATACGTAGCGACTATTAGTGGAAATGTTCTAGAAAAAAGCATAAATGGAATTTACGTTGCAACCGCTGGTAACTGTGAAATTTCTATAACGGGGAATACATGTAGCTTAAATTCAAATGCTGGTATTTATGTAAGACGAACTACTTCAAGCATTTCATATAATGATAATATGTTAGCTGAAAACACATACGGATTTTATTTAGATGAGGTCTATGCAGAAGCTATTTTCAGTAATAATGTGATTTCTAGAAATATTAATGCTATTGGTTTAAGTGATAATGTTAATCGAGGTGGGGCAAGATTTAATAAGTTAACAGGTTTTAATATTATTAATACCAAGAGTGGTGGGAACACAGGAAATCAAGAAATGTTTACCCTTGGCAAGTTTGCAAAAGGAACTGTATCTATGACCTCAAGAAGCAATACTAATGATTACGTTAATAAAATATGGGAAGTTACATGGGATGGGACAACATTAAATCAAACTCAAGTTTATTCATATATAAATGGTCATGTTAGTTATGCGGCTATCACAATGGTTGGAGACAAACTCAATTGTTCTATTACTAATAATGGGGCTACTAATAATGTTGAAATTTCGTTAGTATTTGATGGAATTATGTATATTAGATAAATAATTCTTAGTAGAATTTTTGATATATAATTAGGTTTTAAAATAATTTAATTAATTTATATTTTAAAAGTGGTATAATGATCCTATAAAAATATTTATTACTGAATTATTTGTATGGAGGTAAGTATTGGACAAACTGATTGAATTATTAATTAAGTATCGTAATGGTAAAATTTTTGGAGGTTTATTTCATGCATCTCTAAGATTATTATCAATAGAGATCCCTAATAATGTAAAGATAGGAAAGAACTTATCGCTTTTACATGGTGGTGTAGGTGTTGTCTTACATCCAAGTACAGAAATAGGAGATGGTGTTCGAATATTTCAAGGTGTAACTTTAGGGAGAGCAGATGTAGAAAAAAAATGGCAAGAATCTAAAATGGAGAAAATAATAGTTGAAAATGGAGTTATTATCTGTGCGGGAGCAAAAATATTATGCAAAAGAGGCGTATTAACTATTGGTAAAAATACTATTATTGGTGCTAATGCCGTCCTTACAAAATCTACAGGCGAAAATGAAATTTGGGCAGGAGTTCCAGCTAAAAAAATAGGGATTAGAGAAGATATATCTTAGTTGTTGATAAATATTACGCACTAAATTAAAGAAAATTAAATACGAATAATAAATCTTAAGAGCTTACAATTGTAGGCTCTTTTAATTTTAAATGAAAGAAGGTAAAGAAATGGATAATTTTTTAAACTATATTAAATACGGAGTTGCTGCTATAGGCACTTGGCTTACATGGTTATTTGGCACTTGGGATACTTCTATAGGGATACTAGTACTTTTTATAGTGCTAGACTACTGCACAGGAATAATAAGGGGATATGTAAATAAAGAACTATCTTCTGATGTAGGGCTAAAAGGAATTGCAAGGAAAGCAGTTATATTTATAGTTCTAATTATAGCAGTAGCACTTGATAGATTAATGAATACTGGAAGCTGGGTATTTAGAACTTTGATATGTTATTTCTATATTGCAAATGAGGGTTTAAGCCTTATAGAGAATTGCGGAGCTTTAGGATTGCCTATACCAGATAAATTAAAAGAAGCTTTAGCACAACTTAAAGATGGAGAAAAGAAAGAAATTAAGGGGGAATAAATATGTCTTTAATACAAAAATTAATTAGTCCAGATAAGTATGGTGTAAAGTGTCCATATTCAATGGCACCAAAGGGGATTTGTATTCATAATACCGCAAATGATGCACCTGCATCAAATGAAATAGCTTATATGCAATCAAATAACAATGAAGTATCATTCCACATTGCAATAGATGATGTGGAAGCTATCCAAGGAATACCTTTTAATCGTAATACTTGGCATGCTGGAGATGGGGGAAGTGGACAAGGTAATAGAAATTATATATCTATAGAAATTTGTTATTCAAAATCTGGTGGTGATAGATTTATAAAAGCAGAACAGAGAGCAGCTAAAGAAGTTGCAGCATTATTAAAACGATATGGATGGACTATTGCTAATGTTAAGAAACATCAAGATTTTAGTGGAAAGTATTGTCCTCATAGAACTTTAGATTTAGGATGGCAAAGATTTCTTAATATGATCCAAGCTGAATTAAATACATCGACTGCAAATAATAATGTTAATAATGAAGAAATGTATAGAATAAGAAAGAGTTGGGGAGATCCTGCTTCACAAATAGGAGCTTTTAGAATTTTAGAAAGTGCTAAAAAGTTTTGTCAAAATGGATATGGAGTATTTGATAGCAAAGGGAATAAAGTATATCCAGTTGAAAATGTAGTAGAAGTAAGTAATTCTAGTAGATATGCTGAAAATGGAACATATTATTTCAATACAGCTGTAACTGTTAGAACAGCTCCAGAAGAAAATGCAAAGACTGATGTGGTTTATTATGCTGGAGAGTCAGCAATATATCATCATGTTATATTAAACAAAGATGGTTTTAACTGGATTGAATATGCTAGAAATAATGGAAGTACTGGGTACTTAAAAGTAAAAGACTTAGCAACTGGTGAAAGCTATGGATATGCAAAATAAATAAGATAATTTTTAAGGCTAGTAGGTAGGAGAAATCTTACTTACTAGCCTTTTTTATTTTGTCGAAAAATAAATCTAAAATATTCAGAAAATTTATTAAAATGATATTGACTTATATTCTATATCGACTATAATTATATTATAAATAGTCGGTAACGACTTTGAGATAATTAGGAGGTAAGGAAATGAGTAATAAAGAATTATTTGTAAAAGCACATAAAATGGCAAAGGAGATTAAAAAGGAATACCCAGAAGTGGATTATATGCTACAATTTTCTTTATGTTTAACTTACCTTAGAGAGGAGGAAGGAAATAAAGAAATAACATGGAAGGATGTAGAAGAAGCTACAGAAAAAGCAGTAGAGAGATTGGGATATACAGATTACTATCTTAATAATTGGGCTAAAGGCGAACATGATAGGACATATATAGAAATAAGATGGTACAGAAATGGTAAATGTAAGTCTGTTAAAAAATGTGGTTATTGGGATAATATAAATAATATTTATGTTATAGATAATAAGTACAACAAAAATTACAATGTATTTGAAATGTAGGAGGATGTTATAATGGAAAATAAAATATTAATAAAAATGTTAGTTAAGCTACAAGTATTATGTGCTAGATATGTAGAAAGGAATACTTCTTTAAGATGTGCAACACATAGAGATTTAGATAGAATAATTATGGCTAATAAACTTACTTGTACTTACGGAGAAGCAGTGGAAAACTTAATAAATAATATAAAGAAATATTGTAAAGAAAACAATTATTTAATGGAAGAAGCAATTAAATTAGAGGGAGCAATAAAAGAGAGTAATATTAAAAATCTAAGATTTGGTTTAGAACCGAAAATAGAGTTTACTAAAGAGGAAAAAGAATTGGATATGGAAATGGTAAAGAGAAAATTCTTTATGATTAATGAAATGGTAGGAATTAAGGAAGCATGCGAATTACTAACTACAGAAGAAAAGGAATTAACAGAAAGTGCAGTTAAGCAAGCATGCCAACAAGAAAGATTATTAAATACTAAAAAGGTAGGCAAAACTTGGCTAGTGCATATACCAGAGTGTAGATCTTATTGGAATGTTCCAGACATGGACGAAAGCCATTTATATAAAGATTGGGAATATTAAAACATTTTATAAAGTTTAACACAAGGTGTATTTAAATATTACTGGAGCTGTACAAATACTATTAACCGAAACACAGGGTGTAATAAATATAAAGTTATGCTTAATCTATAAAGGCAAAGAGGAGGATTTATGGAAGATATAAGAATTATAAAAGAAATGATGGAAAGAGACGGCTACACATATATTTCTATATCAAGTAAAAGTATAGGATATATAATGGATGATCTTATACAAATTGGAAATTTAACTATAAACGCACAGGATTTTGTAAAGGGAATAGGAGAAAATCCTGAAGATATAGAAACATGCATGAAGTTAATAAAAGGAGCAAAAGAAATAAAAGAACCAGGAAGTAAAAAGTGGGAAAAAGTTTTACAACAAATAAGGGAAGGAGCACAATATGTGCCAGAACATTTAGCAGATTCATATATAAATGCAGTTATAGAAGAAAATACTAGGAATATATAATAAAAAAAGGCAGTAACCGAAGCTACCACCTATCCGCAAAATAAGTATAGCATAGGTTATTCCTTAAATACAAGGAGGAAAATTTATGTTAACAGAAAAAGAAATAAAAGAATTATTAAAGAAAGCATTGGAGAAATATGTATTACATTTAATTAATAATAGCTTAGATCACATTGTCTATGAAGGAGAAATAAAGGCTTATTTAAATGTATTAAATAGAGAAGATTTAAAGATTAGATATTTAGATATAAATAAAGCTAGAGAATTATTAAATAAACTAAAATAAAAAAGCCACTAACCAAAAGGTATAGCAGCTACTCTCAATAACTATTATACCTTTGGTTAAATAAATAATCAAGGGGATGGAATAATGGAAAACTATAATTATAGAAATTGTAATGATGAAATAATGGTGAAACTGTTAGGGAAAATAACTAATGAGTTACCTCAATTAGAAGTAGACTTTCAAGAACAATTAAGAGTAAGGAAAGTAATAGAGGAAGTACTTTATAACTATGAAGTTACAAGTAGAGAAACTGCTTTAACTACAAGTGATTTAGAAGCTAAAATAAATTACTTCTTGGCAACTAAAAAGTTAGAAGGATTATCTCCAAGAACACTAAGAAACTATGAATACATTCTAAGGAAATTACAAAATACATTCTATAAGCCAGTATCAACTATCACTACCGCAGATATAAAAATGCTAATGTATGCAGAAGCAGAGAAGAAAAGTCCAAGCAGTATGAATACCTTTATGACACCTATTAAGTTATTTTTCAAGTGGTTGCAGAATGAGGAATTTATTATTAAGGATCCTTGCGCAAGTATTAAGCCTGTCAAAGAGCCTAAGCGTATGAGAAAACCTTTGACAGAGGAGCAGGTAGAGACATTAAGAGATACCATGCTTACGAGAAGGGAAAAGGCTATATTAGAGTTCTTTTTATCAACTGGATGTAGATTATCTGAGGCTTTAAATGTAAAGATAAGAGAGTTAGATTTTAATAACAAAACACTTTTGGTTATTGGAAAAGGTAATAAAGAAAGAAAAGTTTATTTTACGGAAAGATGTAAAAGAGCCTTATTAAACTATATAAAGGAGAGAAAAGATAATTGTGAATATCTATTTGTAACGGATAGAAAGCCTTGTAGAAAGTTAAGTACAAGAGGTATGGAAGTTATAGTAAATAAAATGCAGCAGAAGTCCGGATTAGATAGGAATATACATCCACATATATTTAGACATACTTTCGCTACTCATGCTTTAAGAAGTGGTATGAAGCCAGAGGTTATTCAACAAATACTAGGACATGAAGATGTAGGGGTGACTTTAAGGGTGTACGCTAAGTTAGCAGAAAGTGATGTAGAACATAGCTATAGAATGTTAGTAAGCTAGTATTCTAAAATGCGTATTTGTATTATATAATTATATGGAAGGGAGATGAGATTATGAGAAAATTAGGAGACCCACCTTATACTTTAGCCGGAGACCCACCATTTACTTTAGATGGAGACCCACCTTATGGTATTTCTATAGACCCACCATATGGAGATAATTAGAAGTAAGAGAAATAAAGCACTTAGAGTAATCTAGGTGCTATTTATATTTAGTTAATAAATTTTCTTTTAGTTGCTTGATTTCTTTTAATTGTTTTAGTATTAGTGGAATATTTTTATCTAAGTGTTTTACCAACTTATATTCTAATATAAATAATAAAGTTATAGATATTATTAATGTTATCCATAGAAAAGAGCCTAAAAACATATAATCACCTCATTTAAATTATTTCCATATTATGTTAATATATACATGAGGAGTGAGAGAAATGGTCAAAAATAAGCTGAAAGAAATAAGAATGAAAGAGTATTTAATGGCTCCTGGAGAATTTGCTAAATTTCTTGGAACAGATATTAAGAATTATAGTAATTGGGAGAATAATAGGAGCAGGCCTAAGTTGGAATTAGCAATGGTGATAGCTAGTAAATTAAATAGAAAAGTTGAGGACATTTGGTATTTTGAATAATACTAAATGTCTTTTTTATTTTTAATAATAAAAATTATTTATAAATTTCTAAATAAATTGGAAACTTTAAGAAAAAGGAGCATATAAATATACTAAAGATATAAGAAAAGGAGAAATATTATGGCAAGAAAGATTACGATTAGTTTTAAAGAAACAACGAAAGATATAGAACTTTATAGTTATTTAATTTCTTTAGAAGATAAATCAACAGAGATAAAAGATTTAATTAGAAAAGGGTTAGATAAAAAAAGTAATAATTAGTCTATATTTTAGTAGAAAAACAATAAAAATAAGCCTAAATCTATGTGAGTAGACTTAGGCTAAGAAACTACTACGCTAACTGCGTTACGCTAGTAGTATATGCGAGCATTTATTAAAAAGATACCAATTCAAAGAAATTTTAATAAATTATTTAGAAAAAGTATATATTGCAAGTGCTACTGCATAGCAAAACGTATATCCAAGTACAAAAGTAAACATACTGGAACACCTCCGACTAATTTAATATTTATATTATTTCCACATTTAAAAATTATTATTCAAGGAGGAATTAAAAAATTATGAGCAAAGAAATAACAATGAGTATTCCACAATTTATGGCTTATCAAAGAGGAGAAAAATCCATTAAGGATATAGAAATAGAGAACGGATTAGAAAGCATTGCAACTAAAATAATGAATAATGATAGACTTAGAAAAATGGCAGTATTTACAATAGCAAGTCTTAATTATGCTAGTACAGTATTAGCAGATACCGCAGAAGCAGTAGGGAGGATAGATAGTGCGGGGAATATGTTTTTAGGAATAATACAATCTATAGGTTACTGGTTATGTTTAATAGGTTGCATAATGGAAATCCTTAAATCTGTTATGAATGGATCTAGTAAAGATGTAGGAAAAGTAATGCTTAAGTATTTACTAATATTTGCAGCACTTTATTTAATGCCTTTTGCTTTCAATTTAGTTAAAGAAATATTTGCGTAGGAGGTATAAATATGCAAGAAACTATTATAAATGCTATAGTAGAAGGAATAAAGCAATCAGTTTTAAATTTTCTTAAATGGATAGGATTAGGAATAATCAACGGAAGTTACTGGATATGTCTTACAGCTTGCCTTATTGCATTAATTTTATATATAGCAGGACAAAGGAAAGCAGGTAAATATGTAAGTATAAGCTTTATTATATATGTAGTACTACAAGCGATTAAAGGAGTTCTAATATGAAAAGCATAAAACTAAGTGATTACTTTAAACTAGTTAAACCTACCTATGTATATCTTCAAATAACACCACACAAGAGCATACGAAACTATAATAGTGCAAATATATCTAAAGCTATTGCGCATACCTACAGAGCAATAAACAGGCGTATATATAAAGCACAAAAGAAACTATTCTTTGAAACTAATTATAAAATAAGCTACGTTATAGACATAAAAGATAATAATGCTAAATTCTATTTCATAATTCCAGATGTATTTAAAAATATAATTATCGAGAAATGTAAAGAGATATGGGCCAAAGCTACAATGGAGATAGTAGATAAGATTGAGGAGATGGAAGAGGACACAGATTTATATAGCTTAAGTTATAAAAAAGAAGATGCTTTATCTTTAGTAGTAGATAAAAAATCTAATGAGCCTTTAAATAGCATTTTATCAGTTATGGATATAATGAAAGACCAGGACAGAATAAGAGTAATTTATAACTTTTTGCCTATAAGCCAGTTCGGTTGGTTAGATAGATATAACACAACTATAGAAAAGATTAAGGACCGCAAGAGTATTGAAAAGAAACAAATGAGTTTTGATTATATAGTTAGAAGTACTATAGTTAATATATTTAATTTATTTGATTCCATAGTGCAAGTTATAAATGATTTTACAGGAGGAGCTCCAGAAGGAAGTAAAGAAAGTCTATATTCAGCTATCCTTGGAATATTAGAGCAACAACAAAGTTTAAGTAGTAATACTAATAAAAAGAAAGAAGCTACTATATTAAATACTCAAATTGCAATTCAGAGCAAAAGTGAAGATTTAACTAGAAGAGAAAATAATGCCTTAAGTGTATGCCAAGCATATAGAACTTTAGACGAGGATAATGAGCTTATATATAAGAAGGAAAAGAATAAGATCAACATAGAGGACTATGATTTTAAAATAGATACAAATACCATGAGTACAGATGAATGTTCTAATTTTATACAGATACCAGGCAGAACGCTATTGCTGCAACATGGCATTAAGCATATAAATGTAGAAGAGAATAATATCCCAGAAGAACTTAAAGAAGGTACTAAAAGGCTTGGCAATGCTAAATTTAAAGGAAACTCTATACCTTCATATTTAGAAAATGAATATAATATAGGTAACTTACCTTTAGTACAAATAGGAAGTCAAAATGCAGGGAAAACTACTTATATAGGGAATTACACAAAAGATTGTGTAGAGGCTAACGAAGGCGTTATAGTATTAGACTATATTAAAAATTGTGAGTTGAGTGATGATGTAAAGAAATATATTCCGAAAGAAAAATTAATAGAAATAGATTTATCAAGTCAAGATGGAATACAAGGCTTGGGTTACAATGAAATAGAAATAAAACAGGATTTAGATACTTTCACTAAATTAAAATTAGCAAGTCTACAAGCACAACAAGTAATGAATCTAATAGATAGTGTAAGTATAGGTGATCCATTATCTTCAAGAATGAGAAGATTTTTAAATGCAGCAGCTAATGTAGTTTTCGTGCAAGGTTATAATAGCATTAAAAATGTTGTAGAATGCTTAGAAAATTGCAAGAAGAGAGAATTATATACAAGTACTTTACCTTTAGATATTAAAATTGAATTAGAGGATGAATTAAATACTTTAAAGGAACTGGACGAATGGAGCAAAGGATCGAAAGCTACTAAAGACAGGGAAGAAGTTAAACCAGAAGTTATAGGAACCAACACCTCTAAAATAGAGCATATTTTAGATAGAATAGAACTTATTAGAGGGGATTTTGTACTCAAATATATGTACAATAAGCCTTTAAAAAGCAATATTAACTTAGTTAAATGTATGGAAGAAGGGAAGGTCCTCCTTATAAGAATGAGAGAAGGTGATTTCCCTACAAAAATGCAGAAAAATATCTTAGTAACTTATTTTATAACTAAGATATGGTTAGCAACTCAACTTAGAGGTATGCTTAATAATAAACCTTTAAGATGTAATGTAATTATAGACGAAATATTCCAAGCACCAACTTCAATGGATATTTTAGAATATATATTGCCTCAAAGTAGAAAATTTGCTTGTAAGTTTATATTCAGTACGCAATATATAAAACAATTAGACAAGATATTTGATACTCTAGAAGCTAGCGGTGCAAGTTTTATGATGTTGACCGGAAGTACGGAAGATGATTTTAATCATTTTAAGAGTAAGTTAGAAAATTTTGAATATGAAGATTTAAGAGATATGGAAAAATTCAGCAGTTTAAATTTAGTTAAATATAGTAAAGGTTATGCTAGTTTTATAACTAAGCTACCAAAGCCAATATAGAGTAGAAAACTCATTCTACTCTATTTTTTCTTTATATTATATTGTTCTACAACCTTTATAAGTTCTAATAGTATTTGCTTATTTTCTTTATCCATTAAGTTTAAATTATATCTTTCTCTAGTTCTGCCAGTTAGATAGTCCAAGCTACAATTGTAAAGGTCAGCTAACTTTACCAACGTATTAACAGTTGGTTCTACTATCCCAGTTTCATATCCACTAATAGATTGCCTGCTTACCTTTAAATAATTAGCTAATTCGGTTTGAGTTAATCCTTTATCTTCTCTTAATTCTTTTAAAATATCGTTCATCATAACTTTCCCCTCCATAAGCATTATATATTGTAGAGGAAAGTATTTACTTTTTTTGTGTAATAAAATTTACATTATTATTTAAAAAAGACGGATAAATTTGCGGAATAGTTATGTAAAAAAAATTCCTTCCTTTATATATAGATATTAAATATAGTATTACATATAACATACTAAGTGCAATGAA
>OKWQ01000189.1_pt1 | contig 34682 bp, 34 predicted proteins | sample 1607071 | NCBI WGS metagenome assembly OKWQ01 (sample SAMN07501039, study PRJEB24779) | human gut metagenome
TTCTGTGAATGTGTTGTGGTAACTCTATTCTACAGAAGGGACTTCCTTTTTTCTATTTACACAAAATATTTTACACTCTCTTCGTTAGAACCACGTTCATGAGGTGCATACGGATTTGCATAGTAAATGTTGCACCCGAAGGTGTCTTCAATAAGCCCGACTTGAAATTGATTTACAAATTCAGTTCCTCGATCACAAGTAATAGATTTTACCCCTTGAGGATACATTTCTATTAGTTTTTTAATCGCTGCCATCATAGCGCGACCTGTTTTATTAGGAAGTTTAATCGCTACGTATTGTCGTGTCTTTCTTTCGATAAAAGTTGCTAGACAGGTTGATATGCCTCGTTTTGAAACTACTGTATCAGCTTCCCAATGACCAAATTCTGTACGAAGCTGAACAGCTTCTGGGCGCAAATCAATGGTTCTATTCTCAAAGAAAGCTCGATCAATGCGAATCTTCGATCCAGATGACTTTACTTTATATCTTTTTCCATGTCTCCTAAGCTTTTTGATGTTGAAATCAATGGTTTTTGAGTAAATCCAGTTATAGATCGTGGATGTACATACCTTTACGCTTTTAACGGAATGTGCAATTTGTTCTGGAGAATATTTTAGATTCAGATATTTTAAAATAGTTTTGGTATTGTGAATCGTGGCTTTTTTAGTAACTCCACAGTTCTTTTTCCGCAATTTAGCGATATTTTGTGCACTTGAAGCTTGATAAGGCAACCGTGCGATACTGTTGGCTTTTCTAGCTTCAGTCCCCGTTGAATCTCCCGAGTGATTGTCGATCGATGACGATCTAATCTACGTGCTATTTCAGCTGGTCGTAATCCTTCGTCAAGATAGGCCTCAATTTTCCCACGCTCTTCAGCGGTTAAATGCTTATATACCATGTATCAAACTAGCTCCCTTGCTCTATTAATTACTACGACAACGAATGATTTGACAATGAACCTTCACAGATATGAGATCCGCTTCCAACTAGGAGCTAACTTAAGACAAGTCAGCTCAGCCGATACAAGGCTATCATATCTGTGTTCATAATCAAATCGTACTCCCTGCAGTATGCAGGCAAATCGTATCATATTAAATAACGAGCATCAATATAAGTTTGCGGAGGTTTGTTGCGCTTTATTTTACTATCCACGAGTTATCCTTACCTGGAGAATGTTAAGAATAAGCGCAACAACAGAACCTTCAAAATAATAATCATTCGTGTTTTAATGGTACTATGCCATATTTTTAACTTAAATAAATACTGTCGTTCGTAAAATTCTTTTTATAGAAAATGAAATATATTTTTGGAAATATCATGTAATTCTTGCGTATTCTAATTTAACCTTTTGGGCTGGATATTTTAAGAAATCGTTATTTTGCTTTGGCATATGTTAACTTCAACTGATTAGTAGACAATTTTCAAACGATAGGACAATTCGAGACTGGTCACAGGAAAGATCATCTAGTGACAAAATTAGTGCCACTAGATAGCTATGGATGCTTTAATCATTTTAGAAGTCTTTAAAGATTAGTTCTAAATCTTCCTCAAAAGAAGTGACTTGTTCTAGAACACCATTATTTATAGCGTTTAACATAACCTCCTCTTTCTCTTTTAATCGCTCATATATTCGATTATCTAAACTAAATATTTTGTCATTATAAATATATTGGCTTTCCATATAATAGTATTGTGTGTATTGACCGTCTTTTAATCCTAATCGATGAATTCGATCCTTTGATTGTAATAAATGAACCAAATTATAGCTATACTCGTAATAAATGGCATCATGACAAAAATGATGGAGTGAGACCGATTCAGCTAATGTATGAGGATTTGTAATCAAAACATCATAATAGCCTTGTTGGTACTCTTCAATTAACTGTAGCCGTTTATCTAAAGGAGTTTCACCGTAAATAGTAACCACTTTTAATCCACTTTCTTGACATTTTTTTTCTAATAGTTGAATAGAAGATATAAAAATGCACCAAACGATTACTTTTTTATGCTCACCAGATAATTTTTGGATCAATTGCATGGTTGTATTCATTTTACTTGTTGAGTCAATTTTATTAACGATACTAGTGATATCTTCTGTATAATCCCGAATTACAACGTCCTGTGAATAATCGGATTCATCATCAATGATTGATTTGAAGGTGGATAAATCTAATTCTGTTAGCAACAGTTTCGGATTACTTCCTAGTTGCATTAACCTAGCCATTAAAGCAAATAAATTTCCCTTATATGTCTGATAAATTATCTTAAACAGTTTATTTTCTTCCGGACTTACACTAATTTTAAAGTTTATGTCATTATTAGGTTTAGGTACCTTTTGTTCTTCTTTAGTGACTCTGCAGAAAAATGGTTTCAATTTATTATTAATGAATTCTATCTCAAAGGGGCCGGCATTTCGTAATTCATTTACCGAAAAACCAAAAAAATCTTTATAATCTTCTGGATAGAGAAGATTTAGAATATTAAATATATCTTGGTAAGAATTTGGTATCGGAGTACCTGTCAAAGCAAGGATACGTCCGGCATTTTTAGATACTTCGATAGCCGATTTAGCACGTTTTCCATTTGGATTTTTTATTTTATGAACTTCATCAAATACTAAAAGGGTTTCCTTATCAATTACACTTGATAAAGAAGACTTTAGCGTTTCTAAAGATTCGTAGTTTATTAGAATTAAGCTTTTCCCACCGGTTTGAAAAGTTAATTGATAATTTCTATCCTTGCTCGTTTTTAATTCACTCGCATGTATATTTAAAAAGAAACTCTCGTCATTTGCAGACAAACCAAAGCAAGTTCTATACTCTTGTATCCATGATCCAAAAGCATTTTTAGGTCCAATCATCACAATTTTTTTTATCTCTTCTTTTGATTTTAGGAATGAATAAGTTCCTAATACTGTCGCTGTTTTACCAGAACCAGGAACTGAAAAATTAGAACAATTTTTCATTACATACATATAAAACGCATTCCACATTTGTTCATTTGTCAATGGCCTAACGAGTAAACGATCCACTTTGAATTTAAATTGACTATAAGTGTCTATAATTTTAGGATCTTTCTTTTTTATATCATTCCCTACTCGATATCTACTATCGATATAAAACTGTCGGTCAGTGATATAATCTTCAATTTGGTTATCAATCTCCAAATCATCTATTTGTTGTTGTAAAATTTTAACAACTTTCTCTATTTCATGAACATTTAATGTACTTTTAAAACAAATGGTCCGCTCGTTAATAGAATCTACATATCTCTTTATTTTTATCTTATAACCAGCTTTTTTAATAAAATTAGCTAAGCTAGTTGAATCTGAAAATATCAAACATAACGTGTCATGTTCCATATTAATTAAAGTCATGACTCTTCATCCTTCAACTCTTTTTTTATTTCATCCAGGATATCTTGAAGGTTGTCGATTATACTAACCACTTCTTCTTTTTTCTCGTTGTCAAAAGAAGAAAGAATGTTAAGATCCATCATTTCCAATACTACTTGAAATTTTTGTAAATCTTGTATTGGCTTCATCCTTGTATTATCTTTTTTCGTTTTTATTTCGAATTTTTCTAAAGATTGAACCATTTCATCTTGTAAATCTTCGTTACTTCGGAGATTATCGTTTATTATTTTAGAACTCACTGTCTCTATAGACTCGATTTTTTCGGCTATATTCTCAACAAAGTCCATCTGTTCATCAATAAAGTCTGGTGCGTATTCGGAATCTGCAACGGTTTTTATTTTTCGGACAAAACGAGTAATGTCTCCTTTGGGTTTCATTAGTAAATTGGTGAATATAATTAATTTTAAATCTTCTTTTTCTTCATCGGTTTTTACTTTATTTAGAATAACAGGTATTTCTCCTAAGGGACCATCTAATTCTAAATCTCTTGCAATATAAAATTTTTCTGGGGCACCAATAAATTCTAAGAATTCTACCATTAAATTAGCTTGTTCCATTTTTTATTAATGCTTGATTTACTTTCATTAACTGTTTGCTGATACTCTTCAGGTGTGATTAACTTATTTTTTATAACATCATTATACAAACCTACCAGACGGTCAATTGGATTATAATCGACTTTACCTTCTTCGCCATGTTGAATGCTTAACTCCAATAGTTTAATTTCTTTTTTGTTAACGTTAATATCTCTATCCAGTATGACTGCTTCAAAATGTCGATGGCTATTGCCGTTATTATATAATCTTCTTAAACATGTATATCTTCTGTTTCCATCAATCACTCTACCATCGTTAAGGACTACTCCGGCTTCTCTTTGACCGACCAACTCAATATTTTTTTGTGTTTTATCAATTGCTTTTGAATTACTTTCATAAATAAACTTTTCGATTATTTCGTTGTAGTCATCATCATAATTTTCAAAGTGTTCAATATCGTGTTCTTCTTTATATTTATTAATCCAAGTTGCTATCCGATCATTCTGATCATTATAAAACAATTGGTCTAATCGGATTTTATAAATTTGATAAGGTTTTGTTATTCCATCAATCGTTAGCCTTTTCGTATATTCAGTAGGTTCAACGAACCCTTTTTCCAATCCTTCTTTCAATAACATTGCTTTATTCCTCCATCATTTCATAAAATTTTTCAATATCTGTATAGATCATTTCCATTGTAGGATTGTAATACATTTCCGTTTTTTGGCAACTACAAATTATTTTCTCTTTTGATAAGTTAATGCCATAGTTTTCATCCAAAAATTCCATCAAGTCATATATATCCATAGATTTATATTTAAATACTATTTCATCAATTAACTCGTAAGTGTAAAATTTATTCTTTGTCTTTCTAAATACCATAGCTCCGCCTATTCTTTGGAAACGATAGCCTTTCGTCGTTTTTAGAATAGATTCATAAAAAATATTATCGAAACCTAACTCACTAAACTTACTTTTTTCAATTACAAATTCTATATGAGAAACGGTAAAGTATTGGTCGGAAACGACTAAATCAAATTCGTTTAATAATTCAATGACATCATCTTTTGTTATATCTGCATAATTAGTTAATTTATTCATACTAATAAAAGAATCTTTTTGATACTCAAATACTTCGTAGTTTGATAGCTTTTTGAATAGTCTATATCGAAAACTCCCAAGTAAATATAACCGGTTATCATCTACCTCAAACATTTCTTTATTGAAATACGTTTCTTCAAAAAATGTTTCCGCTCGAGTGAATTTATCTAATAAGATAAATTCAGAAAAGTTTCTGTATCCCAATCGATTAAAAATATAATCGGGAATTTTTTCAGCGCCGTATTTTTCAGCATATAAATTTTTTACATCTTCTTTCATATAAAAAGGATGTGTTAATAGAGTCTTCAAATTATCAACAACAACAGGATTTAATACTGGAGCATCTGAAAAATACGTTTCTCCTTTTTTGAATTCCTCTATGACATTCAAAAAATTAGCTTTTACCGTTTGAGCCAATACACCATATTTATTTGAATATTCATCTGCAAAGTCGTTTACGTTAATTGGACTCAATTCAATCATTAAGTTTAAAACCTGTTCATCTCGATCGACCTGACCAATTTCAATAAGTGGCATTCTCTTTATTGTTACATAATTTGGCAAATAATTAATATAACGTTTTAATAAATTGTGTAGCTCATATTCATCAAATATATCAATTTGATTAAAGTCTTCTTTATAATTATCAAATAGTTTTTTTGCTGAAATTTCTTGATCCATATAGTGTTCAAAATTAATTCCTTGTAATGTTGAAATAAGATCCTCTGTATCTACTTGATAATGCACCAATTTTCTACCATATTTGTGTAGTACATTTTTAGCCCTATCTAAAACACCATCCAGTGCTCTATTTGATGAAAAATCAAAATCAAGATGGTGTTCTATAACAAATTGACGAACTAAGTCATAAAAATCGTCTCTTCTAATTTCCTCTTTGCCATATATTTCAATTAAATATTCAATTAAAGCCAATTTAGTTTTTTCTATTTTTCGATTCCCAATGATTAGAAAATTTTTATTTAATATATCTTCTAATTTATTTCTTTCAATAAACGTTAACTCATCCGATTGCATTAACATTTCTTTCGACTTTATTTGATGGTTATCTGAAAGCTTTTTACAAGCCAATTCAAGAAAACGATATTGTGAGTTAGTGAAGGAAAAGACTTTACAAAATTCAAGCATTGTTAAATCATACTCTGTGTAGTATTTAGCGTAACTCATTTCATGTACATCATGAATTGGAATACGTGTCCGTTCATTTTTTTCTATTTGACGAATTCTTTCCCGTGAAACTCCCATTGTTTGACCAATTTCTTCTAACGTTTGGCCTTTTAATCGCTGACTCACAACAGGATAATTTTGTGAATGTGATTGGATATAGTTATCAATATGCAATCGTTGATATCTAATTCCTTCAGGAGTAAAAACAATTAAGCCTTCTTTTATGAAATAATTCAATTCTTTTTGAATATCAATTTCTCCATAAAATAGTGAGTTTATTTTTCTTTTTATAAGAAATAAACTCATGTCTTTTCTTTGCTTTCTAAAAACATTCAGCAGTGTACTTTGAATATAGTTCCTTTTTTTATTTCTCAAAGTATAATCAAAATCTAAAGCAAATAAAATTTCATGTCCATACTTTTCTAAATCTACAGATTCTAAATGAACTGTATCCAGTAAGGAAAATACTATTTCTTTGATCTCATCCTCTTCTTGAGTGGTTGTATATTGACTTAAGCTATTCATAAATGTATCTGCAAGACTTTTGGTAACGTTATCAATATTATCTGTACTTGTATTACTATATTTTAGTTTCAGACATTGATTTTTATAGTTTAGAAATACCTGAATCTGTCCTGGAGTAAGACTTTCATTTTTCTCAACCAAATTAACTAGTGACGTCTGTAGTACAGTGTCATAATTAATTTCTTGTTCTTGAAAAAATTTACTCATTTTCTTCGGTTTTTTTGCTTCTTCGAATGCTAATATTTCATTGTAGTATATTGCTTTTTCTTTATTATTTTGCATTCTTTGAATGATAGCCACTTCTTCTGCAGTAAATCCTAATTTTTCTCTTAATCTTAAGGGTTTTAATTTGTAAATTGAGTATATGTTCCCTATTCCTTGTTGGCTTAATTTCTGTAAGATTTCTTTTTCTTTTAATTCATTCAATAAACTATCCTTCTTTCATAAAAATATTTAAATAATGAGATTTATTAAATTACTTGTTTCTTTATCGCTCACTTCATATCTCTTTATATGTAAATATCAAACGTATTTTGCTGTTTAGGTTCTAATTGTGAACGTATTTTTGATAGATTATTTTTAATTTTATCATACTCTAGTGCCGAAAAACTATTTCATCACTCCTCAAAAAGCACTTCACATTCTTCTAACTCTCACATTCCTCTTTGAAATGTGTTCAAAATCCTGCTCTCCTACACGTAGTAACCAACAATTTATAACGATTTCCTGAAAAATAAGATACACCAAATTACATAACATCCCAACCATTTTTAGGTTGGGATGTTCCGTCTCTATTATCCTAATTCTAGAGTTTGAATTTTAAACAAGTACTAACTTACACTTGCCTCTGGTAAGTAATACACCTTTCCATTCTTAGAAATCAACTGTACATCTTCTTGATATAATTCAGTTTGTGTTTGTTTGGGGACTTGAAAATCATTAGTTCCAGAAACTTGTAGACCAATCATAGCAACAGTGTCCTGATCAATCTCTCGGAAATTCAGCTTTTTATTTATCAATCCGGGAACGTAGTGAATTGCCCCATCAAATCCTCTTCTTTTGCGTCTACTTTCCTCTAGTTCTATGTTTAATATCTTCCATATATCCTGATGCCAAGTAGTTAATCGAGATTGTGTATCAACCACTTGCTGGCTATACACTTGTAAAATCGCGCCACACTGTTCTCTAGAAACAGAACCAAGTTGCAACGTATATCTCAAATCAGAAATTTTATATAGAATATCTAGCAATGTTTTTTGATAGGAGAACCATTTATGAATGTCTTGAACGTCTCCTTCATAGACTTTAAAATCATTCATATTCTTCTTCGTGTAATCAGCAAGGGTTAAATTAGCTTGTCCTAATAGCTTAGTACACTCCTCTTCCAGTCTGTCCAATTGAGTAATTTTACCGTATATTAAGTCATTATTTTCTAGTATTTCGACTTGAAATTTCGCGATCTCCTTAACATGAGTGATAAGCGAAAACACTCTGCTACGATATTCGTTATCTTGGAAATCAGAAATTTTAGAAATCCCATCATTAATTTCTCCAAGTTGGTTATTAATTTGCTCCATATAATACTGGCCGACAACCATTGCTGCTACACCCATTGCTGCAGAAGCGGTATTTGCCACAATTTCTGTGCCTTTTTGTGCTTCTACAGCCACAAAATTAGCATGTCCTCTTATTCCGTCTGCGCCACGGAAGAAACCTCTAAACGCATTTCCCATGTCCTTAGAATTGACTAACTTAGCCCCAGCCGGAAGGATTGCACGATAAACAACTTCATTATTCGCTTGCGCAGCTTGAATTGCATTATTCGCTGCATTTCCGATTTGTATTAATCCGGGTATCAGATTATTTACATGAGCCAGGACTTTTCTATCTTTAACTTCAACAAGTTTATTTTCGTCGAGTTCATATTCAGTAGGCAGCATTTCAGTTTGAATGATAAGCTCATTCAAATGTTCCGAATTCGTAATTGCAACTTCACTTGAATTAATAGTACTCTCTTTAATGGAAGTTTGTTCTTTTTGTGCTGTGTTCTTTTTTGAAAATACTATGAATAATACGGTTACAATTAAACATATCCCAATTAGTATGTATACCATTTCATCCTACCCTCTCGACTATTGATTTTTATACTTTCTCTTATTCATTCTACTCTATCATTATATAATTTTTCTAAGCTGAATAATAGCAAGTATGGATTTGAGTCAATATCTTGGACACATTTTAGTAGAGACGGTTACGCCATTTTTTTTTGCCAACGCTTCAAACTCCTGTGGGGTTAGATAATGAATCGAGCTATGGATTCGATTTCGGTTATAAAATCCTTCAATGTAGCTAAATAGTGCTCGATTTGCTTCTTCAAAATCTGAGTAGCTAGTCGTGTAGACCTCTTCCTTTTTCAATGAAGCATGGAAAGATTCAATTCCAGCATTATCATAAGGTGTTCCCTTTCTACTATAAGAATGCCTTATTTTGTTGGTTTCAAGCCATTGTTCCACTTCTCTGGCTGTGTATTGGCTGCCCAAATCAGTATGTAGAATCATTCCTTCTGGAATGTGATAATACATTTTTGCTTTGTTAAGCGTTTGAACGACACAATCCACAGTCATTCGTTTTGAAAATGTATAGCTAATAATTTTTTTCGTGTGTAAATCCATAATTGAAGATAAGTAACACCAACCATTTTTCTTAGTAGGAATGTAAGTAATGTCAGCTGCCCATTTCTCACAGATAGTCTTAGTAGAAAAGTCCTGATTTAAGAGGTTCTCTTTTGAAAGGATCGGTTTATTAGACCTTTGAGGTCTATATTTTTTAACTACAATCGATCTTAAATTTAATTGTTTCATCAGCTTTTGAACATGTTTAAGAGATACCGAAATACCTTCTTTTAATAAAACTTGATGGATCTTTGTGGCACCATAGCGTTGTTTATTTGTAAAAAAAATGGTTGAAATTTTCTTTTTCAACTTATTATTTCTGATTTCTGTAACTGTCAATGGTTTGTTCTTATAAAAATAATAGACACTTCTTGGGATTTCTAATAACCGACACAACAAAGAAACAGTGTAATCCTTACACCATTTTTCAATAAATTGAACAAGCGAATTTAGGTTTTCCGAGAGAATATGGCTGCGGCTTTTTTTAAGATTTCAAGTTTCTCTTTCAAACGAGCATTTTCTTTTCTCAGTTCAGCCACTTCTTTTCCAGTCAGTCCTGTGGACGGATTAGGTAAATATAAATTCTTCCATTTGTAAATCGTTGCTTCAGATAAGCCATATTCTTTCGCCAACCCTCGAACTGAACGTCCAGTTTGATTCAGTTCAACAATCATCTGTTTAAAACTTTCTTCGTATCGGGTCATAAAATTCATCCTCTCGTAGTTAAGTTTAATTTATTTTTGTCTCTACGAAAAGCTGTCTAAGATTTGATACTAACACCATTCTGATGTTGATAAAAATACCAACATCAGAAAGTATAGAGTCGGTTTTTCTTATTTCAATTATAAGTCATCAACGTTGTATTCGGTATATCCTTCATAATAATAACTAATATCAATACCTTTCATGAAGATTTCTCTATCATTAATTTTATCCGTTAAAGCATTGGAGATTAAATATTTAATCTCCAAATCGTTGACTGGACTTCTTTCCATTGCAGACAAATAATCTTCCTTATCGATTAAGTTCCAGTCTACAACTTGCTGTAATTCTTTTTTCAGGATTAGGTCTAGCCATATTCTGGTTGCTCTACCATTACCTTCACGAAATGGGTGAGCGATGTTCATTTCAACATATTTGGCTACAATTTCATCTAGATTACTTTGTGGCATTTTATCTATATGTTCTAAAGCGACTTCTAGATACATTACTGGTGCAAAGCGAAAATTTCCTTTAGAAATATTTTGATTTCGTACTTTACCTGCAAATTCATAAATATCTTCAAACAAATAATTATGGATATATGATAGACCTTTGAATGTTCCAACTTCTACTCTGTCAATATCTCCAGAGTCATATAATTGTTTTGCCTTTTCTTTACTGACACGTTCCTCAACTCTGTTTAACTCAAGTTGGTTAATAATACCTAATTTGTTTTCTAACAACTGAATTCACCGCCTATTAATTATTAATCCTCTTTTTCAATAACTCTTTCAACTTTCATGCTAAGTTTTTCAATGTATTTTAGCATGAAAGCTACATAACAATCAAAAATCTAAAGATACATACTATCCAGCTTTTCTCCAATAATATATTTTTTCCTAATGGTGAAAATAAACTTAATGCCCTTTTTTAGATTTGGAACATCATCATGATAGATAGTTGATGATATATAATAGATGTTTTTTTATTACATATAAGACATTAATTTAGATATTTTTAACAATGAACGCTTGTAAAATATCTAATTTGCTAGTTTCGATATTACGTGCCGCAGGTTTAATAATTTGAATTTTTCTTTTATCTGAAATTTTTAATAACCCTATTCCTTCAGGAAGCTCTTTAGATGCAAGTAATAAGATATCTTCAGGAACAACTATCCAACTATAATTAGTTTTAGGATTTAAAATTATATTGTTAAGTTTGTTATCCGAAAAAACTATTTCGATGCTATGCGTATTTAATTCTTGTGTATATTTACTAGAAACGTTTTCTAGTAACAAAAAATCTAAAGTAACTTGTCTCATTAATAATGAAGAATAAAAAGAGAAATCAGGAACTAATTTATAAACTGATTTTCCTTTATGATATGAGTTATTAGTACTTTGTAACCACGAACTATCTGACAATGCAAACGAGAAATCAGATACGGTGAATATTTGTTCGTCGCTACTATCAATTTTAGAGTATCTGTTTTTTTTAACTATTCCTCCACCCTCTTTAGCTTGTATCGTTTTAATAGTTGCCCAAGTGTTTAATAAGTCAGATCTCTTAATATCTTTTGCTAAAACTTGCTGCATCAATTCATCTTTTATTTGGCTGTTTCCTTGGCTGATTTTTTCTACTAATTCAAAATTATCTGGACTGACTCCTACATCTTCTATGTTAGGAACACTAACTCCTCTACCTGCTGCTCGTTGCTGGTAGTCAAAGTATATTTCTCCTGCTTTTTTTCTTTTCCATATTAGAGATTCAGTTACTCCTGTTACATATGCTAAATGTTTAATCCACTGTGTGAAAGAACTATACTCATTACGCCATAATTTATTATATTCTACTTCTCTTATTAGCTCGTATAGACGCACCCATGAATGAGTATCCTTAGACAATATTTCTTCGATTTCATGTTCTATTTTTCTTAGGTTCAATTTATCCTCCTTTCTGTCTATTTACTATAATGTGTTATAGTAAATAGACGTTATAAAAAGAAAGAATTCATGAACATTAAATATTATATGTATTCTTTCTTCCTATTATAATTAAAAAATGTATTCAATGATTTGATCTATTTTAGCCATATCCTTTAATGGTAAATATTCTATTTGGCTTAACTTTCTTTCTGCAAAGTCTAAAGATTTTAATTGGGAAATAACGACTTGTCCATGAGTTTCCATTTCATCAGGTAATGTATAACGAGTTGGCATATTTTTAATTGTAGAAGTTATGGGACAAATTACTGCAAACAATGTCTTTCTATTAAACTCATATCTAGAAACTACTAGACCTGGACGTCTTTTCTGTATTTCTTTTTCAGCTGAAGGATCGAAATCTATCCATACAATATCGCCCTTTTTAGGAATATATTTCTTTTCGTCACTCATTAAAATAATTCTCTCCCTCCAGGTTCAATGTCATGCCATTCATCTTTTTCGTAGTACTCCCCTTCTGATCCACCACTAAATGGGTCTTGTAATTTAGGGACTAACGTAATTGTCCCATCATCAGAATACATTACTATATATTCTTGGTCTGCTTTTGGTTTCTGTCCGTTATTAGATGGTAATGTCAATACTACAGAACTTCCTTGTTTTCTAGATTTTGTGGTTAACATAAAATCACCTCTTATATTTTATTATACTAAATAATTAAATGGTTTCAAATGATTGTATACTACATTTAATTAACTTAGTGTAATTTAGTTATTTAATTGATATTAGATATTTTAGAATTAATTTGTTAGGTCCATAAACTTAAAAGTTTCTGACCTCTTTGTTGTTAGTTGAATAAGACACAACTAGCTTAGGTGTGACTTACAAACCTATCTGTCTCTGAGTATGGTGAGATAATAAAATTAGTCAGCTGTTGAGATTCTAATTCGTTTATGTCTAAACTGTCCATAGGGATTAATCTGCCTAATTTTTCAACCTCAATTGTACTTAATTCATCATCAGCTGTTAACATGTAAATTGTCTCTGTGTCAGCTATATAAGTACATGAGATTATTTCCTTGCCCAAGACTTTCAAAAATAGCTGATTCTTTATTAATTGCCTTCTTATGGCTTCTAATCCATCGCTTGGCATGCAATCTTTTAACTCGATATTTACAACTTTTTTTGTACTAAATCTTAATACATCAAACTGCCTTGTTATACCAATTGAAACAGAGTATCCTATAAAATAGTTGTCAGCTTTAGGTATATTCGTTAACGTCGGCAATAATTTTTCTGAAAACTGATAAAGATTTTGAAGTTCCTTTTTCCTAAAAAATTGTTCTGGATTATGTACTATACTATCATCACATAACCTCAACATTGAATTAATTAATTGATCATCTTTCGTTGTATTCATTATATCCATAAATGAATACAAATTTATTGGTCTTCCCATGACAATCCCCTTTACTATTTATCTAATTAAATTCCCATAATTCTAAATAATAGGTACTTTTAACTAGATAAATCTATTCTTTATATCAATTTTAGCATACATTCAAATGTATAATAAAGACTGTCTTTTTTGGGGCAGAACAGTCTCTAAGGATATAACACATTTTGATTTTTCATCTCTAACAGATACACATAAAACCAAAATATCTACTAGTATAGTTCCTATAAGTATGATTAAAAAGTTCTTAATAATACAGTACAGGCATACTAAAAATTTACGCAAATGAAATATCCCCAACTTGAATGGCCTATCGCTTACCTAGTAGCAATCAGAATATCAAAAAGACCAACAAGGCATCCCTTGTTGGTTCTTTTAGTTAATATATTTTAATAGAAAATTTGTTTATTACATAATGATAGCGTAAAATGAGGGTTAGGAAACTTTGCAACACAATCAAATATTTAATAACGATTAAATTTGTCTTTTCGATTTTTTGAAAATTACTAATTCAATAACTAGTAATATAATTCCTAAAAAAACAGCTATTTTTGAAGAATGTGAGTTTTCACCTGTTTTTGGTAAGTTCTTATTTGAATCATTGTTATCAAATCTACTACCTACAACAGCCTGATTTTCAGATTCCTCAGTCGAACTAGGTTCGGTTGTTGAACTAGGCTCGGTTGTTGAACTAGGTTCGGTTGTTGAACCAGGTTCGGTTGTTGAACCAGGCTCGGTTGTTGAACCAGGTTCGGTTGTTGAACCAGGCTCGGTTGTTGAACCAGGTTCGGTTGTTGAACCAGGTTCGGTTGTTGAACCAGGCTCGGTTGTTGAACCAGGCTCGGTTGTTGAACCAGGTTCGGTTGTTGAACCAGGCTCGGTTGTTGAACCAGGCTCGGTTGTTGAACCAGGCTCGGTTGTTGAACCAGGCTCGGTTGTTGAACCAGGTTCGGTTGTTGAACCAGGTTCGGTTGAGTCTTTTGAATAATAATAAAATTCTACATTTGCCCAATAACTATCTATCCAATATGGATAGCCAGCATACCCCACTAACTGAATACGAGCTTTTACAGAATTAGCCGGTACTGATCCTGCAAGAGAAAGTTTAGTCATACTAAATTGAACAGACGGTCCTGTTTCAAAGACATCTATAACCTCATCTGCAGAATTCAAAAATTCTACTTTCAAACCAGAACCATCTGTATAATAAATAGATGTTCCATTCTCGTCTTTAATTTTTTGCGCACTATTTTTAGCATATGCACTAAACTCAAAAGTAGTTATTGTTTTATTAGTAGGTAATAAAATATCTTGATAAAGTATATCTCCCATAGCCCATTTTTCCATTCCTGCGAATGGATCGGGTAATTGTCTTGCCCAAGCATTGCTACTAGTAGGTGTCGCTTTCCCGTGATCTGCAAGTACTTTCCCCGGCAAATTATATATAGATCCATCCCATATATCTCCATATTGCTCTGTAACTATTGCAGAGGATTGGTCTCCCCATGATATCCAACTCCAGCTATCATGTCCATCTAAGAATATTGGGTTTACTACAACATTTTCAGATTTAGCTTCAGATTCTGCATAAGCATTAGGTATTTCTATAACAAGTTTATACAGACTTAAAAACAGTAATAAGCAAACCACACTAACTACACTATAGTAAAATTTTTTCTTCATCACTTCACTCCTCGTAATATATCCTAAATTGTCAAATTGATGGTTGTGTTGCAAAGCTTCCTAACCCCCACTTTACGCTATCATTTAACATAAATTGATTAAAATGGGTTGTGTTGCAAAGTTTTTTAGCGGACACACTTGTCTAATTTCCAATCAGTCACTTAAGCTACGTTAAACAAGTTTTCAATTGCTTCCTACGGGAAAAGTCGAAGATGCTCATTTCTCTTCGATTTTCTTTGTATAAGGCTGAAACGGCTTCAATTCCTTTAATCGTTGTTGCAGCGGTTTAAATTAACTAGAAACTATTTCCATAAGAAAGTTTTCCCTTCACCTGCCGATGATCCTGTTCCAAGGCATTATTGAGATAGTTGGACTTCCAGAGATGGACTTTTTTATCAAGCAGACCGGCTTCTTTCAATTTTTTAATGGCTTTCAGTGAAGGTGCGCGTTTATTACGATGGAACGCGGTTGTCCATAATCACGGATTAATCACTTCATAAAGGCTTTTGTAGAGACCGTACCTCGATGATTTCGCAACCACATATCAAGGATATTTCCGTTAGATTCAATCGTTCGATATAGATAATGGTCTTTTCCTTTCACTTTGACATACGTTTCATCCAGCCACCAAAATTGTGACAAAGCACGTCGCTTATTGCGTTTCTTCCATAAATGATAGAACACTTTCCCATATTGCTGACACCAACGATAAACCATCGTATGATGCACATAGATACTAAATTTTTGCATGATTTTGGCACAATCACGGTAACTCAAAAATGATAATACAAGCCTACGGCTAAACTCCCCGCAATTATAGTATTTCTTTAATCATCAAAAGCAACAGCAAGAAAAGATAACCCTAAAACGCCAAACGCAATTTGTTTTTCTATAAAAGCCAACACTAAAAAAGAACAGGCGATTACTATCCATGACCATTCTTTTACTTGAAATTTTTTCATCTTTTCACCTTCCCATAAAACCATCACAAATCTATTGATGCCAGTAGTATTTTAATGTCTCTTCTTATTTATTGTACCATGTACCACGCACTAAACTCTACTAACATGCCACTTTTTTATTTAAATGGCAAAAATTTCCAGCAATAAATGACAAAAGCTACTAACTTTTGCTAGCTTTTTATATGCCTATCACTAAACTATCTTTTGCTACTTCGATAACTTCTACAGTAATCTTATCCATTTTATTGATTCTTAAAATACAATCAATCTGTGTAAATAAACGATGAATAAGTCGAAAATTCCCTTTTGCGATTTTAATGATAGTTGTGATAGCTTCATAATCAGAAAAATCTTCTAGCTCTATATCAATTCCTAAATCTGTCCATTTGTATTCTAAGGTATGATGCGTTTCGTCCTTACTAAGGTTATCAAATTCATGTGCAAATCCTATACGCGAGTTCAGTTGAGGATAACGAGATAATCTCTTTTCAATTTCAGACATACCGATAAAAACCATTGCTAAATCATTTTTATCATAAATATCTCTTAGCTGTTCTAAATGTTGAAGTTTTAATCGATTGATTTCATCAACAATAATTAAATTTAATTCCTTCATAAGAATGTGAAGCGTAAATTTCCTTTTGATTGTATTTAAAAACTAAATGCATTGTTTTAACCCTATCAATCCTAGTTGCTAATATATGGATATCTGAACTAACACGAATCATTTTTTCAGCTGGAGAGGTATAGAATACTTTATTTGCACTTAATATTTCGTCTGTCTTAAATTTTCTAAATATTTTGAAATAAATGGCTTTTTCCAAGTTATGGAGAATGCCATTTATTTTTAATTGTATCTCAATTAGAATTAACTATTTATATAGTTGGATGCTATTTATTGCTTAAATATAATGTCAAATAAAGATAAAAATTATTGCCATTTAAAAAGAAAAATGACAGACACAACTACATTGTGTCTTATTCATTGTACCATTCTTTTGTTAAAAATTTAGAGAGCCAAAACTAAAAAGTTTTGGCTCTCTTTTTTTATATCTATTTTTCTTTAACTACTTTGGGACAAGTTTGATCCAAAAGGGCCAAATCATTATAGGAAGTACTACGCCTATAAATAATTTGAAAGCAGGAATGCCTTATGTCTGAATTTTTTATTCAAGTAACTACATTTTTTATTGTTAAATTGCTATTCACGTTTTTACCAAATGAATTTGACACTCCATTCACAAGAATAATTTGCAAATGGCTTGTTTCCAAATTGTTGAAATTAATTTTTTCCTACGTGAAAAGAAAACTGCAAGAATACAGATCAAAATAGCCGATAACAGAAAAGAGGGAATTATTCCCTCTTTCCTTCTACCATAATATGAGGAACAATTTTCATGGATGGCACCGTATTTCTCGATAGTTTACTTCTATTCAATCATTTATTTGATTTTAGGTGGCGTGTAAAGACTAATGTTCCAGACACTAAAGCATCAAGTTAGTCAAAGTTGACCGTAATTTCATCTTTATATGTTTTTTTATTTATTAGTTTATCTGAGTTTTCATTTAATATTTTAGGTGTATGATTAGCAATCTTATCCTTAAGATCATTAGTCCCATACATTACTCCGCCTGCATTAATATCACTAAATGTAGCAAACATATATCGCTTATCAGATTTTTCCATAAGATCTCGGAATAGCTGCTCTTGTTCATCATTCAATATAACTTCAACAATATCTGCTAAAAGTAATTCATAGCAGTCAAAATAATTGCTATATTGTACATCTGTCATATGTCTTCCACAGTATTTATATATTAAATCTCCAAATTTATTTTTATTTAAGATGTTTGTTGAAAATAGTTCCTCTTGAAACTCTCTACTGAGATTATCTAAACTCTCTCTATGTGGTGTTTTATCAAATCTTTTTACAAATTTTCTCAAGTTTTTATTCTTAACGTATAAGCGATAATCTCCTTTTGTAGTTTCATCTACAGGAATTTTATCATCATTTTCAACTGGTATTTTTTCTGACAAATACTGTGCTTCTTCTTTTTCTAACTTATAAGCGCCTCCTACCGGTTGATACTTATCAGATTTATTGTTTAATACTAAAAAATACTTGCCATCTACTATTATTCTAAATAAATAAGCAAATGATATTCTAATTTTTGAATTTTCCTCTATTTTTCCTTTTTTCTTTAATCTGCGTTGAGATGATTTCCAATTTTTATTATCCAACAGTTCTTTGATAGATAGAATTACATATCCTATTAATAAACTGAAAATGGCAAATGAAAAGTTAAATCCTATAGAATTATCGATACAGTCAAAATAAAAAATGCCGATTATAGACAGAAGGAAAAAAGCACTATATATCAATATTTTTCCCCATATTTTTATATATTTATACTCTGTCAATCTAATTTCCTCCAATTGGAACATTTACGTGGCCAATTCCCACACATATATTATCTTTTATCAAGTAACATTCAATGTAATGGTCACCACGGAATTTAGTATTTTCAGTTATTTGTTTACCTCTATCTTTGATTTGTCCACGAATCTCATTTCTTCTTTCAGCTTCAGATCCTACATTTAAGACTTTCCACAAAATCTTATCATATGAAGGACAATTTGTAGATTTAATGCTACATTCAATCTTAAATTTAGGTGGAATGAATTTATTTAAGCGTGGTGCGTATTTTTCCAAATACTTCTGTAAAGCCATTAAAGTAAAACCATTTCCTGATACTTTACAATCAACCATTACCTCAAATTGTTCCAAAACAGGATATAAATCTCCTATAAATTCTTCGGTATCAGTAAAATTTTGTTCTTTAACTGTATTTGCTAACTCATTCCAATAAGAATGCTCAAAAAATATTCCCCAAGCTTTTAGTGCCTCTTCAGAAGTACACTCATCATCAAATAAAACATTTAGACTGTCAAGCTGAGTTTCAAGTCTATTTTTCCAATTTTTCATACGTTGATAATCTATATCACGATTTACTAACGACCTTCCGTTATCAACTGGAGCATATACCTCTAAATAAACATTTAAACGTCTTACGATATTCTTCATTGTATAATAAAATATTTCATCTAATCTTGAATAACTTTCATTAAAATTTTCTTCACATATAACGGTTTGAATCAGGCCACTTGGCATATTCTTCCATGATTCTCTTGATTTACAGAACATTTTAGATAAACGGATAACTTTTCTTAAATCATCTCCTTTACCTTTTATTCTTTCGCTAAACCATGATTCTAAGTCCTTTATATGTCTTACTGACCATTCTGATCCAGAATGCTCATAAGTGTAATCAGCATCATAAGAATTTTTTTTATATCTTTTGAATACTGCAAAATCCACATGATATCCCGTTGAATTGTACTTCAAACGTACACAACTTGTTTTTATTTCAGGATTTTCTGCAAATTGTTTAGTTTTTCTTTCTAAAGCATTAGCTACCATATTTCTAGTAGCTAAAGAACCTAATTCATTTAAACTATCCTCTTCAAATACTATTCCAACATCAATATCGTAGTCTTGTTTATCATTTTGAGTAATAGTGTGCATAGCCATACTTCCTTGAATTCTTTCTTCTGCAATCTTATAATTTTTATTTTTTTCTGAGTTATACTCTGACAACCCATCTTTTAATCTTTTAATATTAAGCTTTCGTTTTTCTCTCAATTCATTTTGTTCTTTTGCTGAAAGAACAACTTTTTTTCTATAGAATTTTTCTAATTGTTTGGAACAATCATACATTACTATCACCCTTCTTTATCTTCTTCCTACTTTCATTAGTAACGCCATACTTTATCCTACACCTTTTGAATGTTCTCCGATTATCCCCGTTTGTTCTACAACTTCTTTGTACATAGAGCTAGTCAAAAATAATCTAAATGCTAGCTGAAAACGGAAATCATTTTTTCGATACTTTAGTTTTTAACCCTTATATTTCCCTTTTTCTTTAGCAAGTACAATTCCTTGTTGCTACATTTCAAGAAGATATAGACGATATTCTCAAGACTAGTTTTTATTACAAGTAGAAAGCAACTCTAATTGATTATATAAATTTTTTTCTGTACTACTCACACGTGAATAACTTATTTTTGCCATAAAAATAATCTCCGTTTTAAAATTCTGTTGCCCAACTATGTTGACCTCTTAGGAATTCAAGTATACCATAGGTACACAAAAGAGCCAGCAGGGTATACCCTGTTGGTTCTTTTAGTTAATATATTTTAACAGAAAATTTATTTATTACATCATGAAATACTGTATAAAAATCGTAGCAAGCACACATCACTTTTGTTAGCCTATCATTTTACGTCGACAGTCTAGCTGGTTTCTTATCTCAATTTTGAACCCATTGTTTTTCTGCTATAATCATAGTCGACATTTGATCTGAATAATTTTTTATGATATTGCTAAATTCTGTCATTGATTGGCTTATTTCATCATCATCACTTTTTGAGCATTTAAAGTTTAGATATCTAATTCTAGATCTACTAATTGAGTCTAGAATTTTTAAATTTATTTTTTTAAAAGTTTGTTTATTATCTACAGATAAGATATATTCTATCATATACAAATTAGCCAAATAAAAATTCTGTAAATAACTTTTATTATTCAGTATCTTGTCTTCTTTACTAAGTATTGGGTATATTAGTTTTAATTTCCTATTATTTTTGTCTATTAAATACTCATATATAACATACAATAAGAATGTATTTAGCACATATAATGGTAATTCTTTATTTTTTTTTATTATTTTGCATACCTCAGTTGTATTTAAGAAAGTTGACTGATTATATTTATTAAGTAAGCTATTTGATACAATATAATACATTTCAAAAATATAATCCTTAGTAACTAATTTATATATATTGTATCCATCATTCATAAACCCGTTAAAATTAAAAGGAACTGCAGTAATTAAAAATATCGAAAAATTAAATAAAGAAAAATATTGAAAAAAGTCAATTTTTACAAAAAAGGTTAATGTAAAAAAAAGACTAAATATTGGTCCCCCGGTTAACAACCTCAGAATTTTCTTATTATTAAACGTAGTTGGTTTATATCTAAATAATCCACCAAAAAATCCCCACTGTGTATTTAATCTGATCTTAAACTGATTTTCCCACGAAAATTTTATAAACCCAAATATTAATGACTCTGGTCTAACTTTATTAAATAATCCAAAAGCTAAGTGCCCTAACTCATGTACAAAGATAGACAATAACAAGGCAAAGTATGCTGTAGACACTAAATTTAATTCAAAAACAAGAGTAAAGATTACGAGAAGTAACGTAAAGATCATCGGAGATATAAATTTCATCTATTTTATTCTCACCTCTTTGTATTTAAGCATGCTATTTTTATCTATAAAAGAATCAGCATTTTCAAATAAAGTATTTAATACTTCATTTGAATCTTTAGAATTATCTACATTCTTTGACATAATAGCTGCTAAAGCTGCGCTTACTTCTGGAGTTGCTAAACTTGTTCCAAAAGAAAGTGTATAACCATCTGGAAAGTCAGCAGCTTTGCCTAGTGGAGAAACTAGCGATGTAGGGTAATAAGTCATCATCATTTCACGAGCATCAATTTGTCCTGTTATTTTGTAATTGTCACCATATCCTCCTGCGGGACCATATATAGATACATTAGACCCATAATTAGAATAGTCAGCAATATCACCACTCTTTTTTGTAGCTCCGACGGTAATTACAGACTCTAGTCCTCCTGGTATATGTTTTTCATTACCAGTGCTTATATCACGCGACTCATTTCCTGCTGATGCAACAATTAGAATGTTATTTTTTCTTGCATAGTTAACAACTTTTCTGAATGCTTCTACAGTAAATCTTTCGTCATCTATTTCCATATTTTTATATGATCCAAGACTCACATTTATTATATCTACTTGATCATTTGTAGCATCAACTATAGCTTTAAGCATATTTATAGAGTTTCCATCTGTCCCATCCATCACCTTGTAAGAATTTAAATTCACTCTTGGAGCAATCGTGTCTATTACTCCAGCAACTTGTGTACCATGACCATATTCATCTAACTCAATATCATTAACATAGTTTTTTAATCTTAGGTTATTGTCTTGAAGATTAGGATGAAGCCTATCAATCCCCGAGTCAATTAGAGCTATGGTTATATCTTTCCCTAGTTGTTCTTTCACTGGATCAATATGAGATAAAATTTTTTTATATGGCCAATTAAAAGACTTAAAATCTTTGTTTAAAATATTAATGTTTAAAATAGAACTATTAACTTCTTCAGGTTTAAAATCTGGTAATTTTTTCCCTTCCGAAACATTAAAATATTTACCTATAAACTTCCTATCACTATCATCCAGGTTTTTAAAACTAACTAATCCTATTTCCTGTATATAATCTACTTTTTCAGAAGATAATTCAGACTCAATTTCTTCTATAGCAGTTGTTTGCGAATTATCAATAAAAAATGAAATATTATTTGAGAGATCTGATGCATAACCTGTTGTTCCTAATATTAAAAAAATATATGAGATTAAAATATAAGTCAATCCTCTTTTTTTCATTTTGTACCTCCAAATTGTTGTTTTTTGTAATACAGTGAACGATATAACTCGCTATTTTCAATAAGATCTTCATGCTTTCCAATACATACTATTTCACCATTATCCATTAATATAATTTTATCAAAGTTTTTCACGGTACTAATTCTGTGAGCAACAGTAATAACTGTTCTTTTCTCATCTAATAAATTAGAAAAAACTTCAAATTCTGAAATATTATCCATTGCAGATGTAGGCTCATCTAAAAGTAATGTATTCACATTAGAATAGAACGCTCTAGCTAAAGCAATCTTTTGCCTTTGACCACCAGAGAAATTACTACCATTTTCTGATACTATAGTTTTCTCATACTGAGGAATTCCTAAAAGTACCTCATCCATTTTTGATTTACTCATACTTTCTTTTAGTCTTTTTTTCTCATTTATAGAAGAATTCGGTTTAAACTCTAAAGAAATATTTTTTTCGATAGTTTCATTAAAAATATGCGCATTTTGATTAACATAAAAAATGTTTCTTCTATTATTGGAGTTGTTTGATAAAGGATAGCCTTCATACAATATTTCTCCATTAGAAGGTTGTAACAATCCAGCCAATAGTTTTAGTAAAGTAGATTTCCCTGACCCACTTCTACCAACAATAGCAACTTTATCCCCTTTTCTTATGTCAAAAGAAATACCATTTAAAATATTTTTTTCAAAAACAGATATAGTATAGTAAACATTATTAACCCTATAAATAAACTCTTCTTTTCCAACATTTCCTTTTTTATTATTAAAATCATTTTTTTCTTCATAAGTTAAAACTTCAGATAATTTTTGAAAATATACATTTAATAGTAGAAAGTCATTATAAGAGGAAACCAAACTTAGAATTGGCTTCATAACCATTGTTACTATAGAAACAAAACCAATTAGTGATCCTAATGACAAAGAATTGTTGATTATTAATTTAATACCTATTATTAAAAATAGAGCTGGCATTACACTTTGTATGATTTCTGGTAATATTCCAAAAATAGCTATATATCTATTTTTATTTTTTGTAATTAATAGTTGAGACGTAAACATGTTTTTCCAATTTAACAAAAAACTCTTTTCTGCATTAGCAGATTTAATGGTTTCAATTCCTTCAATTGCTTCTGTAATAATTCTCTGGACGTTTCCTTGTTCCATTATTTCTTTATCTACAAATCTTTTTATTGTATGCGAATTTATAATACTTAAAAAAGCTATTAAAGAGATTAGAACAAGAGCTATTATTGTCAGTAAAATAGAATAGTTAACCATTAAAAACAAATATATCCCTAAAAAAAGACTATCTATTAAAGTTGTTATTACCTTTTGAGACAATATTTGCCTAATATAAATATTTAAGTTCGCTCTAAACACTAATTCTCCAGTTGATCTATTACTAAAATACATTAGTGGCATACTAAAAAGTTTATCAATATAAGAAAACATTAATTTAAAATCAAATTCATACTGAAATTCTGCTACTACAGAGCTTTTTAAGTATTGAACTACATATAAAACAGAAAAAAAACTAGTTAATATTAATAACAGAACATAGGTAGGAATTTCTTGAAAAGATCTAATATTATCTATCGAATACTTTGTTGCAATAGGAATTAAGAGTAATAAAAGTTGTGAAACAAATGATAATATTATTAAACTAAAGAAATATCTTTTGAATTTTGTAAAAATAAATGACTTTAAAAAAAACTGTTTCCTTTTGCCTTCTTTTTTAGTCTTTTTCTTATGTGCGTATATTAATATATTTGAAAAATTTTTTTTGAATTCTGAAATATCAATCCAGCGTTTATTACTTGCAGGATCTAAGATTAATACTTTCTTCTTTTTTATTTTCTCTATGACCACAAAATGTTGATTATTCCAATAACTTATTACAGGAGTCGGAAGATCTAAATAATTTGAAAAACTTGATTTAAATGTCGATACATCAAATCCATATTCGTCAAAGACAGTACGAATATTCTTGATAGTTAGTCCTCCTTTGGGCACCCCATATTTTTCCCTTAGTTCTACTAGTGTACTTTGATTACCATAATAATTAAGTAGCATAGTGATACATGCCAAAGCACATTCACTATGCTCTCCTTGCGCAACGTACTTCAATCTTTTCATAATTACACCTCTTATAACTCAAAAAGTAATGCATTCGGAATTTCAGAATCTAGGTTTCTCAATAATTCATAACCCACACCACTGATTCCTACAAAGAATCCTAGTGATTCTAAATACTCACTTCCGGCAACCTTTAGTGTATTATTTTTTTCAAAATCATTTAACATATAGCTAATAAGTTTATTTTTTTTATACTGATAAGTTCCAGGATCTTTTTTAGCTAATTGAATTAGACCTTCTAAAGTACCTGCATTTCCATGGCACAGACAATCTTTATTTTTATATTCTATGGTTTTATTAATATCTATATTTGAAATGTTATCATCATATAATTCAATTGTCGCTAAAAGTTCACCTACAGTTCCCTTACACCAACTATTGTTTTTAGGTTCTTCTTCAAAGTATGATTCTTTAATTTTATGAAGTAAAGAATTTGCCTTATCTATCCTATTGAATTTTGATAGAAGATGGACATAGCTATATATACCGTGTCCGAATCCTCTGAAATTAAAATAGGGTTCTTCGGATAATTTTTCAAAAATTTCTAATGAAAATTTTCTATATTTTTCATCCTCTGTTATCTCGGATAACAATAATAAAACTTTTATTATACTATTATGCCCGTGGATCCAATCATTTTTTAACTCGCCATTATTTATCGGTTTCTTTTCAATCAACATGTCTGCAATTTCTACGGCTACATTTAAAGAGTTTATATCATTATTTAAGCGGTAATCTACAAGTAAAGGATATATTAAACTTCCTTTTCCAAAAAAAGCTGACAATATATCTTCAGATGGTATTGTATAAATTGAATTTTTTATACATTCAATTACATAGTCATATTTATGATTCTTTGTAATGTATTTAAGAGCCACATAAAATATGAATATACCAGGCAATCCATCGTACATATTATTATTTAGGATTCCCACATTCCAATCTTGATCCAACTTTATGTCAATCCAATTTACAGTATTGGTTTTTTTATTAAAAATAGCTCTCTTGAAAATTTTTTTCTCTATCTTCTGACATGCTTGAATAATTTTACTGTTTAGCTCTAAGCCAGTATAAATATATTTATTTGAATTTTGATTTTTCAAATCATTAATATATTTATATGGATTATAAATATTCAAAGCAATTTCTAGCCAAACGGTTTGAATAGAAATATCTTCATCACAAAGATCATTTATTTTATTTAGGCATCTATTCAGAGCGCTTTCTTGATAAAAATCTTCTACTAAGCACCCGTCACTAGCTATTAATGATGTTTTTGAGATATTGTTATAAAAAATGGGTATGTCTCCATCTATTAAGTCTGAAAATTCGTAATGAACTACCTTTTTATTCTTATATGGATAGGCCCACATATTATGAAGTACTTTTTCTCTCTCTATTGCATTAGAAAAGCAATTAGGATGGTATGAAAATTCCAACATATCAGCATATCTTTGAGTTGGTCTGATTACATTTCTAACTATAAGATTTTGTAAATTATTATTAATATATGCCAATATTTTTTTCTTAGAATCCTTTGCTTTCATTAAAATACTTTTCATACCAGTAACTATATATTTTTCATAGCTGATAAAACTAATTTTTTCATTATTCATAATTGGAGTATTTTTTGCAGTATCCATAATGTGTGTTTGATATTCAAAACGCATTTCATCAGTAAATGTATTTTTAATTTTTAATATCTTGAACGGTACGCTTTGCTCTTTAAAGTTTAACGCACTAAGGTTAACCCCTTCATCTTTCGAATCTGACTTATCTTTCATCGCTAAATATGGTACTAGCCCTGTCACCATTATAGAATCTAAATATTTATATTTAGCATCTACTGTTGCGCTATTACCAAACTCTATAGGAATATTTTGTTGAAAAAAAGTTTCGTTATCTATGATAACAGGGTATTCTCCATGAGCGATTATATTCTCATAGTGTAAGTCTGTTACATTAAATAAGAAAGCTATTCCGATTAGTTTACCATACCTTTCATAATATTTTTTTACTTCTTCTATGTTATTTATTTCTATATTATCTATATATTCTTCATAGAAATAGGTATTTCTAGTAACTTTTTTAACTATATAAATATCTGCCTCTAATTCTTTATTTAAAAATTCAAAAAAATCTCTTAATTTATTCTCGCTATTAATCTTTGGCTTGTATACTATCTTCTTTCCATCAGAAAAAGTTAGTGTAGAAACAGTTTTTCCGCGACTATGAGAGTCTCCCTGTGATTCTGATATAGAGTTAAGCTCTGAGGATTGTATGTTAAAACAATTTTGTATGCTAGGTAAATCTTCAGTCACTCTTATAAGCATTTGTTTAGTATTATCTAAAAAATATCTCATTCTAACAACAGTAATACGCATCAACTCAGGATAGCATGTATAAAAAGCTATTATATCTTTTTTAGAGTTAAATCTTTTTTTTAGATAATAGATAAATCGCTTGCTACTATCATTTCCCTTTAGAGGTTCATTTTTTTTAAAAGTATGCAAATCTAGCACTAATGTTTTACTTGTCAAGTGAATAAGCTCTTGTGTTAGATTTTCTAATAAATTAATAATGAATTCTTTTGTACAAATATTTAACTCTGAGTTTAAATCAAGTAAAAATAAACGAGCATATTGTAAGAAATATCTAAAAGGATAACTAGCATCTACTTCTAATAATTGCTCTTCACTATCATTATAAGAATCTAAAATGGATTCAAAAAAAATATACCATGATTGATCTTTAATGTATTGAATTGCAACTTCTTTATCAGGAAAGTTTTCAATAGGTGTTATTCCTAATCCAAAATTATCCAGTGATTCATATTTATATTTAATCAAGTAGTCTAAATCATCTTGTTTAAGAACACTTTTTCTTTCTTTCCAAGCTTGTAAATTTTTAATGTCGTACTTCTCGTTACCACTTTGCTTTAGTAAAAAGCATCTTTCATTTATGCTTAAAACATTTATTAAATTATCTTCCATGTAAGCACTCCTTTTTTATGTATAAGAGGGCTAGTTTCACTAGCCCTCTTAATATATAAATTAGCAAAATTTAGCTGAAAATAATGCACCTACTCCTAAGCCTATGGTAAAACATGCTGGAGTTGTCTCAGCCTGAACATCTCCACTACCTTGAATCGCTTCCATTTCTTCTAAACTTAACTCTTCAAAAGAAGGACCAACAAGTTCTAATTTATTAGAGTAATAGTTTTCTTGATTTTCCTTATTTAGCACTGTGCTTCACCTCACTAAGTTTTATAGTATATTTTAACAATGTTTTAAAGACACAACTACAGTTACTCCAGTAAAAATACCGCCACCAACCCAGCCACAAGCAGCACTACTTGCTGCAGCTGTCGCCGCAACAGCACACACCGGTGTTGTCTCAGCCTGAACATCTCCACTACCTTGAATCGCTTCCATTTCCTCAACACTTAGTTCTTCAAAACTAGGAACTACACTTAAATTTTCCATAATTCTTACCCTCCATCATAAAATTGTTGTATATTGCATAACATAATATGTTACAATTTAATATTATAGAGCTTTTAATCTTTTGTCAAGTGTCACTTGACAAAAAGGAGGAACCAAAATGGCTATTTTTATTTTTTTATTGGATATCATTTCTGTAGTCTACTTTGTTTTTAATCTGACTGATTCAAAAAAAGATGAGCGAATTTTATATACAATTTCCTTAACATCTACTTACATGTACTTATTTATTAACTTTTCCATACTTATAGTAGTTGCTATTTTTCTTTTTCTACCTAATGTTATTACTAAAAACTATCTCTTTAATTTTATCTACTATTACTTCTCTCTATCAATGATATTGCACTCTCTGTTACTACTTTTTTTCAACAAGAGGACTTCATAAATGATAATCAATAACTTAAAATTAATTAGAGAGAAAAAAAAAATTAGCCAAAGTGAATTAGCTGCTTTATTAGAAGTTAGCAGACAAACTATTAATGGTATAGAAAAAAATAAATATAACCCTTCTTTACAGTTAGCATTAAAAATTGCTTACTACCTGAATACTCCACTAGAAGATATTTTTCAATGGCAACCTGAATAAAAAAGATTTTTAAATTTCACCACAGAATATTTAAATTAAAAGAAAGGTGCTTCGTATGAAGAAAAAGTTTATATCCCTTCTGATTTTATTTTTAGGAATAATTGTTGGCATAGTAACAGTTTATATTTTAAAGCATAAATAATTATGACTGTTGTTTTATACTTTAATCATAACTGATTTTTTATCAGTAAAACCCTCACTTATGATTACATTCATTTAAATAAAAACTAGGCTCAAATGTATAGTAAAGACTATCTCTTTTTGGGGGGAGACAGTCTCTAAGGTTATAACTTATTTTAGCCTTTCATTTCTAACGCATACTCATAGAACTAAATGATTGATTAATTCAGTCTGTAAGAAAATAGTTAAATCTGAAGTGACTTGTAATTATTCTACAGTATACACACTGTCCTTTCAACAACTGTCGAAAGTTTAGCAAAACATTTTACAATATTTTTGTATACATCATTATTAATAATAGAGCCAATACCAGAAAATATCCGAATAGCACTTTAAAGGTTCTACTTTGGTTATTTTCAGGTAGCTGACTTATTAAATAGACACCTGACATCATTATAAGAACATAAGTGAAATAGTAAGTCCTTGATCCAGATACCCATATGGTAGGAGAGAACCCCATCATAATACGACTTCCTACACCCAAAATAAGAAGAAAGATAACTGATAAAAATTCTAAGGGATTATTACTTGCCCCAAAAATCCCTATTACATAAAGAAAAACCAACCCAGTAAGAAGAACTACTAGTGACATATATGTTTTTCCTGAAACTATATCATAAGTTTGATCAATAATCGTATTAAATCTTGTACAAATCAAATACGTCAATAGCGGTATTCCACTAATCATCTTTTTGACTAATGTCCCATTTTTTACTAGTCCAGCAGTAAGAATTAGCAATACAAAAGCTAACATCAATGGAGACCACTCAAAAAATAAAGCTTTCAAAGTGGACGAATACCCTATTTGTAACTTATCAAAAATACTGTAGCTAGAAAAATTAGGTAACCATTGTTTCGTTTCTTGGACGTTTCTTGCCGCATTCCCCTTACATGTTAAAATAAACACAAAGCTAGCGATTACAATAGCAATATGAGGTAAAGTTATCAGGATATTCTTTTTAGACAAAAATAGAATACCCGCTAAAATTAATAAAGAAACTAACATAATGACTACCATTTGTTCTTGATTTGTAGCATAAATCAAGAACACCAACGATAAAATAAGAGATACCCAATTTACACTTTTTCCTCTTATATAGTTCATAATAGGCCAAATACTTAACAATGCTGCTGCCATGACCCAAACATAATTTGTTGTTGTTGCTATCCATCCTGCATTATTTATCATCGAAGCAGGAATTAATAATGACATGCCAGTACCTATAATTAATCCTCTTCGACTATTATCTGAGTTAAACAGTAGTGCAGGGACAATTGCCACTATAGACATTGCTATAGCATTTAAAACTCTCCACAAAAATACGTGTTGTACCGCTTGTGTTAGAGCTATTTCAATCACTAATCGAGACGTCCATTCATTGTACCTAAACTTCAAAAATTCATAATAGTTACTTTGAAAATCATGTGTAAACTGCTTTAAGAAAAACGCATCGTCCCCAAATTCCATTTGTTTAATACCAAAATTGTAAATTAACATTACCACAAATACAAAACTACTGAGAATTAAAATATCTCTCTTTTCCACTTTATTTATCACTATGTCACTCCTATCCTCCATTTTTTTCAAGGACATGCGCTTTATAAATACTATCGATACTAGACATTGGAAGCTTTTCTAATTCTTCATACGTAAAGTCACTATTACGTACAATCAATATTATTTTTTCTTCTTTAGTCATTGCTACTCCCTCACTTTCATTGTTCTATCGATTTGGCTTGTACCCTCTTCATAATTGAACACGACGTTTGGCTGCACATTATATTCATAAACATTGAAATTCAGTGTACCCGCACTGTCAATCGCTTGTAACCAATAACCTCGAGGCATTAATTCCTTTCCACGAAAAACTGTCACGATCTGATAAATGACTTTGTTCCCCTTAAGCTTTTGTGCATCTCTGACTAGTTTCTCATAGTGCGTCTGCACTTTTTGATTAGAAAAAGCTGTTTGTGTTGCCAGGTTTTTGGGATTGTCTTGGCTTCCATTTTCACCTATCTTAAAGTTTCCGTCAATATCAAAGTTAAAGCTGGACGTATATGCAAGTAAATGTCCGCGATTCACAATCGGATCTCCATCGATCTGTTTTTGGTGCCAACCAGTCGGTTGCCAGACTTGCCGTTCTCGTCCTTCAGAACGTCCTAAATTCTTCCTATCAAGGTAGGCAGTCACAAATGTTGTCCGGTTTAAGGAATCTAAGTCTCCATAAATCACTTTGTTTTCTTTCCACGTGGCAATATCTAAACTAGATTGTCCGTTATTGACCTCTATAACGGCTTTTCCGCCACTTTGAAAGTCTAGGTTAGCTAATTGATTATATTGGTGCTGATCATAGCCAGGAACAATTTTATTTGTTTCACTTACATGGTTATTATATTGAGATTGTTTTTCGGTTGTACCAGTGAATAATGTTTCTTGATTTTGAACCAGTAAATCAGTAAGGGTGTGTCTATTTTCTATGCCGAAACTTAACAACACTAATGGAATCAGGCACTGTATCAAATGTTTCACTTGTTTTTGTTTCCGTTGTTTCATTGAAAAATCTCCTTCCAATTTTTATAGATTTTTTAATCTTATTAGTGTTTATTTCTATCTCGCTCCAACCGCCACCGCCGCTCGAAAGAAATGCCTTGCTAAAGCAAGGCAAAACAAAAGAAAGAACTAGCCGCTTTGCGTCTAGTTCTTTTAAGTGCATTAAAATTTCGCCTCTTTGGCTCATGCTTTTACGGACGTGTGTCCTCTCAATCGTTTTATGACCGCTCATTGTCGTATGTCCCGGTCAGTCGCTGTTTGTTACAGTATCATAGCCAGTCGAAAAGACAAGGGTATATGAACTCACTCCGTTCGCCCTTGTCTTTTCTTGGTGTCTATGATTCTTTCTCGGCACAGCAACCGACCGAAACATACTGGCGAAAATGAACAATCAAATCTAAAAACGAAAGGAGGATAGTGTCCCACGTCCTAGCATGAGCCAAAGAAGCGAACAGCTTCCCTCCCTCACGCCAGACAAAAATGGTTGCTCGAAAACAAAAATCAAAACCAGAAAGGAAGTAGTAAAAATGAACGACCCACAGCTAAAAAATCAGCTAGAGCAGGCACGCAAAGAATATCAGAAGTTAAATAAAGCCATTCTTGAAAATGATACGCCTACATTGTTACTAAACTATGGTTGTCTGAAAAATGCCAATAATCGTTTGAATCAGTTAGCATTCTTTTTAAATCACATTGAATGGAAGGACGTATAAATATGTCAGAAAAAAAGAAAAAATACTGTGTGACAATTGTTGAAACCTTAGAGGTAGCTGTTTCTGTATTTGCTGAAAGCGAAGAACAGGCACATGAATTGGTTTCTAACATGTATTACGACCAAGAAATTATCTTGACAGAAGATAATCACGAAGCAACAGAGTTTATCATTTAAAACAACGAAAGAGGAGAGCTTTTATGGGAACACGAACAGCAATTTTTAAAGAACAAGCAGACGGAACGTATCAAGGCATATATTGTCACTGGGACGGTTATATAGAGGGCGTAGGCGCTGTTTTATATGAACATTACCAAGACCCTGAAAAAATTCAAAAAGTTATCAATCAGAAAAAAGGCCTGTCATGTTTAGGCGTGAAAGAAAACGTACTTTACGAATACGACAATGTCGGCTGTCGGGAACTAACTTGTTGTGGTTGGCACGAGTTTTGTTTATATGTTCGACCAGAAACAGAAATGTATCTTGCACAATCATTAGAAGAAATAAGAGAACAACAATACCTCACGCTAACTGACCTTGACCGAATTGACGGTTGGACGGAACTCGTTGAAGGGAAAGTAACCTTTACACCTTATCGTGGCTCTGATAACAACGGCTATTTATATGCACAACGTCAGTCTGGAGAGTGGCTAGTAAGTACCATGAATTGCAATGGAGATATGAAAGATTTTGAACCATTATCAAAGTATTTCCACGAAAAAAAGACAAAAAAAGAAACCTTTTGCGGCTAACAAAAGATTTCTAAAGAATTGGTAGTTATACCTGAATAAATTTGTAATTCAAGTATAACGTAACTCAAGACCTTTGACAAGTGAATTTGCCCCAACCTCTTATTCATAAGAGGTTGGGCTAACAAAAGAAACGAGGGAACGTTATGGACTTTCAAAATATACAAACCGTAAAAGAATTGATACATGCACTTAAACAATACAACCCAAATCTAGCAACTACTATTTTTGACGATACACAAGGTTATATCAGTGTAGCTTTCAGAAAAGAAAGCATTGAAAGAAACGGAAAAAACTTCCAGTTTTTATGTTTCTATCCTAATTATGAAGTAGCTCTTTATCCAGTCGTGACGTTGCTTTCTTATCTTGAAAAGCTACCAGAACAAGCCACCATTGCGATTAAAGACCCAGACGGCAACTATTCTTCCCTTTATCTAACAATTGACGAAACAATAGACCAAGGGAATAAATATAAGTGGCTAGTAATTAGTGACAAACTTTCTTATGAACGCTTTTTCCTAACAAGTACATTGACTGCACAAGAACAAGCACTCGAAAAAATGCTAAAAGAACTAGAAACCGAGCATGACAATACAGTCGAATATATCCATAATTGGCTATGCAAACAAAATGATGAATTCCTTTTTCAAGGTATTCTAAAGGAAGATAGAACCATAAAAGGCGCTGTCACTTACTGCATGGGAAAAGCCAAAGAACAAGCAGAAAACCAAACAAGTGCTATGGTGCCAGACGAGGTAGCATTTAATTGGATAAAGGAATATTTCATGCTTGATAAACTACCCGAAATAAAAGCCATCGGAAAGGTAATGACGACTGCCAAAAAGCAACCGACAAAAAAAGAAGAGCCTAAACCTCAAAGAAAAGAGGTGGACGAACAAATTAAATTGTTCGAGTTGTAATGAATATGAATCGGGAAATACAAAAACCACTAGCCCCACCCAAAGCATTTTTTGATTGGTGTACGTCACAAATACCCACCTATGAATGGAAAAACAAAAAGGAGACAATTCTTGCGAGTTCTCGCAAGAATTGTCCGATTATCAAAAAGCGATTAACAAAGGCCTCAAGGCTCTCTTATCCTACAAAATTTTATTCATTCGGTATTATCCTTATCAGTAAAAAACGAATAGAAATTCAAACGTACAGCTATTGGCACACGATAAAGGACGGTAAAGAAACGCTTATTTATGAACAGTCAAACTTTGAGCGTTTTTCAAACGATACCCACCTCAAAGCCCATTACAACTATGGCGACTGGTATGAGGGCTTGTTGTCAAATTATGGTTTTATGAGCAGTGCTTATACAAATACAGTATTCTATCCAAATAACTGGCAAGAAAAACTAACCACTGTATCGGAATTAAAGTACTTACAGTTACCTGAAATAGAACGTCAAGAACTAGCTCATATTTACAAATACCGAAACGAAATTGAGTTTTTACAAAAGATAGGTGCCACAACC
>OKWQ01000198.1_pt1 | contig 31970 bp, 26 predicted proteins | sample 1607071 | NCBI WGS metagenome assembly OKWQ01 (sample SAMN07501039, study PRJEB24779) | human gut metagenome
GGAAAGGTTAGAAAATACCAGTTCTGCGGCCAGCTGACGGAGCCCATGCCAGTTTCCCACACCCATCTTTCCGTACATTACCTATATCTACAAAGCGTCCTAATCAGCTAAACCCATATATAATACACAATAGTGTCCCTTCCCCGTACAACCTGTTCAATGTAATACTAGAGCGTGTTCTGATCACGCAAATCAATAATAGTTGTACAAACCCGCTCAGCCAGCGCTTTATTATGTGTCACCATCAGCAGTCCCAGATTCCTGCTTTCTACTTCCTTCAGCATGAGCTTCCAGATCTGAGCCTGGGTAATCACATCCAGCATAGTGCTCATTTCATCTGCCAGCAAAAAATGTGTTCCATGAAATAAGGATCTTGCCACACAAAAACGCTGCAGCTCTCCCCCGGATAATTCCCTGGGATATCGACCCAGCCACTTGCTTTCTATTCCCAGCGCCTCCATCACCTCATCCCGGAACATGCCGGATTCCTCCAGTACTTTTTTCATCTTCCATCTGGGATTAATTGCCTTTTCAGGATGCTGGTAGATCAGCTGGACCGGGCAGATGCCTTTGGGAGTCATTGGTTTTTCGTCCAGCAGTATCTCTCCCTGATCCGGCTTTAAATATCCGCCCATCAACCGTAACAGTGTACTTTTACCATAGCCGCTGGGACCCACCAGCCCTACCCGCTCTCCTTCTTCCACTTTCAGGTTCACATCCTTTAATATCCAGGGAGCATTTTCATGATATCGAAAACTGACATTTCTAGCCTCAAGTTGCATGAATACACCTCACAGTTCCCCCACGCAATTCCTGCATAGGTATTTTTTCTTCACATTCCTTCGTCCGAAATGGACATCTTGGTGAAAACAGACATCCTTTAGGAAGGGTCTTTGCATATGGCTGAAATCCCGGTATTGGTTCAAATCCGTTTTGGGGCAGCGCGTTCCAGAGCGCTTTGGAGTACGGATGTCGCAGAGCCGATGGTCCTGTGATAAAATCGGAGGATGGTGCCATCTCTACCGTTGTTCCTGCATAAAATACAGCTACCCTGTCTGCCACATGAAATGCCAGGTCAATATCATGGGTAATTAAAATTACGGATTTCCCGCTGTCCGCCATTTCACGGAAGCACTGCAGTGCCTCCAATGCCATTTCCAGATCCAGACCGGGTGTTGGCTCATCTGCGATAATCAGCTGTGCGCCGCTGATGATTGCCGTGGAAACCAGGACTCTTCGTGCCATCCCGCCCGACAGCTGGAACGGATAATACTTTTCTATCTTCTCGTCCAGTTTAAACCGTTCAAATACTTCTTTTTGTGCATTTCTCTTTTCTGCCCCCGGATGCTCTCCCAAAACCTGGGAACCAATCCGCATCGACGGGTCCAGATAAGCTACCGACTGGGGCACCAATGCAATTTCCGTTCCACGCAGTGTTTCTTTCTTTTTTTGTGTTAAGATTTCTCCTTTATATAACATTTCACCGGATATTGCAGCATTTTCCGGGAGAAGCCCCATAACTGCATGGGCAAGCAAGCTTTTTCCCGAACCGCTGGATCCGGCTATTGCTACGATTTCCCCAGGCTTTACATCCAGGCTTAAATTCGAAATAACTTTCAGGTCATACTGTTCCAGACCGGTATCATACATGTGGAAAGAAACTGATAAATCCTTTACCTGAAGAACAGGCCCTCTGAGTGAATCACTTTTTACAGACATTTTAACCTCCTATTCATGTGCACTGTATGGGTCCACGATTTTCTTTAAATTTTCACCAAGCCTGTCGAACAGCAGAACAATGATAACCAGCATCAGTCCTGGGAAAAATGCCAGCCACCACATGCCGGTGGAAATATATTTCATGGATTCTGATAAAATAATTCCAATCGCCGGCTGTTCCGGTGACAACCCAAATCCCAGGAATGTCAGGGAAGATTCATGCATGATAGCATGGGGAAACATCAGGATCAATCCAATGATAAACTGGGGAACCATATGCGGCAGTATGTGGTTAATTGTAATCCATCTGCTGGAATGACCAAGCCTTCTGGATACTTCTATGTATTGCTGGGAACGGATCTGAAGTACTTCACTTCGAATCAGACGCGCCAGTCCGGTCCAGTGTGTTACCGCAACTCCAATCAGAACACCTTTTAAACCTTTTCCACATGCAAAGGATATTAAAATTAATAATACTGTGTGGGGAATTCCCATGACTAAATCAATTAGCCAGTTAATAAAATGATCCAGCAGGGTGGAACCGGATGCCGCAGCCACCCCTACAAATAATGCAATTACTGCACTGACTGTGGATGCAACTGTCCCAACTACAATGCTGATTGACAAACCTTTTACCGTTCTCACTAACATATCTCTACCCAATAAATCTGTACCAAATGGATGCTTTAAGGATGGCTTAAGCCCTTTTTGGGAAAAATCAGCCTGTATCAGATCATTGCTCATAAAAGTCCCCGCAAGATATACCCCCAGTATAAAAAGAAAGATAACAATGATTGTAATAATCGTGCGTGTTCTGCGGTTTATGCGCATCTTTTTTACTTTAGTTCTCTCAGCTACACTATTGTTCACTCTGATATCCCTCCCTGATCTGCGGATCAACGACCCCGTAAATAATATTTGCAAGCAGATTACCCGTGAATACAAAAACTGCACTAAACAATGTAATGCCCAACAGCAGCGGAATATCTGACCCCATGCCTGCAGCAGAGGCAGCCGCTCCCAGTCCGGGATACGAGAATACGGTCTCCGCCAGTACCGACCCGCCAAACAATTCACTAAAGGAGCCAAACTGCATGGTAACTGCCGGAAGCATAATGTTGCGCAGGCCGTGTCTCTTTAGAATGCAGAACCGGGACTCCCCTTTCGCCTTTGCAAAAAGAACGTAATCGCTTTCCAATACATCTGTGAGTTTTTCCCGGGTATGCAGTGCAATATTGGCAAATGACAAAAAACTGAGTGTGAGCGCCGGCAGGATAAGATGGTGCAGGCGCTGCCAGATCGTGACCTGATCCGACGGCACCCCTTTTGGAACACTCATTCCCATAGGGAACCATCCCAGCTTAGCCGAAAAGACCATCAGCAGTACAATTCCAATCCAGAAGGTGGGAATAGCGCACATAGTCAGACAGATCTTTTTTAAGATCCTGTCAGGCCATTTTCCGTTAAACGCACCCATCACGCAGCCGATGGAAAATCCGATAATTCCTGATAGCAGCCATGCAGTAATCATAAGCGCCAGGGATGCCGCAAACTTTTCCCCTATAATATCCAGCACCGGTCTTCTATAGATCAGAGAGGTCCCGAAATCCCCTTGGAGCAGAGATTTCGCCCAGATACCAAACCGTTCTACAGGCGGCTTGTCCAGTCCCCAGTACTGGGCAATCTTCTCTCTCTGTTCCATACTTACATTTGGTACAGCACCCACATACTGCTGTACCGGATCCACCGGCGACATACTTACCAGAATAAAGCTTATGATACTGATTGCAATTAAAAGTGTAACCAGCCTGACCATATAGCGGCCGGTAGTCTTAATAAATCTCTTTTTCCCCACTTTCATTTCTCCTTTTTTCCAAAATTTATATCCATAAATATAATGTATAGCGTCCAGTATGCCACACCCCTGAAGTCCCGCACTAACGCAATTAGGGGACGCGGCTAAATCGCCTGTCCCCGTAAAGTTTCATTATGAATTCCATTTCCATTCTGCCAGATTTGCAATCAATGGCCATGCGGCGCCATGTGCATGGATTCTCTGTTTGCCGATATCCAGTCCGTCTTTTACATAATACAGATGAGACATATTCACATAGAATGCCCATGGTGCCTCACCGCGCATGGATGTGCCGGTTGTCCCGTCCCACTGGGCTTTCTTCCACCATTCCAGTGATTCTTCAAATGTCTTTGAATTCATGGCTGTATCCAGATACTTATCCACTGTTTCATTTGTAAAAAACTCCGGATTATAGAAATCAGTTTTTCCTGCATTACTGCTATGGAATAACATATAGGAGGTCATCGGGCTGTCTGATCCCCACCCCATGATCATCGGTTCGGAGAACATTCTCTTCACGGTGTCATCTGCGCTTACACCTTCAACATTAATTGCAATTCCAAGGTTATCTTTTGCCTGGTTTGCAACGGACATGGCTACTGCCTGCCTCATGGAGTCTCCTGCAAAATACATCAGGTTAAACTCTGCCTTCAGTCCATCTTTTTCACGGATTCCATCGTTGTCAGAATCGATCCATCCGGCATCTTCCAAACCCTTCACAGCCAAATTAATATCAGTATCTATTTTGTCTTCTTCGTTCCACCAGGGAAGTCCGTCACATTCTGAGTACGCCGGATTAGCAAAACCGTTCAATGCTTCATTAATGATTTTTTCACGGTCAATTCCATAACACATCGCTTTTCTGACCGCAATATCGGAAGTTACATTGTTGCCGATTTTATATCCGTCTTCCGTAACCTTTCCTTTATCTGGAACAGTCGGCATAGTGATTCCCCGGTTATCAACGGAGTCTACCGATTCTACCCTCATTCCGTCAATCTGTGTGGTTGCCAACGTAGCAGATGTGAGAGCAATATCCACGTCCCCTGACTGGGCAGCTACAAAGCGGGCATCTTCTTCCTGCACAAGAAACACCGCTTTTTTAATTTCCGGCTGTTCCCCGTAATAGTCTTCATTTACTTCAAAAATGAACTGCTGTCCCTTATCCCACTGGGTTAATTTATAAGGTCCTGATCCAATTGGCTCCATCCCAAAATTATCGGTATAGGAATCTTCCGGTACAATACCCGCTCCTGCCAACGTATAGATAAAAGTCACACATGGTTTATTGAGTTTGAATTCTACCGTATGATCATCAACCGCCGTACAGCTATCCAGCATTGTCAAATCCACATAAGTGGCTTTTTCTTTTGTTGTGTTAAAAGTAAATGCAACATCGGATGCATTCAGTTCTTCTCCGTTTGTAAATTTAACGCCATCCCGGATTTTAAATGTCCAGGTTAATCCGTCTTCGCTCATACTGTAATCGGAAGCCAGATCATTCTCCAGTTTATTATCTCCGTTGATTTTAACAAGTGTACTATAGAGAGGTGAACCAGTGTAACCAAATCCGGTACATGGATCCCAGCTATCCGTATCATTAGAAAAACCAACAGTAATTTCTGATTTTGCAGAAGTGTCTGTGTCATCACCCTTCTTGCTTTCCTTCTCTCCCGCTTCCATATTTTTGTTTTCGGTACCCTGGCTTTCGGAACTCTGAATGCTGCTATCCTGACTGTCTTTTCCCTGGCTCCCGGTATTTTTGTCTCCGGTGCTATGACTTTCAGTACTCTGCCCTTGTGCTGCTTTATCATTCTGCTTAGCGATTGTTGTTCCCGAATCGCCTGAACCACTGCAGCCTGATAAGATTGCTGCCATACAAAATAGCGCAATGACCGTTTTCATTCTCTTTTTCATTTGTATTTCCTCCCATTTCTGTTGTGTTTTTCCATTATATCTATAAACAATATGTCACACAAGCTCCCCCTGGGGTTCTTTTTTTTATTTATAAGTAATATGCCAGAGGGAAATAAAAATAGCAGAAAAACTCGAAAAAAAGGCAATTCTCCGTTCTGATAACTGCCTGTAATCCCTTGTAAGGAATGTGTGCTTACCAATACTTTGCATTTTTCTGTCCAACGGCAACCCGGGGGATAGGATACATCGCTGCAGTAGCCACATTCCCGGATCAGCCCCTCATCTCTTTAGCATTGGTAATTGGACAGTAATTGAATTACCCGTGCTGTCAATCATATCAGCCATTTTAAATAAGTGGCGAAAAAGTAATTAGCTCACTACTAGAATAGTCATTGACTTCATGTGACTATTGTGATAGTATAACAATATAGTTAACTATTGTAGTAGTCACGTGAGAGGAGTATTTAGATGGATATGAAACTTTTCGATTCAGAATTAAAAGTAATGGAGATTTTATGGAAGGAAGGTGATCTTTCCGCCGGACAACTAGCAAAAATGTTAAAAGATGAAACCGGCTGGAACAGAAACACAACTTATACCGTGATTAAAAAATGTATTGCAAAGGGAGCCATTGAACGTTATGAACCGAATTTTATGTGCCGCAGCATGATCAGCAGAGAACAGGCGCAGAATTATGAGACAACGGAATTAATTGATAAAATGTTCGACGGATCTAAGGAACAATTTTTTGCCGCATTTTTAAATGGTAAAAACCTCACAGATGATGAGGTTGAACAATTACGGCTTTTAGTCGAAAAGCTGAAATGAGGTGAATAAATATGAATGTTCTTCAGATGAGCATTTCAGGGGGATTATTGATTATCGGAATTATGGTTGTCCGGGCACTTTCCATCAACCGGATTTCAAAAAAGTTTTTTGTCTTACTGTGGGATATTGTTTTATTGCGGCTCCTTTTTCCATTTACTGTCACTTTTCAATTTATCACAACAAATTTATTTACATCAGTACCAAAACAAATAGACCAGGTTATTCAGCAGAGAGTTTCGGATCTTCCACTTATAAAAGGCACCCCCGGTACTTATCTTTCGGCTGGCGTGGGAGTTTCACAACAGGAAAATATTCCTGTTTTTCAAATCATATGGTTATTTGGCTTGATTGCATTATCCCTATTTTTTATGATTGCATACTATAGAGACTATCGGAAGCTGCGGGAAGCACTGCCCATAAAACACAATATATTCTTAAACCACTGGATGAAGGAAAAACAGCTTAAAAGAAAGGTTGTAATCCTGCTTTCAGACCGGGTAAATACACCGGTTACTTATGGTATTTTCTCGCCTAAAATTATACTTCCACGTACAATGGACCTGACTGACCACAATGCACTTAGGTTTGTATTGGAGCATGAATTTGTCCATATAAAATGCCATGATAATCTCTGGAAGATCGTTGCACTGGCTGCCCTGTGTATCCATTGGTTTAATCCTACTGTCTGGATCATGCAGATTCTGTTTAACCGGGATCTGGAACTGTCCTGTGACGAAAAGGTGATAACATCGGTGGGCGCAGAAAAGCGGCAGGAATATGCCCTTACGCTGATTAATCTTGCCGGGAACAAATCCGGAATCTCCTTTCTGCACAGCAGTTTTGGTAAGAATGTAATCAAAGAAAGGATTGTGTCAATTATGAAATACAAGAAAACTTCTATAATAAGTTTTATATGCGTGATTGTATTAATCACCGCTGTATCCGTATTTTGGTTCATCTCACCGGACAATGATCAGATTCCTGCCTCTGCTTCCGAAAATGATAAACATACCGAAGAAGCCCAGGCAACCTCCGACAGCCAGAAAGAAACCGGAGGCAAAAGTGACCTGTCACAGACAGAAAACCAGAAAAAAATAATAACGCCGGCAGCCGATATGAAATCAAAAAAATCTGACCGGCAGAATCAAAAAATTATAGATTCCGAAAAGAAATCGGGGAATGAAAATAAAACGCCAAAAACACAACCCATGGAAACAGAAGCCATAACGGAAGCAAAAACAGAAACTAATCAGACGGTGCCGGTGCCCCCCGAAACCAGTTCATATACCTCGTCTGGCTTTGTTACAAGAATTGAAGGCAGTACCATGTACTTACAGGAAGAGGGACATGGAGACAGCAAGGTTGCATATGAATTAATCAATGCCGTGATAAACATACCGGATGGTGTCAGAATGAATCAAACCGTTGAAGTCCATTACTATAAAAAAGACGGAAAAAATGTTGCCACAGAGGTAAACGGAGATGGTACGGGTACAAAACCGATAGATACCGGGGATTATTTTAGCGGCAGCTATGAGCTGGCAAAAGACGGCATGACAATTAAATTAAGCATCAGTTCTTATACGGACTGGTACACCTCAGCGCGGGGAAATGTCATGGGCACCATCATAAACAATGATGGGACGGAATCCAGATTTTATGGTGAGCTTATCATGACAGATACGGTTAACCAATATGACGTCACCACCGACAGTGGTCTGACCTGCAGTTTCATCTTCTCTGGTGACACTTTAAACATTTCGTCTTCACCTGATACAATTTCGGGAGCCTATACGAAAACCAGTGCATACCGCCCTTCATAGCTTATCTGATATATAGCAAAGAGGATGCCGCAAACTATCAATCAACATGATATTTTGCGCATCCTCCATCATTTTGTATATTTCTAACTCAATTATTTAAAACTCTATCATTTAAAACCTGCCATTAAAATCCCAAATCTAATGTGTCCCCCGTACAACTTCAATACCGCTTTCTGCTATCATATCCAGTATTCTGGAAATCACGGGACATTCCTTACCATCCCGGTCTTTTGTACACACCCCTGCATGTACGGTCTGAATTCCTTCCTGCACAAGGCGCTGCAGTTTTTCCTGCATCCCTTTATCTGTTGCCGGATCGTTTTCGCAGCCGTTGCACCGCATAAAAACAGCAACCTCTGCTTCCTCTTTCGCGTAACGGGAAAATGATTTGCTGCGTGCATAAAACGCTTTCATACACGCTGCTCCTGTACATATTTCATTTGCCTTGAGGCAATTTAACATTCCTATTTTTTTCATAATAATTATTTAAACCCCGGTCTGTATAAAATGTGCAAAAGCCCATCTTGATCTTTTAACAGTTCCACATCTACCTCATAGACTTCTTTTATAAATTCTTTGGTCAGTACTTCTTCTGGTGTACCTAAAGCTACGATTTTTCCATCTTTCACAACAAATATTTTATCGCAGTACATGGCTGCAATATTGAGATCGTGAATTGCAGATACTACAGTCAGGTTTAAGGAGCGGACGATATCCATCAGCTGGAGCTGGTATTTAATATCCAGATGGTTAGTAGGTTCATCCAGAACAAGGCAGTTGGTTTTCTGTGCCAAAGCCCTTGCCAGAATGACTCTTTGCTGCTCACCGCCGGAAAGTGTTGAAAAACTTCTGTCCCGGAATTCTTTCATGCCTACCTTTTCAAGTGACTCCAATACAATGCCAAAATCATTCGCATTGTCTCTTTCCATTGCCTTTTTGTGAGGTGAACGCCCCATAAGGACAACATCCTGAACAGAAAAATCAAAATTATAATAATTGTGCTGTGCCACTACCGCCATTTCTCTTGCAGATTCTTTGACAGAGTAGGCTTGAATCGCTTTACCATTTAATTGCACTTCACCTGATTTCGGATGCAGCACACGGTAAATACATTTTAGAAGTGTACTTTTCCCGCTGCCATTGGGACCCAGGATACCGACAAATTCCTTCTCTTTAATTTCTACACTCATCCCTTTTATGATCCGGGTACCTTCCAGAAATACTTCAAGATCTTTTGTACTTATTTCCATCAGTTATTTCCTCCAAACCCATATTTTTTACGAACCATCAAAAAGATGAAGCAAGGCGCACCAATCATGGATGTCAGAATGCCAATCGGCAACTCTGAGCCGTGTATGATAACACGGCATAATACATCTGCCCAGATCAGAAAAACCGCTCCCAGCAGCGCACTTAAAGGAATCAGTTTTTTATGGTCGGTACCAACAACCATGCGTACGATATGTGGAATAATCAGACCTACGAAACCGATCATTCCGGAACTGTATACTACAAATCCAATCATGGCTGAAGAAATCAACAGATATAACTGTCTCCATTTATGCAGATCTGTACCCAGGGTTACCGCAGCATCATCCCCTAAAAGCATCAGGTTCAAAGTGCGGTGCTGGGTCCAGAAAAACAGGGTTCCCAATAATATTACAGGTGCAATGAACAGCAGCTTTTCCCATTTTGCACCTGCCAGGCTTCCCATCATCCAGTAAGTGACGGTCTGGATTTTATCTTTGTCATTAACCAGATAGACGATGAAATTAGAAAATGCAGAGCAGACGGCACTTAATGCCATACCTGCTAAAAGCAGTTTTACAGAATTTGCCCGTCCTCCTATATTTGCTATCATCACCACTGCTACCGAGATGCCAAAAGCCCCCAGAAACGCCATAATCCCCACTGTATTTGCTCCGAAAGCAACTCCCACCCCCAGCATAATCGACAGAGTTGCACCAAGGGATGCACCGGATGAAATTCCCAGCACATAGGGATCCGCCAGCGGATTTTTCACAATCGCCTGCATAATTACGCCGCAGACGGAAAGCCCCATTCCCACCAGAAGTGCCAGCACCAGGCGGGGCATGCGGATAAACCATACCACGTCGTGAATTTTGCCGGAACTCAGACTGGCTGCATCACCGATCCCAAAGAGTTTAAACATGACAATCTGATAAACCTCCCGGACGGTAATGCCAGTAGAGCCTATCGTGACCGCCGTCAGAATAGTAGCTGCCAATGCAGCCAGCAGCAAAATACATAGTGTGGCATAAGATGCCTTATTTTTCATGACTACCCCCTTGCGTACCGCAGCCGCTGCGATACGATTTTATTAAGGTAATTGCGGTTACTACCACTGTTAATCCTGATATAATTCCGGATACAGTGCCTTTCCAATCGCATTTAAGCCGTCAATTGTACGAATGCCGCTTGTATAAACATCGCTGAGATTCAGTGGGAATACCTGGCTGTCTTTTACTGCTTTCAGACTGCTGTAAGCCGGATTTTCCGTGATACTCTTTACCGCATCTGAACCTGCACCTTCTCCATATCCATCCATGTGGATCGTAAAAATAACATCCGGATCTAAATTTACAATATCCTCGGCGCTGATATCCTTTGCGGTATCCACCAGTTCTCCGCCCATTTTGGTTACCATATCCCCCGCCAGAGATGTTTTGTCGTAAATACTGATGGTGTCGCCGAGGAACTCTATAACCAGGACTTTTTTCTTCTCCTGGCCCTGTGTCGCTGTGGTTACCTTGTCTACGGACGCTTTCATTTCATCCACAAGTGCCTGGGCTTTGTCTTCCACATTGAAAATCTTTCCTACGGTCATAATATCCTGATATTCGTTGTCAACTGTTCTGTTTTCACTGATGTCATTGGAATTCAGCGCCATGTAGGTATTAACGCCATTCTCCTGCCAGTAATCCACGTCCCCCAGGGACTTGTCTGAAAAAGTGGATTTCCATGCCAGAATAAAGTCCGGTTCCAGCATAATGGCTGCTTCCTTGCTCATCGCTGCATTGGAATCCGTGAAATCATTAAATTCTTTATCTTTAATTTTGGCATAAGCCTCACGCAGAGACGGCGAAATATCATCTTCGCTCACCCCAATGATGGAAATAATGTTGTCTTCCAATCCAAGTGCCAGCATTGTCTCAACGGAATTCTGCCATGCCGTGATTACTTTTTTCGGTGCTTCCGTAAAGGTCTCTTCCACGGGTTCCTTATTAAAATTGAAAGTACTGATTGTCACCGGATAATGGTCTGTCTCTGATTTTGATGCTGACTGCGCTGCTGTTTCAGATTCACCGGATACATCTGTAGAACCTTCTGAAGACTCTCCCGCTTTATTATCGGTCTGTGCCGCAGTCTCTGTCTCCGTTTTTGCCTCTGTTTTCGCCTCTGTAACAGCTTCTGTTTTTGCCTCTGTCTGCGCCTGCGTTGCTGCCGTACTATTTCCTGATCCACAGGCTGTCAATACTCCCATTAAGCCTGCCAGTGCGATAACTGCTAATTTCTTTTTCATCTGAATTTCTCCTTTGTTTTTTATTTATACCACCGCATATCCCATATTTTAAAAAGAAAATACTTATCTGTTTTAAACAAAAAAAATGCCCGCGTAATCGCAGACATTTTGTTAAAAGCCACATAAAATATTCCGAAATCCGGGCAAACTTTATCTGATGGCCCTGACCGGAGTGTCTCTGAAAAATAATTGCACCATTCACCCCTCTTAACTGGACAGATCAGTCAGAGTTCTGTAGATACAAGCATTTTTCAGACACACTCAAAGAATATTGATGGACTTATTTCTCTGTATATGGAATGGATACTTTCTGCGGAAGATACCAACCCTATATTAAGCAGGTTTCCTGACTTATGGTTATAACGCAAAGACACGCCTTCTCACAAAAATGCAATGGCTCTCTATGGCTTTGCTCACCAATCACAGTGACCGGATCGTTTAGGATTCTACACCTAATTCCCTTTTACCCCACATGCAGCGGGCACTTAATATTTTATGCTTGTACATTCTACACCCTGTTTTGATATAAAGTCAACCGTTAATTGCAGTATTGATAACTTTTGTTCTTTCGTACATTCCAACATACCCCACAGTTTCTTCATACAACGCCCGAAGGCTTTCTAATTTCCAGTCTTCCGTTGACCCGTTTCCCATGGTAACCATTAAGCGTCCATCTTCCCGCCAATAGGCATCCAGAAGATACCTGACTTCCTCTCTCACCTCTTCCGGTGTTCCAAAAGGTATCGTCTGCTGCACATCGAATCCCGCAAGAATACAAATCTTATCTCCGTATACGGCGGCAATCCTTTTTTCATCCATGGTATATTTTTGTATGGGATGAATGACATCCAGCCCAATTTCAATAAACTCCGGAAGAAACAACTCAATGTTTCCGCAGGTATGAAGCCAGAAATGGGTACCAAGTTCATGGGCCTTCCCGAATATCTGCTGATAATAGGGTTTAAAGAATTCCCGGAAGATATCCAGTGAAAAAAACGGGGAGTTTTGTGTTCCCAGGTCATCTGAGACAAAGAATCCGTCGATTTTCATCTCCGTGCAGGCTCTCTCCATAATCCGTATATAGAAGTCCGTCAGTTTTTGATAGAGGCGGTGGATTTCATCGGGGTATAAATAAAAATCCATCAACGCATTTTCCATGCCCCGCAGCGACCAGTGGCGTTCAAATAATCCATACCACCATCTTGCCAGGGTATATCGTTCTCCGGAGGGCTTCTTCTCCGGGATCAGCCCAGGATACTCTGGATCCGGAAATGTCTCAAAGAATTTTTCTGCTTCCCCGCTCTCCCAGTCTTCAATTAAAATCCTGGCATCCCATCCTTTTTCCTCCATATCTTTCATATCTGTGCCTGCCCAGCGGTAATCCGGATCATCTGCCGGAGCATGAATCAGATCGGGAATGTTCAGAAACACATCCTCAATATCTCTTGGATAACCGGAAAGCCATGCTTCTCTTTCCTTTGGATTCCAGCCAAACACATTCTCTCCGATCCACAAATCATAGAGAATCGGCGGTCTGGATGCTGCTCCTCTGCCTTCAATTACGTCTTTTACTTGCTGCTTGCTTAAACAGTTCATCTGCCTTACACTCCTTTTCTTTCATGCAGGTGCCAGATTCTAATCCCGCTCATAGCAGGAAACCAGCAGCTCATACATTTCCTCAATGTCAGCCACTCTCGGGTTGTTCAGATAATCGCCCAGTACCTGTCCGCAGTCTGCAATCTCACGGATATCTTCCATGGTAACCCCAAGTTCTTTATAGCCAGTCCAGAGACCGATCTTTTTTAAGAAACGGTCTATTTCCTTACAGCATTTTGCCGCAGCTGTGTCTTCTGTTTCCGACTGGAGCCCGGGATTTAAAATTCTTCCTACTGCAGCAAATTTCTCCACTGCTGCGGGGTAAGTGTATCTGGTAAATGCGGGATAAAACGTAGCCAGTGCCTGTCCATGAGTCACCTGGGGACAGTGGCCTCCCACCTGCATGCCCAGTCCATGGGGCAGCGTTACACCGGCATTGGCGTTTGTCAATCCACCCAGGGTATCCGCCCATGCCATCCTGGAACGGGCTTCCATGTCATTCCCGTCTGCCAGCGCTTTGGGCAAATATTCCACAATGGCTGCTATGGCTTCCAATGCCATCCGTTCAACCATTGAACTGGTATTTATCGAGAGATATGCCTCAAAATTATGACAGAATGCATCGAACCCGGTTTGTGCTGTTACCGCTTTTGGCATACTCCTGGTCAGTTCCGGGTCTACAATTGCAATTTTGGGAAAAATATTCCGATGCCAGACTACAGACTTATCCTTGTCTTTCGTCCGGGTAATCACAGCACACTGGGTCACCTGTGAACCCGTTCCTGCGGTTGTCCCGATTGCAATCACCGGCAGTGTCTTATCTGTGGGCCCCTCTGTATGGCAGTTATAATCCCATACGGTACCGGGGTGTGACGCCTCCACTGCGATTGCTTTCGCGGTGTCCATTGCAGATCCGCCCCCCAGTCCAATGATTACCTCTGCCCCAAGTTTTTTTGCCATTTCAGCGCCTTCTGTTACCAGATCAGTAGTAGGATTGGGTGATACACCGTCATAATGTGCCGTTTTAATACCTGCCCCCTGCAAAAGTTCAAGAACCCGGCGGGCTGCATTTACAGAGGATTTTCCTTTTCCAGTCACCAGCAGTGCTTTATTTCCAAACCGCTTTACCAATTTTGCTGTCTCTACCAGCTTCCCGCACCCAAAGATTATTTCGGTGGGGCTATAGTAAGTAAATGCCTTCATTTTTGTCATTCCTCCATCCATAAAATGCTTGTTACACCACGGGGATAATATTTGCTTGCACTGATGATGCCGCTTACAATCTGATCCGACCAGCACCAGTATGAATGCTCCGGATGGGTCAGCCAGTCCACGTGCGCCCGGTCTGCTTCTTCCATATAAGTCTTCCGGTCAAATCCAAGAATTTTTCCTGCAATAAACTCAGAGAGATAAATTTTGCTGAGCCAGGAATTATTACTTGTGGAAGAGAGCTTCCATCCGCCGTCTGAAAAGATACAGACTCCCTTTTGCATCACTGTTTCAAAATGTTTTTTCAATGCCCGGATATATGCTCCGTAAATGCCGTCTTCTCTGCAGGCTTCTTTTAAATCCAGCACATATGGGAAAATCAGCCCTTCAATTGCAGGAATGATCTTAGAATCATTATCCTCATCCATAACAGCCGGTATGTATCCGCCTTCCGTCATATGAGACCGTATCGTTTCTGCACACCTCTGCGCCTGCAGTGCCGACTGTTTGGCAAGACCTGCCTCCCGGTTCGTTTCAAAATAATCTTTCAGGCCCACATAAGCTGCCCAGCATTTTCCCGCCAGATAGATATTGTTCCTGGCTTGTCCCAGAGATACATCCAGGCTGTCATAAGTGGTGATCTCCGCGCCCCCTTTCGTCTGGGTGCTGTCCAGTCCCATAACCCCGTTTCGTTTGTGCTGATCGGGATGATCCCGGTTAACCATGCTGGCAAAACAGCTCTTCAATGTCTCTTTGCGGCTGTCACTCCATGACTGATCCCCGGTCTGTTTTATGTACACCAGGGCACAGCAGGTCCAGTTTACCAGCTGTTCATGGCTCATATAAGAAAAGCAATCCGTTAACCGGCATTTTTCATAGGCAGACCTCCCCTCTGGTGCAAATACATTCGCCACGCCACAGTCATGGCAAAAGCTTATGCCGCCCTCATACTCAGTGTCACTGCCCGGAAACCGTACCTTATCCTCATAGGAATAATTCCGGAGATAAAAATCAAGTTCGTTACGGACCGTCCATGGATTCATTTTCATTTCAAAGAACAACTGGTCAACCGTCAGATCCATGGTATTCATCATCCGGAATTCGCCCTCATTGATGATCCAGAGCGGCTCTCCGTCTTTGATCAGAAATTGTGATGAATTGTAATAACTTTTTATGGAATGCCACAACATAAAACGCTGTTCCGGGGTAAGGCTTTCCTTGTCAAATCTCAGGTTTGCTTCCCGGCATTTTTCCACAATCCGGTCAAATACGTAAAGTGCATAGCTGCCTACTTCCTCAATGTTACGAAAATATCTGGTATAGTAATATTTTGTATCAATCCCGTAAGTTGCCTGTGTGCCATGATAAAAGCAGACTGCAAAGCGAAAGGTCTTCTTTGTATCCTCTGGTACATCCAGCACCAGTAATGCTGTCTTTCCCAGCCGGAAGTTCCAGTTATCACGATCCTCTTCTCCCAAGATACACTCTGGGCAAAATCCGCCCGCCGGATGGGCATCCTGATCCAGGGTAAAAACCGCCAGATTTCCCCCCTGTCCCACACCATGCATTTTTCCCGAGGAAAGAGGACGCATGCCATACCGTTCTTCTACTTCATTAAATCCGAAAAATGCCTTTCTTCCATTGGGGCATCCGCGGTTATCAATGGTTAACTCAGCCAGTACAGCGGGTACAATTACTTCTTTCAGACATTCCTCATCGCAGAATTTTGGATCCGGTATGGATTCCACCTGATTATAGAGGGTGAACGTTATGTCTCTGGCTTTCCAGCTATCGCTGCTTACCCGGAAGTCTCTCTCTATTTCAGAAGCCGGAAACTGGTCAAAATATCCTTCCTGTTCCTGGGTGTCTTCTTTTTCCACATCGTACTGTTTACTCTCATCATCTTCATTTTTAAAAAAGGGAAAGCTCTCATAGCTTCCTCCTTCACGCCGTTCCACTCCGATATAAACATTTGTATCTGCAGGTCCTCTGCGCTCCATCCCGGGACCCCCGGCTGCGCCGGGGAATCCAAGTGTGAAACTGGCATATGCGCCAATTGGTGAGTGATTTGCATTAAACATTATATTTTTCATTATTTCTGCTCCTTATATCCTGCTGCAATTTCAATACGGTTATATATCATTTCATACTCAAATTCTGCTGCACAAGCATACTATTGCATTGGCATTTATTTCATGCTGTCCGGCATCTGCAAAACTGCATTTATTTCATCCCGAAGGCTTCTGCTTCTTTTTCCGCTGCCGCATACAGCTCTTCTATTTTCGCAGTTGCTTTTGAGTATTCTTTACTCTCCAGACCTTTCAATGTCTCTTCTTTGCAGGCAGCAAAATCCTCTGCCGTTGCCGTCATAATTGCATTTACACCCTGTACATTCATATATTGTTCGCACTGTGCTATGATGTTGAGTGTTTCCTCATCGGGACTCTGCACCAAGGTGGGATAGAGATAGAAATCTGTGATCGTATCGACTTTTTCTTTCTGCCACATATCATAGAGAACCTGGCCCGGATATTGATAATCTCCCCCTTCTTTTTGGGAGTAATATTCACAGTAGCTCTTATCTGTATCGGTAATTGTGGCTGCTTTCTGCTCATCCGATTTCATCAGGTCTGCCGGATATCCGTCGGAAAGTACCTGGATATCTTTGAATCCGCAAAGTTTATTGTAAAGGTTAACCCCAACATTAAGCTTATAATCCGGATCTGTCTTAGACTGGGTAATAAATTCCTCTGATGGCTGCACAACGCCATCCTTACTGGTCCAATGTGTACCTTCTACTCCGCTGTAAATCAGACGGGCACCTTCTTCTGAATTCATGAAATCAATCAGTTCCATTGCTTTCTCCGGATTCTTACAATTCTTGGTAATCGCTGTGGCATACTCTATACCACTTCCAAGAGGTGCGGTTGTTGAAACAATACCGGAAATATAATCATATCCGTCGTACGGCAGTTTTTGGTAACTCCAGTCCGGATGTCCGTTCGTCTGGAAAAATGTATTAATACCTTCCGTCTGCCAGCTTGCATATGCCATCATCACTTGTCCGTTCTTGCATTTTTCCCAGAACTGATCATTTTTCATTGTAAATGCTTCCGGGTCCAGAATGCCCATGTTATAAGCTTTGTTGTAAAATTCCAGGGACTGCCAGAATGCATCACTTGCAAACACTCCCTCTACGGACTTCGTCTTATAGTTAAAGATGGTTGAGTTGGCAAGATCCGTATATCCCATTTCTCTGGTATTTGCCAGCCACCATGGCCATAGACCCCAGTCACTCCATCCGGAAATTGCATAGATCTGCTTTCCGTCTGCCAGATTCTTTTCCCTTGCATATTCCTGCATTTCTTTCAGTACATTCAGATAGTCATCGGTAGTTTTAATTTCCGGACATCCGATTGCCTCATAGATATCCCATCTTGTCATCAATCCTACATTTTCAATAGAATAGCTGACATTGGGATGCTCTTCATTTGCCTGGTATGCCAGTACCGGCAGATAATAAACCTTATCTTCTCCGTTACTTGCAAACTGCTTAGAATACTTCAGGCGGTCCGGAAAATTTTTCTTAATATTTTCCCCATACTGGTCAATCAGTTCGTCCATGGGCATCAGCTGCCCGCTTGTTATCAGATTGTTGGATGCCACGTTCTGCTGAGCCGGATTGGTATAGATGATATCCGGCAGATCTCCCCCTGCAACCAGAATACTGAATTTCTGAGCATCGCCCTGCACAATTTCCATTTTGATTCCCAGTTTTTTTTCAATTTCCTTTGCTACTTCATTAGTCTGGATACCGGGAGTCAGAACTTCTGTATTCCAGATGGTAAGGGTCACCGGTTCATCAGAACTTGCCTGTGAACCGGCTGTAGTACTTCCTGTATCCGTCTTCTCTTCACTTTTTCCGCACGCTGCAGCAGACATGCATATTGCTCCTGCCAATAATAAAGCCGTTATTTTTCTTAATTTATTTTTCATATGATGATTCCTCCCATTTTTATATCGTTATCATTGTTATATCGTTAATCATTGTTTTCTTATTTTAATCATCCTTTGACTGCTCCCATCATAATACCCTTTACAAAATATCTCTGAAGGAACGGATATACACACATAATTGGTAATACTACCAGCACCGTGATACACATTTTAATCGAAGAAGGTGTAATGGAACTGGTTACTGCGGATGCATCAATTGCATTACTGGACATGCTCTGAAACCGGTTTGCCTGATTCAGGTAATTATAGAGCACCATCTGCAGGGTCTGTAATTTTGCATCGGAAACCAGGAAGTAGTTGTCCTGCCACTGATTCCACTGTCCCACCATGGAGAATACCCCTACAGTCGCCACTATTGGCTTTGACAGTGGGAAAATAATTCTCCCAAAAATTGTCATCATTCCCGCCCCGTCAATTTTCGCGGACTCTTCCAGCTCTTTTGGCAGTGACTCCATGTAAGTCTTCAACAGGATGACATAATAAGCAGAAAGCGCACCCGGTAAAATATAAAGCAGGAAATTATTCTGCAGCCCGTATGCTTTCATGGTGATATACCATGGAATTAAACCTGCATTGATGTACATTGTAATAATAACAAAACGGTATACAATTTTTCTGTAATACATTTTCTGGTTCGTAACCAGGTATGCAAAGAAAGAAGAACTGATAATGGTAATCCCGGTTCCCAGCAGCGTTCTGAGAATGGAGATCAGATATGCTCCCGGTATGTCGTTCAGTTTGATAATCCCTTTATAAGTATCCAGGTTAAACCCTTTTGGCAAAAGGAAAATCCCTTTGGATGCCTGTGCAGGATCACTGATGGAATAAATTATTACGTAGTAAAATGGATAGATGCAGATAATGACCAGCAAAATGCAGATTAAATAAATAAAAATATCTGCTATCCTTTCCGACAATGTTTTTTTCGATTTCAATCTTTTCGTTATCATTCTATTCCCCTCCTATACAATCGACTCACCGCGAACCCTCTTGGAAAGCTGGTTTGCCGTGAAGAGAAGTATGACAGATATAATCGTTTTTGACATACCAAGGGCAATGGACTGTGGATAATCATTCGTCAATACACCGATCTTAAACACATAGTAGTCAAGAACTTCTATCTTGTCTGCGGTCAACGGGTTATAGAATACAAAATACTGTTCAAAACCATTACTCAGCATATTGCTGATTGCCAGCAGAAGCTGTACAAAAAACGTTGCGTATAATCCCGGTACGGTAATATGCCGTATGGTCTGCAGCCTGTTTGCACCATCCACATGAGCAGCATCATAAAGTTCGCTGTCAATACCCGCTATGGATGCGATATAGATAATTGCACTCCACCCCAGGCTTTTCCAGGTTGCCAGCGCCCACTGGAATGCCCATGCATGTTTGTTGTCACCAAGCAGATTCACCGTTTTCTCTATCCCTAATGATTTAAAGACGCCCGCAACCATACCATCGGTAGAAAACATTGCAAATGCCAGTGTAAATACTACAATCCAGCTGATGAAATTCGGAAGTGTAGTGGTGGTCTGAACCAGTTTGCGGAATTTCGAATTTTTTATCTCATTCAGCATAATTGCAAAAACAACTGCAAGGGGCATTGTTGTAATACAGATTGCACTCATCGCCAGGGTATTTCGCATTACCCGGAATAACTCTGACTTATTTGCCCAGATCTTAGCAAATGTCTTCAGTCCCACAAAATCACAATCAAACAATGACATTCCGGGATGATAATCGAAAAATGCATATGCCCATCCCAAAAGCGGGACATAAGCAAATGCGAAAACCAAAATCAGGAAAGGAACGGACGCAAGGAAAAACTTCTTTCCCTCCGGCATTTTCCTTCTGACAATACCCTTTCCATTTGGTATCTTTCGCATAAAAAAACCTCCTTCTCTTCTGAACTTTATTGGTTAACCTTATAGACAATATTATAGGGAATCCCGCACTACATTTCGATAAAGGATATTCTCATTTTCTGTCTTAAATTCAGTCAGCCATATTTCAGAATACGAAGGAGATTTTCTAAAAATTGTATTTCGTTATGATTTTATGTACTTTCTTGTGCTCTTTTATATAATTGCTGTCATTATATATTGTTTATAACTTATCTGCTGTTCCCACTTTGCAGCAATGATTTTTAAACAGGCTTTATAACCGGCATAACCAGATATATACAGGTGGATTTCCCCGGTATACTTTCCAGCCTGATTCCGTATGCGTCCCCAAAGTGTACCTTTAACCTCCGATGCACATTCACAATGCCTACATGATTCTTATAAAGCTCCTTCTGTTTCTCCGCCTGCTTCAGTAATTGGCAAAGTCGTTCCTGCTCTTCCTCCTGAATTCCGCTGCCGTTATCTTCAACGTACACCTGAAGCTGATTCTCTTTCTGCTCTGCTCCCATCACAATCATGCCGGCTCCACCGGAATCTGCAAATCCATGTTCAATGGCATTTTCCACCAGGGGCTGCAAAATGAATTTAAGTACCAGAAGCTCCATCAGCATATCCGGTATCTCAAATTCCATGATAAGCTTACCACCGTAACGGCAATTCATGATCGTAATATAGGTAGACATGTAGTCTACTTCCTGTCTGAGGCTCCACAATTCTCCCTGACTGCGGTACATTGGCTGCAGCATTCTTCCCAGTGCGCAGAAACACTCTTCCAGGGGTTCATTCTGTCCCAGCTTTGCCATAAAGCGCATGGTGCTCAGGGTATTAAATAGAAAATGCGGATTTAACTGACCCTGCAGGGCTTCTTTTTCCAAAATTCTTTTCTCTTCTTCCATATCCCGGATCTGGTCGATCATGGTATGAATACTCATGGACATCCGGTTAAACTGCCGTCCCAGCATTCCCAGTTCATTTTTGCTGCTTTCATCCAGCTGTTCTCCCAGAGAACCATTTTCCATCCGCTCCATCGCCGCCCTCAGACGTTTCAGCGGTTCAGTCAGCCGATAAAGGCTGTACGCCGACAATGCAAGTGCTACCAGAAGCCCCCCTGCCGCAAGAACCAGAAACCAGCGTTTCAATGAAACCAGGCTTCCATAGAGCGATTCTTTGGGAATCTCCGTTACAATGGTCCAGGGCAGCCCCTGTATCCGATGGTAATTAATCTGAATATTTTCTTTCATCAGATAGCCGTCACCGGTCTTTTCCAGCTCACGAGGGGTAAACTCTGCCTGTTTTCCTACTTTTTCGCTGTTCTGATGAACCACGATTATGCCCTGGTCATTCATCAGATAACTTTCTCTTTCATCCGGAGTATCTGACTTTGTAAAAAGATCTGCAAGTGCATTTTGCCGGATATTCACTACTACAGTGGCATATCTTCCCGTTCCCAGCCAAATGCTGCCGGCTGCGGTTATATATGGCACCTCTTTCGCTTCCTGCTCCATGGCAAAATCCAGATTCGTATACCCTCCAAACCACAGTACCTTCCCCGGATTTTTCAGAGCTTCCTCCTGAATCCCCAGGGAATACCATGGCAGATCCAGAGCCGGTATCCTGGTTACCATATTCTTCTTCTCCAAGACTCCCAGAGCCGTACCGTCATTTCCATAGTAATAAATAGAATCCAGGTATTCATAATTCCCCATCACGACATTGGTATAATCAAAAATCTGCATCGCTTTCTGGATGCTGTCAAACTGGTTTTTCCATCCCTGCCGCATATAGTCCTGAAGAGAGTCCTGAATCATAAAAAGTCGCAGTATTTTTTCCACCTCCTGGGTATAGCGGATAATGTTATACTGATTTTGCTGGAAATACTGCTGCATCATACTGGCTGACTGTTCCTGAATCACTTTTTCGGAACGTTTGTAGCTGAATATGGACACAACTCCCACCAGGATTGTGATCGTCACCATAAAGACTGCCAGCAGCTGTGACTGGAGCCGTCTGCTGAATGCCTGTCCGTTATTCTTTTTTCTTCTCATGGCTTCTTCCGCCTTTCCTGTCCCGGAGCACATTCTCTAATACCAGCCAGAGCATGTTTATACCCCTTTTTTAAATGAATTGGGAGATTGACCGGTCACTTTCTTAAAGGTACGGCTGAAATAACTTTCATCGAGAAACCCCACCTTCTCAGCTATCTCATATGATCTTAAGTTGGTACTGCGCAGCAGCTCCTTCGCTTTCTCAATCCGGTAGTTCATAATATAATTGGTTAAATTTACACCAAGTTCCTTCTTGAACAAGCCGCACACATAAGTCCTGCTCAATTCTACCATTTGGGAAACCTGATCCAGAGTGATATCTTCCGGATAGTGCAGGCTGATATAATACAGAATATCTTTGACCGGCTTACTTAATAATGTCTGCTCACCGGAACTGACCTGAAGATATTCCATACAGGATTCATAAACCTCCAGGACCCCGTCAAAAGTCTGGCTGTTTTTCAGTCTGGTTATAAACTGCTCTGTGATCTGGTATCTTTGCTGGCCTTCCGGCAGAATTCTGCACATCTCTACATTGATGGCATGTTCAAAATAATGCCGGATGGTAACCGGATTTTCATGCTGGCAGAATCCTGCTTCCGCCTCATGAAGCCGCCTGGCAGCAGACTCATCCATTTTCATCTGTAAAATTAACCGCCCCATCTTTCTGCGGATCAGCCGCTTACAGTCATCCGGGTTCTGTGCATTATACAAGGTATTCCGGTTCAATCCATAAAAGAATTTCTTTTCCAGCGCCTGGCAGCACTGATGGTACATTTCATAAAGTTCATCACCGCTATTGCCCCGGCTGCTTATGGCGAAGGAAACCGTGCTTTTCACACACCGCTGCAATACCTCCCGCATTTTTTCCAGCTGCTGCTGCAGCTGTCCGGACAGAATTTCACTGTCCCCGGCCTCTTCCAGGATCATGATAAATCTCCCATCCTTTTCCGGAAGCAGAATATGGTTTTCCTCCACCAGCAGTTCTGACAGGATATTCTCTACTGCCGAATCCAGGATACTGCCATAAGAATCGTTGAATATCCGTTTGCTTTCCGTATAGTTATCAATCTCCAGTGCCACCATCTGCATTTGCTTTTCCGAATCAGAAAATTGTTCTTCCAGCATCATTTTCCAATCCTGGCCCACATCCAGGCGGTAATAGAGGAAATTCCGGAGTGAGTCCTCAAACCGTTTTCTTTCCATCCCGTTTTCCTGTTTCTTCTGGCTTCTGTCCATGACAACCAATTCCCTTTTGACCTTCTCCAGGACTTTTTCCATATCTTTCTGTGTCATGGTCAGCTTTAATACATAATCGGAAACCCCAAGTGAAATGGCTTCCCGCACAATATTGAATTCTTCCATGCAGCTGAGGATGATAAATCTGGTCCGCTCATCCTTTTGCCGTATTTGCCTGATCAGTGAAATTCCATCCATCACGGGCATCTTAATATCCGTTATGACAATATCCGGCTGAAAGGCTTCCCATGCTTCCAGTGCCCGCTGCCCATTCTCCACATCAGCTGCCACCTCCATCCCCAGCTTCTCCCAGTCAACAGACATCTTGATTCCCAGCCTCACAAACATTTCATCTTCCGCAATTACAACCTTATACATGTTCTTTCCCCCATGATCCCATGTTTTCATACATCAAAACTCTCCGAACCCCAAATCTGACCGATTTGCGCCTCCGAGAGTATTTGATGATTCATTGTATTTATTATATCATAAAATCCGTTCATGAATATATGCAACGTTCGTAAAATTTATAGCATGTTTCGTATATCTTCAGCCATCCATTCTGCAAAAAGCAGTGCTGATACTGCCACAAAAGGATTCCCGCTCTAAAAAGGAGACTTCCGGGCAATTTCCAGTACCCAGGCATAATCACAGGGCTTTTGGTCCGGAAGATTTACAACCAGCCCCTCATCCGTACAGCTCCACTGCAGCGGTTTTCCATCCCCCAGCATAGTAATCTCTTCTATTTCTCCCGGATAGAACCGGGCGGCACTTCTGATGACTGCCTTTCCATCCTGCGGCCACCCAAGAAGTGCCGCATAAAGCATGTTTCCATTAACGGTAAACCGGATATCCTCCGGCCCATACTGAAGCTTTTCTCCTTCACTGAACATACCGGCCTTTTCCATTTTAGCCGGGCCTTCTCCGAATGTCATCCAGGGTGTGGTATCATAGATTGCATCACCGTTAACTTCCAGCCATTTTCCCATTTCCAGAAGGATATGTCTGGCTTCTTCCGGAATCTCTCCATTGGGTTTTGGACCTACATTGAGCAGGAGATATCCGTTCTTGCTCACATTGTCAATGAGATAGTGTACCAGTTCCTCCGGCTGCTTATATTCCGCATCAAACAGATAGCACCATCCCTCCCCGTCATCTACGGTGGTATCGGTGATCCATTCGTGATACATCATCCGGTCAAATCTTCCCAGTTCCAGATCAATGACACCATTTCCCACCGGAAGATCCTGATATTTATAGGTAATGACTACTTCTCTTCCCTGCTCTTCACTTTTATTATAGTAATAAGCCAGCATCTCTTCCCGGTAGGTTTCCGGCATAAATCCCAGACCAAAGTCAAACCATAGCATATCCGGTGAAAACCGGTCGATAATTTCCTTGCATTTTGCAAGCCATTTGTCACAAAATGCTTTATCCGGCAGAGTCTGTGCATTCCAGATCGGCCATTCGCCCTTATCCGGTATCCCGTCCTTCCAGTCCAGGTCATGCGGGGTACCGTACAGATCAAAATACTCCGGATCCGATAAATCTGTTCCCTCTGCCCAGTGTGGAAAGAACCTCCAGTTTTCCGCATGATGAAGCGCCACCATATACTTCATTCCCTGCGCCCGGATCTCCCGTTCCATCTCCGCCACAACATCTGCTTTGGGACCCATTTCCGCAGAATTCCACCGGTTTAAACCGGTGTCCCACATACTAAATCCGTCATGATGCTCGCCTACTGGTCCTGCAAATTTTGCTCCTGCCTTTGCAAATAATTCGGCCCATTCCCTGGCATTGAACTTTTCTCCGGTAAATGCCGGGATAAAATCCTTATATCCATATACGGATGGATCTCCGTATGTTTTTGTATGGTAATCATATTGGGGACTGCCTTTCTGATACATATAAAAGCCATACCAGCTTCCATTGGGTCTGCAGGCAGGTACGGAATAAATCCCCCAGTGTGTGTAGATTCCGAACTTTGCCTTCTGAAACCATGACGGTGTCTGATGGGTTTTCAGTGAATTCCAGGATGCTTCATATTTCATAATGTACTTCCTCCTCATGCATGTGTATTTTTTTCCACATAGCGTATAATCTTATTGGCTTCATCCACGGTATCTGCATAAGTATGCAGATACAGCCCCCTGGATGACAGGTTATCAAGCAATGCGGGAATATCCGATGCCGGAGTCAGCACCAGGATCTTTTTCCCTGCCTCCTGCATCCGCTTCAGTGCAGGAATAAAATGTGCGGGACTTTCCTGCCCATCCACATTGGTCCATTGAATCATTTGAAGCTCTTTCAGGTCCAGTAAATGATCCAGATGGCTGATCTGTTCTTTTCCGTCAAAATGGTAAACAGGATATTCTTCCCATTCCATCTGCTTTTTGAGTTCCGGTACCACAAACTTCTGATAACAGTCCGGCGAGAACATGACAGACATATCACACTGCATCTGGGCATGGCGCCCCGGTGCCCAGGTGTCCATCCACCCAACACAGCTGCCCCCTTCGTTGCAGTTCTTCCCCAATTGATAGAAAGTCTCCGCCGCATCTGTCCAGCCTTCATTGATTGTTGATATGGCCGCCTGAACTGACCCGGGACGGCTATACATGTCCATCATGGTTTCCATAGAACCATGCAGATGTCCGATGGCATCCAGTGTGCCGCAGTTATCCGGCATAGACAGCAGATAATTTCCCATGCCCTTTTCTGCAAGGTATTGGACAATCTCCCGCTGGCGGCGGTAGAATTTATTTTCACGGTCATATTTCCATTGGTGCTCCTCCAGGTCTTCCACTACTGCATCAAACCAGATCGTATCCGCTTTTAACGTGTATTTACCGCCGTAGTAAACACAGTGCCCGGAGGCTCCAAAATTTGGCATCACCAGGGGCAGTGACTCCCCTCCGAAATAGGTATGTTCCAGCCGCAGGATATTACGTTTCCAGATCCGCTCCGGGTTCATCCAGTAATCTTCCAGATCTTCCGGGTCATTTGGATTACATTCACCGGGAGCAAATATGTGTACATTTGTTTTACCGTCCCGGGGAGCTGCAACGGATATACAGCAGCGATCCAGTATCTCATTGTCCCATAACGCTGTCAGTCTGGCTTTTGCTTTTTCCCAGTCTTCTTTATAGTACATAAACTACACCTGCTTTCTTACAATTACCTGATTTTCAAATACCCGGTCTGCTTTACACTTTTTCCCTGTCAGGATGATATTGTCTCTGAACCGGATATCATTGGAGGCTGCCCCCACCATAACCTCGATTGTTCCCGGCTCCAGCACATAATCCATATTGATATCATAAAATCCCATCTGCGCCGATTTAATGGTAAATTCCAGCACCTTACTTTCACCGGGCTTCAATGTGATTCTCTTATATGCTTTCAGTTCCTGTACCGGTCTGGTGACACTGGCAGCCACATCCCGTATATAAAGCTGTACTACTTCATCACCTTCCCGGTCTCCGATGTTGGTGATCTTAACGGAGGCTTCCAGACTGCCTCCTACCGGTATTTCCTTTTTTTCTATTTTAAAATCATCAAAACGGAAATCTGTATAACTCAGTCCATAGCCAAAAGCATACAGAGGGGACGCGCTGACGTCATCGTAATTTCCTCTCCAGTGGGAACGCCCGCCGGATTTTTTATGCATATAGTAAACCGGAATCTGCCCGGAGGTCCGTGGTACGGATACCGGAAGTTTGCCGCCCGGGTTCCTGTCTCCGAATAGAATTTCTGCTACGGCTTTTCCTCCCTCTTCTCCAGGGAACCACGCTTCCAGAATTGCCGGGATATGCTCTTCTTCCCAGGTAATCGAATAGGGGCGCCCATTACTCAGCACCAGAACTACCGGTACCCCGGTGGCTGCAATGGCGCGTACCAGTTCTTCCTGTACTCCCGGAAGACTTAATTCTGCCCGGTCCACCGATTCTCCCACCGTACATTCCAGAGTAATTCCAGCCAGATCGCCCAAAAACAACAGTACGGTGTCAGCCTGTCTGGCAGCATTTACCGCTTCTGTAAATCCATCTCTGGAAGTCCCTTTTATCTCACATCCTTTTGCATAGATAATCTCCGTATCCGAAGACACCGCTTTTTTGATTGCCTCAAGATAACTCTCCATCTGCACGATATTCCCTGACATTTCAATATTCTCCGGTATCGGCTGATTCATTGCATTTCCCTGGCTCTCATGCAGCTCCAGCAGACCTTCGATCTGTCCCTGATAGGTGTAGTCCCCGATCATATGCCGGATATTGTCTGCGGAAGGACCGATGACAGCCAGTTTTTTGATATCCTTTGATAAAGGTAGAAGCCGGTTCTCGTTTTTCAGTAAAACAACGGACTTTCTAGCCACTTCCAGAGCAAGCTGACGATCTTCAGGCGTATCAAACTGCTCCAGTGTCTTCTCCGCTTCCACATATGGATGTTCAAATAATCCCAGACGGAATTTAAATGTCAGGACTTTTCTTACACTGGTCCGGATCAGTTCCATGGGAATATCTCCCTTTTCTACCGCGCGCTTTAAAGGTCCCCCAAAGCAGTCCACATTGGGAAGTTCTACATCCATGCCTGCTTCCAGCGCCATTTTTGCTGCTTCTTCTTTATCCGCTGCCATATTGTGATAATCAAAGATCTGGTTAATGGCAAAATAATCAGAAACTACAATGCCCTCAAATCCCCACTCTTCTTTCAGGATATCGTTCAGCAGCTTCTTCGAAGCACCGCAGGGTACGCCGTCAATCTCATGATATCCATTCATAATGGATGCCAGATTTCCTTCCTTTACCGCCATCTCAAATGGTGTCAGGTATACTTCCCGCAGCTCCCGCTCCGGCAGATGAACCGGCGCCCAGTTCATACCGCCTTCCGATGCGCCGTAGCCTACAAAATGCTTCCCGGTTGCCAGAACTCCCTGCTCTTTCAAATCACCCTGGATTCCCTTTACATAGGCTGTGCCCATAGTCCCCACCACATAGGGATCTTCCCCATAGGTCTCTTCCATACGTCCCCAGCGCGGATCCCTTGCAACGTCTAACAGCGGCGCAAGGGCCTGATGTGCTCCTGCAGCCCTCATCTGTCTGCCAATCACCTTGCCTATCTGTTCACTCAGCTCCGGATCAAAAGAAGATGCCACTCCTATGGTCTGTGGAAATGTAGTAGCGCCGATTGCCGTAAAGCCGCTGCAAGCCTCCTCATGAATCATCGCTGGTATCCCAAGCCTGGTTTCTTCCACCAGATATTTCTGAATCTGATTTGCCATCCTGGCTGCCTCATCCGGTTTCAGGCTGCTGCCGCCGCAGACTCTAGTAATCTGTCCAATCCCATCATGCAGATATCTTTGTGCTTTCTCCTGAGACAGGTTCTTACCGTCATCTAACTGGTAGATCCAGTAAGATCCAAGCTGCGCAGCCATCTCATCCAGTGTCATCCGCCCCATCAGATCCTCTACCCTTTCCTCTATGGAAAGAGAATCATTTTTATATTTCATACCTAATCCTCCTCGTATCTTTTGGGGAAATTATAGCATGGAGGAATTTGTAATTTAATTCACTGTATTTCGATTTCTTGCAATTTGTTATGTTTCAGGTGTCGCCGAAAACATAAATGTCTTATAATTTATCTTCTTCCAATCTTTAATCTGAAAACCATACCTTTGGAATAATGGAATAATTTCCTTCTTATGCCAGATCTTTGCCTCCCCGGAATGACTGTATTTCATAAGCCAGTTCAGCATACTGGTAAAGATTTTCCCCGGCAGAGTCGGATCCCCCAATATGACCGTTCCGTCAGGCTTTAAAACTCTTTTCATCTCTGCAACTGCCTTCTCAGCTCTGGGATAATGATGGAAGGAAGCATTACAGATAATCAGATCAAAGGTATGATCCTCATATGGAAGATTTTCTGCATCCCCTACACACAGTTCCACTTCATTTCCAAAACGTTTCTTTGTCTCCTCTATCATTTTTTCTGAGATATCCAGTCCATAGTACTTTGCAGATATCCGGCTTTTCAGCAAATGTATGACATTTCCATTTCCACACCCCAAATCCAGTACACTGTCAGGCTTCAAAGCTGCCGCCCTCTCCACAACCTCCTGATACATGCAATATACAAATTTTCCGTCATGACTTTGATCATAATCCTCCGCGGTACTGTTAAAATATTGTTTTGTTAATTCCTTACTGCTTTGTTTACGCATAAATTTCTCCTTTCCTGAAACTGATTTTTTGCATTTGTGCAGATTCTAAGCACATTGATTAATATTCATTGACTCATATTCATTGAAATATATTCATTGACTTTTGTTCAATCACAAGGTATTTGTTTGCCCTGCCAAACTTGGCAGGGCTGATTATACTTAGTATCAATAGCTGTTTGCTTAATCTGTACGACGTAGCAATAGAAACATGAATGTCATATTCTAAATGTCTAAAATCTTGTTCTAATCTAATATTTTTTTAAATATCTTCCTGATAAATGCAATTCTCTTTTCAACCGGTACACTTTCCTCATTCATAACCGAAGACTGTCCATTCCACAAAAAATGTGCTAACAGACCGGTATCTTCTGCCTGGATTTCCTTACGCTTAGCCAGACACGCTATGTAATTCTGCATAAACGGAAAGATCTCTTTTGACATGTACAATTCCAGCTGCTTATGAAATAGTTCATTTCCTTCTTTGTTAAAAAATTCTTTGTATTTATAACCGTGTTCCTGGCTGATAGAGATTTTCTCCATGGCATCCAGACATTCATCTAATGGTAATTCAGTCTGTTGAAAAATGGAAATAAATGCACTGCTGCATTCCTTTGCATATTGTGTCACGGCTGTTTTATAAAGTTCCTGCTTATTTTGAAAATAGTGGTAGCACAAACCTGCCACAACATTTGCTTCTCTTGCTATATCCTTCATTGTTGCGGCTTCATATCCCTTTTCAGCAAATACTTTCATAGCCACATCTATGATCTCCTGTTTTCTTACTTCCGGTTCTTTTGATATGCGCATATTATCACCTCGAAAATCATTCTACCATATGATTGAATATGAGTCAATCAGAAATTCAGGAACCGAATAATTTTTGAGGTAAATCTACTATTTGGTAATGCACATATTATACTGCATCACTAAAAAAATATGCCTGGATTTCTTCAAATTCCTCCACATCAGCAGTATACCCCTGCCGGTGAAGCAATTCATAATGAACTCCCATCACCTCTAAAAACTGACTATCATCCGCAAGATTATTCCTGAGATAAAATTGTTTCCGCCTGATTCTCTGTTCATTATTTTCTGCGTTTTCATCTAACTCTTCAACAAGCAGCATAATATTATGATCATGAAACTTCTCCATAAAATGCTCAATGATTAATTTACCATATCCTTTTGACTGATACTTAGAATCAATTGCAATATAAAAGACATAGATTGTTTCTTTGAACCCGGTATAAAACGTAAACCCCGCTAAATCACCTTTGTCGAAAAGTCCCAGAAAGTAACCTTTCCCCTCTTTAGCTTTGGCAGTTAATAGTTTAAAATCAATACGTTCCTCTTTGGGAAACGATTTTAAATAAAGATTTTCTATTTTTTCCAGTTCGTGTTGTTGACTTGTGTCAATAGATATAATTTGAATGCTCATATTTATTCTCCTTAACTTCTTTAGCCCAATCATTATAATACCATAAGCATTCCCTTGCAAGGAAAATACCGCTTTATTTAACTGGAACGGGCTGCTGCCAAAAAACATTTTCAAACACGCTCTGGTATATTTCAAAAGAATCATTTATACTGGAATCAATTAACAGCCAAATATGTTTAAATTTTCAGGAGGATACCAATGGAAAAAATATTCAGCTGCTGCGGTGTGATCTGCTCTGACTGCACTTCGTACCCGGAAACCTGCAAAGGATGTCCCAAGGAAAAGGGCAAAGCCTACTGGTTGGAATATACCGGAGAGGATGTCTGCAGTATCTATCAATGCTGTGTAAATGAAAAGAAGCACGCCCATTGCGGCAAGTGCACCAAGCTGCCCTGTGAACATTTTGATGGAGATGATCCTACAAAGTCTCCGGAAGAAAATGCACAAGATCATCTCAGACAATTAGAGAATCTCAAACAATGGAGTTAAAGGGTGTTTGAAACTTGTTCTAGAGAGTAGAATTTTAGATTATATTGGGGTTTAGCTTAGTAATGACGCTTTGTAGATGATAGGTAGTGTACGGAAAGAGAAGGGGGCGAGCCAGGACATTGAT
>OKWQ01000199.1_pt1 | contig 31769 bp, 34 predicted proteins | sample 1607071 | NCBI WGS metagenome assembly OKWQ01 (sample SAMN07501039, study PRJEB24779) | human gut metagenome
AAACTCCAAGAAAATCAGTAACTTTTAAATAGGTGTGGAATTTACTTCTGCACTGGAATTTACTTTTTCAAGTTAGCATTGAATACCTGCAAAAGCAGAAAGATATATTTTCAATAGAATAGGTGCTTCATTAATAAAATCCCTCCAAATGTATATACTATCATTAGTCACTGTTTGAAAAACATAATATTTATGGAGAATAAGATGCACGAATATAAACTGGTAAGAAAAGAAATCTTAAAAGACTGCGGCAGTAAAAAACAAAAAGAACAGGAATTTGATGATTTAGAAGCTCTGTTAAATGAATATGCATCTCAGGATTGGCGGCTGCTCACAGAATTTTCTGATCTGAATAATGGAGGTCAATTGCCCGGCTATTATGTCTTTGTATTTGAGCGGGAAATCATAGAAGCGTGTTGATTCAAGAGCATGCTTCTATTGTCTAAAGAATTTACACAGGAAAAAGGACTGGTGATTTCTCACCAGCCCAAAGGGGTTTCTCACTCTATAACATATTCAGGATTCTTCTGACTCAGATATAAAATCATATAGCGTTTGAAACAACACTATAGGTTCAATGGGTTTTGCCAGATGTGCCGACATTCCTGCCTCCATACTCTTCTGCACATCTTCATCAAAGGCATTTGCTGTCATCGCAATAATTGGTATCACTTTTGCATCTGACCTTCACGTGATGCAGCCACAGCTATATTACTCTACCCCCTTCACTTCAAACAAGTGTTCCATATATATCTCCCGTACCTGCGCATAAAGCAGACGTGAAACAGGTATGGTTCTGCCTGCGTGGGTAACAAGTTCTTTTGGGGTAAGTGTGCCTATCTGCCATAAGTTGACAATGTAAGATCTATGCACTTTAATAAAATCAGATCTGCACAAGAGTTTATCCTCAACCTCCGATAGCGAAGCGGTTACTTCCCGGATATCGCCATTTGACAGATGAAAATAGAGCTTCTTACTCATAACTTCAACAAATGCCAGGTTTGAGAATAAAATACGCACAATACCTTTTTTTGTTTTTAGAGTAATGCCCTCTTGAGGATTTTGCTCCTCTGATAACAAGGTATCCAGTATGGGAAATAGTTTTTCCGGTGAAGCGGGCTTTAATAAATAGTCATTTGCCTTAACCGCATAACTTTCAAAGGCAAACTCCGGAGTGGAGGTAAGAAATATGATTTTCACATCATTGTTTGCCTGACGAATTTCCGTTGCGGTCTGGATCCCATTGACACCAGGCATCAGTATATCTAAAAAGATTATCTCATATTCCATCGCCTTCATCGTGACAAGTAATTCTGTTGCACTTTGAAAAGTCTTGTATTTAACAGGCACTTTCTTTTCAAGCCTGTATCGGTCTAAAATGGACGAAATGTGGAAAAGCTCTAATGAATCATCGTCACAAATTGCAATTTTCAAATTCTTTACCTCCATGATTATCTAAAAATTCATATTAGTTTAACATAAGTTTTTTCTATAATCCAGCACGATTTAACATTTCAGGCAGAAATTTCATACATTTCAGGCCAATTGGAACATTTTTAGTAGAAATTTGCTATTCTTTTATATAGTTTAAAATAACTAAAAAAGTGAGGATAAAGAAAATATATGTTTCGGATTGGTTTATGTAATAATGATATAAGTGTGATTCAATCAGTCAAAGAGATAGTAGCGAAATATTTAGCCCCACAAAATATAATATTCAAAATCTATGAATTTTCAAATATAAAAGACCTTTACTTTTTTATATTAAATGAAATGTTTGATTTGGATTTACTTTTTATGGACTCTGCCCCTGACGTTGATAGTATGGGCATGGCTAAAGAAATAAAAAATATATGCTGTCGAACGTCATTTGTTTTTCTGACCAATTTTGTAGATTTTCGTTCCAGAGGATTACAAAAAGAATTAGAAAATTCCCTCCCATTTATACTGGAGAAACAGGTCCAGCGAAAAAAACAAATTCGAAAGAAAAGATTAATTGTCCCAATAAAGAATCATAAGATAATACTCATACCTAATAATATCCAATATTTAGAGCGGGTCAGGAGAATTACCCACGTAGTGAGTACAACTGAGACAGTTAGTACAACATCGAGTTTACCGGAGTTACATCCACAGTTGGAACCAGCATTTTTTATACGTTGCCACAACAGTTACATTGTTAACCTGAACTATGTCAAAGAATATAACAGATATGGATTCATTTTGAAAAATGGAAATATGATTCCTATTAGCAGACGATATTTAAAAGAGGTAAACAGAGCATTTACAAGATAAAAAATCTGTCATCTGCGAGAAACCCGCCATGGAATACTGTGCACTTAAAAGAGTTGGGTGATGAACACCTGGACGAGCTACAATTTAACCGTACTATTATCTTAATCTTGAAACTTTTTTGAATAATTCTTGAAACATTCTTGAATTGATCCTTTAAATTAAATATGCTAGACTATATTTTATCTGGTAAAATGACAAAAAGGAAACTTCAAAAAAGAGGAAATTAAAATGATAGAAGGTAGAAAAATGCCATATGATGATGCAATAATTGAAAAAATGGATATATCAGTATTCTCTCAAGATACTATAGAGCGATATCGTTGTATATTACAGAATAAATCTCCAGAATCTGCTTACTTAAAACTGCTTACAAAAGATTTTCTAATTAATTTATCTGCATTAAAACCAAATAAAAGAGAAAAATATGTTCCTACAGTTGCCGGTTTACTTATTTTTTATCAAAATGTTCTACAATTACTCTTATCTCAAAACAATAATGGCTTTGCAGTTCATAAAGCCAAAAATGAAAGCAGTAAAATGAAAATTAAAAATGCCTTAAATGAATCCTTGGCTAATGCAGTAATCCACGCTGATTATTATGGGCGGCAAGGCGTTGTTATTAGGAAAAAAGTTGATTCTCTTTCCATCTCAAATCCGGGAAGACTCCTAATTTCAAAAGAGGAAATGCTTTCAGGCGGCGTAAGTGACCCAAGAAATCCTACAATTTTTAAAATGTTTAGTAAGATTGGTATCGGGGACCGGGCTGGCAGTGGAATAGGTAAAATAATTGAAGCATGGAAAGAACAAGGATGGGAGAAACCGATTTTTGAGGTAGTGACAGATCCTTATCGTTTTATTATAAAATTAGAAACTAAATAATTTGATACGTCATTATTTTTCATATTTACGAAATTATTGAAATTTTTTATCCTATGCCAAATATTCTTACATATCTACTTAGTGTAGACTCAAAATGCAGTGTTGTGTTAATAATCGGAATAATTACATAATATTAAAGGAGTGTTTGTTATGTGTAAGTGTTGCTGCAATTGTCGATATTCCACCTTAAATATAAAAAAAGTAAAGAAATGGTTCTGTCACTTGAAGATAGGATATGTAAGTATGAAAGATTCTTGCTGCTATTATGAACCACGATTTTAAAAGATAAATGCACCATCATTAAAAAAAGAACCATTCACGGTTCTTTTTTAATTCCACAAATTACTCTCAGCTACATTTCGTCATGTGTCTGGGGGAGCAGTTTCCGGTAAGCCACGTCAACGCCAAAGGCTCCAAGGGGCGCCGTTATCAAAATAGCAAGCACTGCAACAGTCAAAACAATTTTACCGCATCCCAGTCCCAATGCCAGAGGTACGCCTCCAATCGCTGCCTGCACAGTTGCTTTCGGCATGTAGGCAATCATACAGAACAGCCGTTCTTTACCGGACAATTTCGTTTTCAGCATACACAGAAATACCCCTGCCATTCGAAATAACAATACGCCAAAAATCAGTAAAACTGCCGATGCGCCTGCTGCCAGTGCATAGCTCACATCCACGCTTGCCCCAACCAGCACAAACAGCAGAATCTCCGCCGCCACCCATAATTTTGAGTATTTCACCGACAATCTTTCCGCTACAACACGGCGCTTCTTTTGAAGTGCAATTCCCATACTCATAACAGCCAGCAAACCTGAGAACGGTATTACTCCCTTTAGCACATTTTCCAGTGCCACCATTAAAAAAGAAATGCTGAGCAGCACTACTACTTTTCCCGAATCCCTGATATGCAGTCTGGCAAACAGGACTGCCAGTATCATTCCGGTACCAACACCGGCAATCATCCCGGTAAGTATTGACACCGGAACCTGTGCAAAACTGGCAGCCGAGATACTTTCCCCCTGTGCAAGCCCGGTAAACGCGGTAAACAAGACGATAACAAATACATCATCCACAGAAGCTCCAGCCATAATAAGCTGCGGTATTCTGTTCTCTCTGCCGTAACCTTTCTCCATGAGCATCAGCATTTTCGGAACAATTACGGCCGGAGACACAGCTGCCACAACGGCCCCCATAATAGCTGCATCCAGCACAGAAATTCCCAAAAGCCCCGGTGCAAGCAGAATCATTCCCGCAATCTCGCAGCACGCCGGAACAAAACACATCAGGATCGCAGGACGCCCCACTTTCTTCAGATCATTGATATCTAAAGATAACCCCGCCCTTGTCAGAATAATAATCAGGGCAATTTGTCTTAGATCTGCGGATATACTCAAAATAGAGGGATCTAACAGATTAAGTACATACGGACCTAACACAATTCCGGTAATCAGCATGCCGAGCAAACCCGGCAGCCTTAGTTTTTTAAGAATAGAACTAAGCAGCATTCCCAATAGAAAAATAAAAGCTAAACTTGTCAACATAATATTCTCTCCTGTATTTTTATTTTTTTATTACTATTTTGAAACTTTAAACGATGTTTCCTCTGCGCCGGATAAATAATCTGACATTTTCAAACTCACTTAAACATATCTTCCTCCTGAACTTAAAAAACCGGAAGCCCAATTTTCATTGATTTGCCGGCTTTTTTCTCATTGCATCTCTGCCATTCAGGTTTCTGCACATAAAAAAGCTGACACTTCTGTCCTAAAACAGAAGTCATCAGCTAATAGCAGTTTAGGTATTGTTGTACCTGGGGAGAACCTCATTCCCGTTTATTTTCTATTGTGAATATTAGAGCCTGTTTCTCTATGATTCACCAACTCATCCAGCATTTTAGGAAGCAGCTCATCCATGCTGTCATCACTGAACTGGCAGGTTCCAACCGCTTTATGTCCACCGCCTCCGTATTTCAACATCAGGCTTCCTACATCGATATCGGAAGTACGGTTCAGAATGCTGTAGCCAACTGCAGCTGAGCACCCTTTACCGCCTTTTCCATTAACAATCCAGGCTGAGATATTCTGTTGCGGATACATGCTGTAAATTAGGAAACGATTTCCCGTATATATAGGATCCACACCTCTCAGATCTGATATAATTACATCCTTTTCCACTCTGGAATGCGCCTCTATCATTTCTTTGAATTTAGCCGTCTGTTCAAAATAAACTTCAATTCTCTCTTTTACATCTGACAGACCTAAAATTTCCTCTGTATCCATGGTTCGGCAGGCATCGATCAGCTTTTCCATTAATTGATAATTGGAAATAGTAAAATTTCTCCAACGGCCTAAACCGGTCCTTGGATCCATCAGAAAACCAATTAGTATCCAGCCTTTGGGATTCTGGATTTCATCAATTGTCAAATTACCTGAATCCACCTTATCTACCGCTTCCATCATCTCATTAAAATGGGAAAACCTTTCATTCCCTCCATAGTAATCATAAATTATTCTTGCACAAGATGGGGCTATACGGCTTTCCCCTTTATATTTGCCTTCCAGCTCGTTTCTCTCAAATTCACTGGAATGATGGTCAAACCACAACCCACACCCCTCTACATAAGGTACATTGGCAAGGCAGTCATCCTCTCTGATTTCCACCAGACCATCCTGAAGATCTTTGGGATGTGCAAACTTCCAATGATCAATAATTCCTGCTTCTTTAAGCAGCGCACCACAAACCAAACCATCAAAGTCGGAACGTGTTACCAGTCTCATACTATTCAGCTCCTTCATCTGTATACGTGTATAGATAGTCGTATACTCTTTAGATTTTATATCTCCTATCATAGCATGTAATTTACAAAATGGATAGATATAACCTTTATTTTGAGATTAAATTTTATAACAACTATTATTTCGAAACCCTATAGCAGACCTTTCAGCTGTTGATCAGAAATCTGTTTCATAAACAGGATCCCTGCCAATAAGGCTACACCTTCTGCAACCGGGAAAGATACCCAGATCAGAACCGGGGCATTTGCAAATTTTGTGAACAGCCATGCCAGCGGTAACGCAACTACTATTAACCGCAGCAGCGAAAGAATCAAAGATCTAATGCCACAGCCCAATGCCTGAAAAATCCCCTGATATGCAATATTTGCACCTGCAAACAAATACCCAAGGGTCACGATGCGAACTGCGATCACACATAGTTTTTGTGTTTCCGGTGCCACTGAAAATACACCGGATAACGGATTTGCAAAGATCTGAAGCCCCAGCAATCCCACAACCATGATCAGCAGCGTATATAACATGCCATATTTAATTCCTTCATCCACTCTTTTCCGGTCCCGTTTTCCATAATTAAATGATATAATTGGTATTAATGCGTTGTTCATTCCAAAAGCAGCAAAAAATACAAATTGCTGGATTTTATAATAGACACCATATGCCGTAACTGCCGCACTGGAAACTGCTCCAAAGATAATATTTACACCATATGTCATAAATGACATCAGGGCCTGCATTATAATTGCCGGTAAGCCCACCTTATAAATTTCGTTGATAATTGCACCCTTGGGTTTTATATATCTGGGACTCGGATCAATATCTTTGTTAAATACATAATGGAAAATAGCATCCATCAGGAAGGATACCGTCTGGCCGATTATGGTTGCATATGCGGCTCCGCTAATTCCCATTTCAGGGCATCCCCAATATCCAAAAATCATAATCGGATCTAAAACAATATTCACCAGTGCCCCTGCTACCTGAGCCACGGTAGTCAGCGTCGTCCTTCCTGTCGCCTGAAGCAGTTTTTCATAAATAGTGTACATTATGATTCCAAAGGACCAGATAGTACAAATGCTAAGATAGGATTGCCCCATTTCCAGTATAATCGGGTCTGTCGTCTGGGAATGAAGATAGGCATTTACACCAAATAAACCAAAGATCAAAAAAACAAGAAAGGTACAGAGACCTAAAAATATTGCATTTCCCGCAATCCGGCTGGCCTTTTTACGATTCCCCTCTCCAAGGCTCTTTGCCAGCAGCGCATTGATTCCCACGCCGGTGCCTACACCAATTGCAACCATAAGCATCTGAACGGGGAATGCCAGGGTAAGTGCATTAACCGCATATTCCCCCATGCCGATAATTTCAGCCGTATCCTTCATATTCGATACGAAATAGCTGTCCACTACATTATACAATGCCTGCAGAACCATGGATATAATCATGGGAACTCCCATTTTAATCATCAGTCCATTTACCGGCTCCGTACCCATTTTGTTCATTGTTACTTTTTCCTCCATTATTATCCTCCATTATTTTTATTTGGAGACTTTTCAGGAAAGCTGCCACAACCTGCTGTTCCGCAGAAATATTCCGGATTTCATTCTGCAATATAAATCAACGACAAAAAAGCGCAAACCCAAATCTGGATTTACGCTTCTGCCACTCGATTATTATTATTTTATCATTGCGCCTGTCAAAAAGTCAAGATGATTATTTCCAAATGCCTCAGATAAAACGGTTTTATTTTTTTATTTATTACCTTGTTTATTTTCCACATGCGAAATATAATAAACAGCAAAAGCAGCCTGTTCGAAAATTCATACAAAGGCATTACAATCATGTATCAATCAGATGTAATCTGATGAATTCCGAAAAATTACAGGGAGGACAGTATAAAATGAATAGCAAAATACTAATAATTGATGACGATAAAGATCTGTGTCTGTTACTGAAAAAAAACTTAACCGCCGAAGGTAACCAGGTAACGCTCCGCCATGATGGAGAAAGCGGACTAGCCGAAGCAATACATTTGGAATACCAGTTGATAGTACTGGATGTTATGCTTCCCCAAAAAAGCGGCTTTGAAGTTTTGACTGAAATCAGAAAAACAAGCCATGTACCTATCCTGATGCTGACTGCCAAAGACAGCGAGATAGACAAAGTATCCGGACTGCGTATGGGTGCGGATGACTACATCACAAAACCGTTCAGCAATAATGAATTTATTGCCCGTGTTGAATCACTTTTACGAAGGTACACCTTATTTAATTCTTCCATGGAACTGGCAGATCCCGTATTGGATATTGGCAGTCTCCATATTGATCCGGCTGCACATGAAGTGCGCCAAAACAACACTGTCATTGACCTGACCGCTAAAGAATTTGATCTTTTGTATTTCTTCGCCTGCAACAGGGGCAAGGTATTTACTAAAAAACAGATTTACCGCGCAGTTTGGGATGATGAATATGCTTTTGACGATAATAATATTATGGTACACATCCGCAGATTACGTAAAAAAATAGAACCCTGCCCTGAAAAGCCGACTTATATTTTAACAATCTGGGGTGTGGGATATAAGTTTGGCGGTGATTCGTTATGACAGGATTTGTGATTTTCCTTTTGCTTCTCTTATGCTTTGGACAGTTTCTTTATATTAGCCGTCTTAGGAAACAGACGGAAGACTGGCTTTCCATTCTTCAAGCTGTTTCCCAGGGCAAACAAGAAAAGATTTTTACCAAAGGTTCCGGAATCATGTCTGATATCGGCTATGAGTTAAATGAGATTATAGAAACAAATAAAAAGAGAATTACCTATCTGAATAAAGTAGATGAAGCAAAAAAACAGATCTTAACCAGTCTCTCCCATGATGTAAGGACCCCTCTTGCATCATTGCTTGGCTATCTGGAAGCTCTGGAAAATGGGATGGAGAATAAAACAGAACAACAGGAATATATTACTGTGGCATATCGAAAGGCGAATGATTTGAAATCCTATGTTGATATGCTTTTTGAATGGTTTAAACTCAATTCAAAAGAGCAGCAATTCCATTTTGACACTGTAGACATCAATGAACTGACGCGGGAAATAATTATAGAATGGCTTCCTGGTTTGGAAAAAGAAAACATAGAGGTCAGGGCCCAGATCAGTGATGATGATTTACTGATATCTACTGACAGTATGGCATATAAACGTATAATCAATAATCTTATTCAAAATGCAATCCACCATGGGCATTGTACCTGCATTTCAATAATTGTTGAGCCCCGTATCGAAAAAGTGCTTATTACAGTTATAAATGACGGCAGCCATATTCCTCCTGAGCAATTACCCTACATTTTTGACCGTTTATATAAGGGTGACCATGCCCGTTCAGGCAAAGGAAGCGGACTGGGGCTTGCCATTACAAAGGAACTGGCAGAAGCTTTACATGGTGAAATAAATGTAACCAGTTCACAGACCCTGGGAACATGCTTTCAAGTCACTCTGCCGGCGCTAACGGAAATCCCGTAATGAAGTAAGAAAAAAGTAAGATCTGATAAAGGCCCCTGTCAGCTTTGGATGGTAAAATAAACTTCAAAAAGGAGTCAAACAAATGAACAACTATATGATACAAACAATCGGGCTGACAAAACAATTTGGTAATCAACTTCTCGTGGATAATGTAAATCTGCATGTACCCCAGGGCAAAATTTATGGTTTACTTGGCAGAAACGGCGCCGGAAAAACTACAACCATGCGAATGCTTTTGAATCTGGTACAGCCAACATCCGGAGAAATCCTGCTGTTTGGCAATGATTATAAAAAAAATCCCAGCAAAACTTACCGCAACATCGGAAATATTATCGAAACTCCCGGATTCTATGATAATTTAACCGCCCGGGAAAATCTACATCTGCTGGCGCGCCTGCGGGGAAGGCACCGCAAAGACACCGCAGAGCATGCCCTTAAATTAGTTGGACTTGAAAAAGAAATCAACAAACCATTTTCCAACTATTCATTAGGAATGAAACAAAGACTGGGCATTGCTGCCGCAATCATGCACGACCCCTGCCTGCTCATCCTGGACGAACCGGTGAATGGACTGGATCCAATCGGAATACATGAGATTCGGAATTTTCTGCTGGAACTGAGCAAAAAAGGAACAACTATATTTCTTTCCAGCCATGTTCTAAGTGAAATTGAACAGTTAGCTGATATTATTGGTGTTATGCATGAGGGACACTTAGTGGAAGAGGTCTCCATGGAAGAACTGCACAAGCGAAACCGCCAATATGTGGAATTTATTGTTTCTGATGTAAATACTGCTTCTCTGTTACTGGAACGGCATCATGCTGTTAATGACTATTCCGTATGCGATAATCATACGATCCGGATTTTTGAATGTATTAACAGACGGGGAGAAATAAACCGGTCGTTTGTGGAAAATGGTTTACTTGTAACAAAAGTCAACATTAGTGAAGAAAAACTAGAGGATTATTTTTCAAATTTAATTGGAGGTGGCGGAATTGGTTGATCTGATTTACTGTGAAATATTAAAGCTTAAACGTTCCAAAATGCTTTTGATCAGTATTCTGGGAGCCCTAGCAGCACCGGGCATGCTGCTGCTGGAATGTCTGCAGACACATTTCGAACACCCTGAAAAAATATTTACTCTGGCGGATATCTATGACAGTCTGCTGCTCTATACTATTATTCTAATGAACCTGTTGGTCTATATAATTATAGCCTCCTACCTGTTCAGCCGGGAATATACAGAGAAGACTTTGAAAAATATATTACCAATACCGGTTTCAAAAACATCATTTTTAACCAGTAAGTTCTGCATTTTATTTATCTGGATGATAGTTTTGTCCTTTTTCTCCTGGGGTTCTGCTTTTCTCTTGGCGCTCCTGTATCATTCCGTGTTTGGTATTGCAGAATTTCAATTTCATATTGCCCTGATTTATCTGGGAAAAATGATGTCCAGTACAATACTGATGTTTTTAACTATAACACCTTTTACATTCCTTGCCGAGAAAACAAAAAGCCTGGTTGTCCCGTTGATCATATCAGCTGCCGTCATTATGGGAAACGCTGCTTTGTCAAATCAGGATCTTGGTGCATTATATCCCTGGACAGCCATCCTATTTCTTATGCAGGGAAGTCTGGCTGCTACCGGTTACCCCGTTTGGGTTTCTGTGGGCATCATCACCCTGGTGTCAATTCTGGGATTTACTGCCACCTACATCTATTTCCAGAAGGAGGATATTAAATAATGACACTGGATTTTATAGAAATACTAAAAATCATTTTTCTCGGTATTATAGAAGGCATCACGGAATGGCTTCCCATCAGCAGTACCGGACACATGCTCCTGGTAGATGAATTTATCTCTCTGAACATGAGTGAATCTTTTAAAGAAATGTTTTTCGTAGTCATACAGCTAGGTGCTATTTTAGCTGTTGTAATGGTTTTCTGGAAAAAAATGTTTCCGTTTCAGTTTAAAAATAAAAAGCAGCCAATTATTATTAAAGATACTTTTTCCATGTGGTTTAAAGTTGTAGTAGCATGTATTCCAGGCGCAGTGGTAACCATTCTGTTTGATGATTATATCGATGCCCACCTGCACACTCCCATAGTGATTGCAGCCGCTTTAATCTTCTACGGAATTACATTTATCTTAGTGGAAAACTGGAATAAAAAAAGATTGCCTAAGGTTGTTCACCTGTCGGATATTACTTATCAAACAGCCTTACTCATCGGATTATTCCAGGTATTATCCATAATTCCCGGCACATCCCGCTCTGGTGCTACCATTGTTGGTGCATTACTGATCGGAGTATCCAGAATCGCAGCAGCAGAATTTACATTTTTCCTTGCAGTACCTGTTATGTTTGGTTTAAGTGCACTTAAGATGTTAAAATTTGGTTTTCATTTTGGGGAAAATGAAATATTGGCTTTAATAGTTGGAATGGTTGTGGCATTTTTCGTATCGCTGGCAGTTATTAAATTTTTGATGAGCTATATTAAAAAACATGATTTTAAGGTGTTTGGATGGTATCGGATAGGTTTAGGAATTGTTGTACTCGCAAGTTTGATTTAGCTGGATCTAAAAAAGGCATCATACCAAAACTTTGATATGATGCCTTCCTTTTGTTATTGTTTCTTATATGTATCTCTTTATAGCATATACACTATCAAAATACATGCCAGATACAATAATTCCGCTTGTCGGATTACTTGCATGTACCACCTGGCCTCCGCCAATGCAAAGTGCTACATGATAAATATAACCACTTTCATCAACATAGAATACCAGATCGCCTGCCTGTTCATTACCCGGGGATACTGACGTACCGCCGGCAGCCTGATCTTCAGCCACACGTGCAAGAGAAATACCAAAGTTTGCCATTACAGATTGTACAAATCCTGAACAATCCGCACCATTTGTCAAACTAGTTCCACCCCAAACATATGGGTTTCCTACAAACTGGAGTGCATAGTTCGCAATATTGCTTCCCAGTCCAGAATTAGATGAATCTGAAGAAGAGTTGCCTGGTGCTTCTGTTTCCGGAGTGTTTGTCACCGGAGTTTCTGTCTCCGGCGCTTCCGTTTCAGCAGTTTCCGGTACTTCTGTTTCCGGAGCTTCTGTTTCTGGAGCATTTGTCTCTGGCGCTTCTGTTTCCGGTACAGTTGTTTCCGGTACAGTTGTCTCTGGTGCATTTGTCTCTGTTGTTTCCGTCTCTAATGCTTCTGTCGCAGCTGTTTCTGTAGTTTCTGTTGTCGGGATATTTGTTTCAGCTGTTTCAGGAGTTTCTGTTGCGGGTGCGTTTGTTTCTGGTGCTTCAGTCTCTGGAACATTTGTCTCAGGTTTCACAACTTCCGTCTGTGTCACAGGATTCTTCTCCTGCTCTTTTTTGGCTGCTTCTTCTGCTGCCAGCCTTGCATCTTCCTGAGCCTTCTGATATGCCTGCCATTCACCATCCAGTCTGGCCTGCTCCTCTTCCAGTGATTCTGCCTCATCAAATCTAACTTCACAGGTAACATACTGCTTAGCAACATAGCCTTCGCGTCCGTCACTCATTTGTACTTTTACCCAATCCCCAGCATCTGAGATCACGGAGTATGCTTCAGATTCCATAGCTGTATCAACAACTTCAGCATCTTCACTAGCCTCCAAACGTACATTTAATACCTCTGCATTAATTACTGCCACTTCCCAGCCAAATTCTCTGGCCAGTTCTGCTGCTTTTTCACCGCTTACAACGAGATCTTTCTTCACATAGCCTTTTACAGAACCTGACTCAATCAGATACCAGTCGCCTTCTTCTTTTACAATTACTCCTGCTCTGTGATTATAGAGTTTTCCCAGAATTTCCCCATCCTCTGCATTTGCAGATTTACGGATGTTCACATACTGTTCTTCCGGTTTCACGCCTTCTTTTTTTTCTAAATCAGCGATAACCATCTTATCATAGGGAACTGCTTTTTTCGCTTCTGTTGTGTCTGTCTGTACATTTTCTACGTGTACAGCTACTCCTACAAGAGCCATCCCTGTATTCGCAGCCATTGATACAAGACTCATTCCACCAAATGCCATTACACTGATGGCAAGAAGGCCTGCAATTTTCAGCATACGTCTTTTCATAATAATCGCATACCTCTCTTTCGTTACAATTTTTTCATAGTTATTACGTTTCTATTACATCCCGCAACATTATTTTAACATTTTTGCCTTAATCTGTCAATCTGTCAATTACACTTCACAGTTTCTTCGTCCAGGCAGCAGTTATCTGTAAAATCCCAGGAAACTAATAACTAATCTTTATCGTCGGTTCTTCTTAAAAACTCAACAAAAGCAAAAATTATTGAAATTACGGTAAGAACGGATACAATAAGTTCAGACACATTGTTTGCATAGTCCGTTTGTTCCGGAATGACGGCGCCCAAAATCAAAAAATAGGTACACCAAACCAGACCTAAGGCAAGTAAAAGAAATGTAAAATATTTCAATACAAAAGCCGCTCTATTTATAAATTTTCTGGCTGCTCTGCTTTGCGCTTCTGTATATGTCCTTTTTGTAGTCAGTTTGATACCTCCAAACAAAAAGCCAATCACGATGCCTAATGACAATGCTACACAAATATTATAAAATGACTCCATTTCTATTCTTCTTTCTCAAAAATCAAATCTATTTTTCTAAAACAGCCATTTGCACTGATCTCCGTTGGTATCATACCTGTATACCTATAACCCAGCTTCGCATATTTCTCGATAATTTCACGGTGTTCTGATATGGATGCCATAACCATATCTTTCATTTTGTATTCTACATTGACATATTCATACTTTTTCATTTGACTATTCTCCTTTATAATTAAATTTAAGATAATCATAAATACATATTTGATCCTAAGAGTTGTGGATACATTTCCAGTAACCGGAAGGATGAAAACCACAAATATACATTTATTGCTATTATTGTAAGTCATAATATGCGGTTTGTAAAGTTGTCATTATCAAATCTTGATGACACCTAAATGACACCTAAAATGATAATTCGTAAGAAAATCTTCAGAAATACTCAGGTTTATATCAACTTTTTTTTAATAATCATGTTGTAAAATATAGTAAAAAAGAAAGCGGGCATTTATAATGGAAAATCAATTGAGTATTATGGAAGCAATAATGGATTTGCTATGTTTAAGACCCTTGTATCTGTTGGGATTGGGGGTAACCGGGTTATTATTGTACTTGATATTTCGAAGAAACAAACAGTTGCCAAAAATAAAGATTACAATTGGTTCTGTTCTATTGTATTATTATCTGTGTATCGTTTTAAATAATATAGTTGGCATTCCAACAATAAGCGAATTCAATAGGCTGACAAATCTGGGGGAAACATTTTTTCATCCTAATATTAGCTGGATACCGTTCGTAAATGGTATCGGCTTAGAATTCATACTGAATATATTTTGTTTTATACCATTAGGATTTCTGTGCCCAGTCATAAGTAAGACATATAACCAAATAAAAAATGCAGCACTGCTTGGTTTTGGTTTATCACTTGCCATCGAAATAAGCCAGTTATTTACATTATACAGAGCCACAGATATCAATGACCTGATTGCAAATGTACTTGGAACAATCGTTGGCTTATTGTGTTTTAGACTTGTTGTTAAACCAGGGAAGATGAAATCCGCTTCCAAACATTGTGCTTCTGTACAAAATGAATGGTTTCTGCCCATTTTCATAATCCTATGGGCTTTTGTAATTGTTTTTATTAGTTAATGATATTTACTATGGCTTCTGTTCCAGCCATTTGTGTGATGTGTTTTCATGACTATTTTATGGAAGAACACTACAAGATTCACGGGAGGTACTTCTATGTACGAAAGGATGTTAAACAAACAAGAAATACCCACAATAGCAGAAATGACAGAATATTGTGGTAAGAATGCAATATTATTTGCCAATCTCAATGAGTGGCTGTCTAAAACATATGACACCGTGCAGAAAGTTACTTTCCCATATGGCAATAATTATGGGTGGGGTATATCTCACAAAAAGAAACAAAAACTCTTATGCAATATTTTTGCTGAACATAATGCTTTTACAGTTATGATAAGATTATCGAACGGACAGTTCCAAACAATATATGCCAATGTGCAAAAATACACCCAGGATTATATTGATCATAAATATCCTTGTGGTGACGGTGGGTGGATACATTACCGCGTCACATGTAAAGAACACTTTGACGATATACAAAAAATATTATCGGCTAAATGTTCATGAAAATATCTGTGTGAATTTCAGTAATCACCACTACAAGTCTGCAGCGCCAAATATTGTGAGTGCCAAGCTTGTGGGATTGCAGCAGCAATTCACTGTCCTCAGCCAGATTAAATTAGTTTTCTCATCCATATATGAGGGCATCCCTCATCATCATCTACGCCCCCATATTGGGAAAATCCCAGTTTTTGATAAAAAGAGCTTACTCTGCATTGTGCATGAAGGTCCACTCTATGCCCCCCTTTTTCAAAGACATATTTTTCTGCTTCATTTATTACATACGCCCCGATATTCTTTCCTCTGTATTCTTTAAGAACCGCCAGGCGTCCGATACAATAGGAATCTATTTGAGTATCCCTAAATACCCGGCAGGTTGCAATTGGCAGTTCCTTTTCATTGTATATTACAATATGCGCGGCCTCATCATCTATTTCATCAAATTCATTTTTAAAGCCCTGTTCTTCCATAAAAACTGCTTTCCGTATTACTTTTGCATCTTTCGGTAAACTTTCCATATAAATTTTTGTAATCATTATGCCTGGCTTCCTTTCATATTATAATTAGTTATCTTTTTCTTCCACAATATGCGCAGCAGATAAAGCAGCAGCAGAACTCCCCAGGAACCAGCTTCTGCATATGCAATAATCATATTACCACATAGTCCGACAAAGCCATATGAAAATATAATACGTGATATCAATGCAATACCACCTGCAATACTTGAAAACAGTACATCTCCAATTCCTTCTATATAACCCCGAATCGACATTGCAATGCCGTAAACCGCATAAAAACCAGCAATGCTCCGAAAGAACTGCTTTCCAATCTCCGTTGCCTCCTGACTTACTCCAAACATAGCAATTAAGTATCCACCTGTTTCCACCACCAGCCACGTCAGCATTAGCGATACGCATAACATCAGCGCAGTCCCAACAAATACAATCTTTGGAATTTGTTTTCTTCTTCCAGCTCCAAAATTCTGTGCTACAATGGTAGCTATTCCGGATCCAAGATTAATAATTGGCAAAAGTATCATTGTGTCCACACGATATGCCGTCGTTATTGCTGCAACGGTCTGCGTTCCGAATCCGTTCATGAAATTTTGCAAAATGAGGCCTCCAAGGGAACTTATACAGGATTGGATCATAGGCGGTATGCCAAAATGAAGCCCCTCCCTTATAACAAAACGATCCAATGACCATTCCTTGAGAGAGAAGCACAGACAGGGGTATTTCTTCACGCTGTATAAAATGATAAATATTGTCATAACAGCTTGGGAAACCACCGTTGCGACAGCCGCACCGACAACACCCCAATGAAAAACACCTACAAATACAATATCTAAAATAACATTCACAATTGAAGAACACAAAACAGCCCCAAAGGGCGCACGGCTATTCCCAATCCCCCGAAGCGCTGAGGAATAAACGTTATATACAGCTAGAATCGGCATACCAATCAGGATGATCTGCAGATAATCCTTTGCCATATGAATCGTATCCTGTGTCGTATTCATCAAAAGAAGTAACCGGTACGCTCCTATCATCCCTATTACCGGCACAACCAAAAAAGCAACACCCATTACCACAGAAAATACCGAAAGTATTTTTGATATATGGGCCATTTTCCCACCACCAAATTTCTGGGCAAATAAAATGGAAAGACCAAGTGTAAATCCCGTAATTGCAGTTAGAAAAAAATTAATGACAGTACTGGTTGAACCGATTGCTGCAAGTGCCTCTTCTCCAACTACATTCCCTACTATAAAAGCATCTGCCCAATTATAAAGCTGCTGTAAAATGCCACTTAAAATAAGTGGCAAGCAAAACTTGATTAATGAAAATGCTACGTTTTCTGTTTTATTTTTATCTCTGTACATCTTCGATATCTCCTAAAAGCCAAAAAAACGTATGCAAGAATATAGCCTCGCATACGGTAGGTGCTCACCCGATAACAACATGAAGTATATCAAATTATAAAAGCATTTACAAGATAAAAATCAAACTCACTCTGTCAAAATCAATAAAACAAGATTCAATTAATAAAAAAGAGACATACTACATGTACGCCTCTGCGATTCTATATTCCTTATCTTACTTTTATACAAGCTGGTGACTAGTCAGTAATCAATGTCAGAATATCTTCGATAGATTTCCCGCTTTCCTGAATCATATCATAAAGCTGACCCAGTGCTTCTTCTCTTTTCTTCTGTTCCAGTGCTTTTTTCTGATCTAACAAAGCATCCATTTTAGACTGAACTTTTGCAATTTGTTCGTCTATAACCGCGATCTGATCGTCAATTGATTTTCTTTGTCCTCTTGCCATGATTAATTCCTCCAATATAATTTACTTTTAATGTTAATATTGTAAATCATTATTGGCTATTTGTCCAGGTTATATACAAGTGTTTTATAAAAGTTGGTGCTATATTTAACTAATTAAGGAGTTTAAAGTAGCAGCAAGTATCCTTTTTCTTGACATACCAGGATTTTAAATGGCAAAACCATCTTTTTGTTTTCTTTTTACCATACGAAGAATAAATACAATTACAACAATTTTTATCCATAATCTCCATTCTCCAAGCTACCTTCTATATATGTGATTTGTCTTAACAATTGGCCATGATATTTCTTACATTGATTTATTTGATATAATTATCAAACAATGTAGACTTTATTTGACGTATGGTATATAATAGGAATTGTGGAAAAAATACACATATTTTTCCTTTTTATGGCTGTAAAATAAAGTCTACATTTTTTGACTTATGTATAAAATATCTATTATTCCGGTAGTCTTTAAAGTATGAATTAACAATCAATAAAGCAAATTTGATAATTTTTCCCTTATAGATTTAAATAATAAAAAAGAGCCGTTTTGAACTGCCCCCAATAAGTTAGAACTAAAAACCAACTTATTGGGGGCACCTCATTTTTGACTCTTTTTACATCCGGATTCATATGGATATCTTGAGATTCCAGGGATTATACATTTTGTTACACCATTATCTTCCTATTTATATATGGGACGATTTTTACTTTCAGTCTTCGGCACGCTTTATGGTACATTTTTAAGGCTTCCCTCTCCGATAGTTCTTCCCCAGACCAGTTTAATTCCATGTTGGGAAAGAACATACGGATTAATTCGAACAGAAGTCTTGCATTCTCATTTTCAAAAGGAATATTATTTATGGTAGTCATAAATTATCATCTCCATTTCTTTCATAAATATGTAGCTCAAAGAGTTAACATGCAATTATATTGTAGACTGGAATATACCGCTTGTTGTTTATTTCTGGAATTTGAAGACCTTTTGCATGATAATACATAGCGAGTGCCTGCTCTTCTGAGAGTGGCTGCCCCTTAAGATCCAGTGATGGATAATGGCTTTCTATTTCCTGAAACAGCAGCTCTGCACTCTCATTTTCAAATTTTATATCTTTGTGTTTCATTTTTTTGCTCATGTGAATCGTCCTTTTACCAAACATATGTTTGTGTTTTGTATTTATTATAACCACTAATAATTTTATTGTCAAGTTGTGATTGTATCTATTAGATAAAAATACTTTTTAAGATATTTACATAACCATTAAAAAATTTTCATTTTCTATGCTTAACTGATTCCGTTAATATTAAAATTGTTCTATAAGCACTGAAAATCCAGGCCTGCCAAATAAATTTGACAAAGTTCCAAATATATTTGCTGGCATTTTCATGTGACAATGCTTATAATGTAAACACATAAAACACAAACATGGAAGGAGTAAAAGTAATGCTTGGAGAAAAGTTAATGACGCTGCGCAAGAAATTTAACTATAGTCAGCAAGAACTTGCTGATATGCTGAATGTATCCAGACAAACCATCTCAAACTGGGAGTGCGGGCAAGGTGCTCCTGCATTAGACAAAGCACAGGAACTTGCAGCAATCTACAACGTAAGTCTGGATGATCTGGTGGGAAATAATGTTGGAATAATTACAAATCGTAACAAATCGAGAGATTGCCATGTTCTGAAAAGGCTTGTCGGCAAGACCGTCAAGATGGAATTTTCCAGTGCTGATCTGTTGCTTGATGCGGCCCTGGATTCCGGAACAAACGGAAAAGTGAGAGTTTTGGAAGTAAATGATCAGTGGATTCGTATCGAATATGTCAGAACAAAAGAAAAAAGTATCTTTAAAAAAGAGAGCGTGATCAAACTGGTGGAAATTAGCGCAGTCGATGGCTTTGAGATAATTGATGAGGAGGTATCGTAACGATATGGTAACATTTCTTATTTTTGTAGTAATTGGATTATTGATCTATACTATTTGCGAGTTGAATGGTTCTAAAAAAACTAAACCTGAAACTTCTTATAAAGATGTAATCCCGCAGTTTCTGAACAAACAATGCGAAATTACAATAAAAAATCCATTAGCTTCCATAGATGTCATGTACAGCGCCAGGGGTGTTTTAATCGATATGGATGATGAGTGGATTATGCTGGAAAGAGAAGAAAAATCAAAAAAGTCAGTAAAAGTGCTGAGAATTGAAAAAGTCGGAGGAATAAAAGAAATTATACATACGGATTGTTAGTTAAATATATTTCATTTGGAGAGCAGATTGATGACTGCTCTCCTGCTTTACTTATTTTTACAGTTGCTGATCCTCATCGGAAGGAACATATCTGCAGATATCTGACACATCGCATTTTAAAATTCTGCATAAGTCATTCAATTTTTGTGTAGTGATACCCTTATTGTGTTTTAGCTTATTTAAGGTACTAAAAGAAATTTTGTGCTTATTTGTTAAAGTATAGTATGTTTCGTCAGATTTTCTCAATGTCTCCCAAAATGGTTTAAAATCGATCATGCTAATTCCTACCTTTCAATTAATAATAGACTTAGCATAAATTATATTCTTATTCTTGAATATATTCTTATTTGAGAATATAATATATTACATAGTATAAGGGAGGTACTGAGCATATGATTGAATATCTGCAAGCCTATAGGAATCACATTAAACATGGTACAAGCAGAGTTTCTTTTTTGGTGGAACTTTACCATTGGAAGTTAGTTGATAACGATTATGATTTTTTGTGGGAAATTATGCCGCCTGATATTTCTGATAAAGAATTATTCGAATTCTGCAGAAAAGTACCAGGTTTTTTAAAAGATTATAATTAAAAATGAAGAGTAGTTTATATACTCTTCCATTTTGCACCAGAGCGTGATTTTAATTTGCTTTCTGGCAGCTGTGCGTCACACTTTGTGGCCGATTTGACCCGGATGGAGGGCGCGCAGCGGGCTACGTAACCTGAATTCGGGGCAAATATGACTAAAATATATAGAATCAAAAAATAGAAGAACCGCCGAAAATTAACAGCAATCCTCCTACTACATTTTCATTTCTTTAAAAACATACGCGCTCTTACTGCAGTGTCTGTCTACAACTGATTTATTCATGATTTTCCGTCATAGATTCCACATTATTTAACATTTCATAACATTTAGAACATGCAAAATTATTTTCAACGCACATATCCATATCGCAGTTGGTTGTTTCTTTAATATAAGATACCACCCACTCCATGATGTTTATCATCACGGGGATGAAGCTCTTGCCGATTTCAGTGATGGAATATTCAACTTTCGGCGGAACCTCTTTTTAAACTCTCTATGTATCAGCTTATCTCTTTCTAATTCCCGCAATTGCTGGGTAAGGACACCTCGTGACACATCGGGTATGAGTCTCTGCAGTTCGCCAAAACGCCTGGTTTTCTGAGCTACGATCCATAAAATAGTTAATTTCCATTTTCCCATTAGTACATTTTGTGTTACCGTTATGGGACAAAATATATTTGCAAGAGTCCGCCCATTTGGAACTGTGGATATCTTCGAAAACAAATTGTATATCCAAACCGGAAAAACTAAAAATGTGTCAAAACAGATTCATTCTAATCCGCAAATCGAAATCTGTGGAATGGCAGATGGTAAATGGATCCGCGTGGAAGCTGCTGCTATTGAAGACGACAACGTTGAAGCAAGGAAACACATGCTTGACGCCTATCCTGAATTGCAGAAATTGTATTCAGCTTATGATGGCAATACCGAAGTTTTTTATCTAAAAGATGCTATTGCGACTATCTCCTCATTTACAGAAGCTCCCGTGACTATTAAGTTTTAATTCACAAATTGGCACCGTACCGGCAGCAGATCTAGACAAGCCACCACACATTTTTATACATAGTTTCGCATTTTCACGCCCCCTTATATTATTTTTGACGTTCCCGGAAATCCGGTTTGTAATCAACAATATTAAGGGGGCGGTCATGGGATAAAATGCAATCCAGACCTTAATAGAAATCAGTGCTGTTATTTCCTGAGCAAAGCTTTTACTTCTTTTGATGATAAACAATATTGCTTTGCAACTGTCTTGATATCCTGAATCTCTTTATACGTTTTGCTGATAGCCTCACTACTAATTTCTGCAACTTCCGGCTCATTCATGTATTCTTTCATTTGTTCTTTCATTTGTTCTCCTTTTGATATCGGCAATCACTCTGTTTTTTCCACTCCGCTTTCCCTGATATAATAAGTTATCTGCCTGATCGATCCAGTCGTTCAACGGTAAGTTATTAGTTCCTTTTGTCACACCAAATGTTATTGTGACCGGAATAGAACTATCATTATATTGAAACTGGTAATTACTTATCCAGCGGCAAAAAGATTCCAGTTGTTTTTTGGGATCACTGTATTCTGCTTCTGAAAAAACCAGTACAAATTCCTCCCCACCCCACCGGCAAAGAAATACATTCGGATCAAATTGGGAACGCATCTGCTCAGCCATTTCTTTTAAGATAAAATCGCCGCATATATGCCCGTAGGTATCGTTAACTCTTTTGAAATTATCAATATCACCTATTGCCAGATAACTGTTATCGCCAGGACAGATATTGAAGCAGTCTTTTAAATAACGACGGCTGTATAATCCGGTAAGCTGGTCATAATCTGCCAGTTCACGCAGATTCCTATTTTCATTAATCAGCTCTTTTTTATTTACTAATGCACTTATTTTTGAAACGTATGCTGTGTAGAGTATCATAATAAACATACTGATGCTGTTGCAGCTAAAGTAAAGATATAAAGATGTCTTTTCTGAATAAACCATTGGGTTATGTCTTATAAAATAAAAGTACAATATAAACATTGTCGCTATATGCATGAATGAAAATATATAAGGTGTATATGAGGAACGAAACGGGCAGAAGTAGACCATACTCGCCATTGCTATTAAAAACATGTAAAAGCCCGCATCCCACCCAAACAGCAGTGTTTGTGTGATTACAAAAATACATGCTTCCAAATGGATCAGAACCACAGTAAGTGCATATTTATGTTTACTGACAATCATCACTAATATGGTATAAAATAACACACTCAAAATATTATAGGCAAATGCAGGAACAATTTGAAAATAAATGTATATAAATGCATATACCGTATGTAAGATGATACCCAGAAATGCGATGTTGCGATATACATTATGAATATAATCGATATCGTTCTGATTCTGTGATTTCAGCATTTTGTATCCTCCTGCTCTCTGGAACATTTTTATATTTTTGTATCATAGTACTCCATCCGAACAGTAGTGTGTTTCGCCCGTTCTGTGTGATATGTGTGAAATAAGATTAATTTTACCTAGCAAAGCGTCCATTAATCAGTTAAACCCAAATTATTCCTGCTCTTCTAAAGTTACAAATATTCATTCACTTCTATTAAAACTGATAAATTTATTATAGTATAGCATCCTTAATAAAGGAAGTAAACGAAAGCTTTTATATACGTATGAAAATTATTCTCTGCATCTGCAATCCCTTCTTTGCGGTATTTTTCCACTATTTCAGGATGTATAGCGGGCTGCGTTGCCTGAACTTTGAAAAAATCTCCAACCACATAAATATGGCTGGAGATAAATAATTACTATAACATTATTTGACTCTAACTTCACAAACTGCCTGCATCCCGCTGCTTGTCTTTACTGTGATACTTGCATTTCCTCTTTTTATTCCATTAACAACACCTTTTGATGTAACTGTTGCAATTTTAGGATTCGAAGAAATCCATTTTAATGTATCGGTGCTGTTTTTTGGAAAGACGGATGCTTTCAAAGTTACTTTATACCCTTTCCGAAGATTTTTTACTCTTTTATTTATGCGGACTTCTTTTGCCTTAACTTCTTTTACGATAATTTTACAGGATGCCCATTTACCACTGGTTGCTTTTGCTTTAATCGTTACCGTTCCAGCTTTAAGTCCGGTCACTACTCCATCTTTCGATACTTTTGCTTTTTTTCTGTCCGAAGATGTCCATTTAATTTTATCCGTGGATTTTTGGGGACGCAGTTTTGCTTTTAATGAGATTTTGTTACCTTTTCTTATCGTTTTTGTTTTAGTATTTAATTTTACACTGACCGCTTTTATCTCTTTCACAGTAATCTCACAGCTACCTTTTAATTTACCATCTGCAGTTGTTACGGTGATCGTTGCAATTCCCGCTTTTTTTGCCTTCACTTTTCCATTTTGATTAATAGCAGCAACCGAGGTATTTGAAGACTTCCATGTTACCTTTTTATTTGCTGCATTAGAAGGGAGCACGGAAACCGACAGCTTAAGGGATTTTCCTTTGTACAATGTTTTGTGATGCGGATTAATACTTACTTTTTGAACATGTACTACATTTGGATTAACTGTAATGGTGCACACAGCTTTTTTGCCGCCATCATGAGTCGTTACCGTTATTGTTGCCTTTCCGGCTTTTACTGCCGTAACATTCCCGTTATTGTCAACAGAAGCTGCTGACTTATTGGAACTCTCCCACGCAACGGATTTATCGGATGCATTTTCCGGCAAAACTGTGGCCTTTAGCAGAATTTTCTGGCCTTCCACCAAATGAAGGGTATTACTGCTTATTTTTACCGATGCTGCCGCTACTTTTTCCGGTGTTGGCGGGGTTGGAGCAGGTGGTTCCGGTGTTGGCGGCTCAGGACTTGGCGGAACCGGCGGGATATATTCCTGCGTATAATCATCGGTATAATACCATAAGACCTGGTCACCCTGGGATAAGATATGCTGATTCATGGTCTTATCACTAAGCACCCCATTAACTTCATACATCCATCCGCTGTTCCTTCCATTGATACCTTCTGCCAGCACTATCCCTGCCGGATTCGTAATGCTTACCACATAGGATTCACTTCCCTGGTATACATATCCGTTCTCCACCAGAGCTTTTCGAAAGACATCTGATACGGTGTCCCCTTCTTCTGCTGTAACGGTAAGATTATCTATCCATTTCTGATAACCTTCATGACCATTCTCGCCATGGGCTGTGTCTCCATACAGAGAAAAACCAACTGTTATTTTGGCATCCGGATCAGGATTCTCTCCGTTTTTCCCCAATACAATGACGGTTACTTTTACCGGTTGTCTGTAAAGCTGGGCAAATTCTCTGTTATCCGGGTACTTCACAGCATATCTTTCAAATTCTGTACTGGACAGGCAGCTTTCTATTGTTACTTCGGTATCATATTCCGGCTGGGTAACCAACAGATTTTCATGTGCAATCACATTCGGCTTACTGGATTTGAACAGATTAAATGCTTCACTGGAATTACCCAATACAATGTCTACCGGGGAAATCCCTTTATCCGTTTCATTGGAAACATCATAAATATACTTTAATGTATTACCTTCTTCATCAAAAATGATCTCCCGGAACGCGTGGAGGTTTTCTGTAATGTGCTGAGCATCTGTATTTTCACCTTTTATGGCTTCAAAATAGGCAGTCTTCGCATCTTTCATCAGTGCAGATGCACGGTCAATTTCTTTTTGAGTAAGGGATAGAACTCTCACGGTAAAATCTTTCGTAACCGATAATCCTGCTATATTTTTATTTGTCATCGTTACCGTAAATGTAACTTCCTTTGCCTCTTTCCCCGGCAATGGACGATAAATATTGCCGCGATAACCATTTATCCTGAGTATATCTTCATCTTTACTTGTAACAGTAAATTTATAGTTACTGTAATCGGTAATTCCGGTTTTTCCCGGAGTCAGGAATTGTATATCCGAATTCACTCCTTCCGTGTCTATCTGGGTATTTGTCCCGGAATACTTTAGTTTACTAAGTGTGTATTTCTCATCCAGTTCCTTTTGCATCTGCTGTTTAATTTCTGTTGAATCCACACCTTTTACATTTACCATAAATTCTTTGTTCAAAGCAACCGCTTCACCAGAGTTTGTATAGTTAAATGTAAAAATAGCTATAAGTTTCACTGCTTCGTCTTTCGTTCCTCTTTTTACCGTTCCTTTATAATCACTGTAAAAATCGCTAGGATTGGTTTTTCCAATGGAAATCACATCTGTATTTGTGGAAATCCAGCTGATCTCAGACCATCTTCCATCTCCCACATATTTAGGGAGAATTAAGTCTGTCTTTACTTCAGCCGTACTGTGATTGCTTCCTTTGATTACATCATCATCCACTTTTGCAAGCAGTTCTTGATTCATTGTTTCTTTCACTTTATCAATATCCCAATAGATATTAACCTGCTTATTCAGCTCTTTGACAGCACTCCCCTTCGCAAGTTCAAAAGTCACATTAAAATATACAGCTTTGTTATAAAAAACTTCATTTAACTTTGCGGGATTATAATAATAATAAGTGATCGATCCGTCTTCGGAAATATTTGCAAAATTTTTTAAATTTTCAGAAGATGAGGAAACCTTTACTGACTTTATTGATACTGCTACCCCATCAAAATTGTGGGCTTTGATATCATTTTCTAAATAGGTTATGATATTTTTATCTTCTTCAAACTTCGGAATCAGGGCACCCCATTGATATTTTTCGGTAACTTCCTTTAAAATAGCCTCATCACCATTTGCAGCTTCGGAATATACTCTGAATTTAAATTCCTTCATGTCTTCTGCTTTGTTGCATTGGATTTTGGCAGTCAGGGTAACTTCTGCTATCCCTTCTAAGGGTAATTTCACAACGCCATCCTTTGTAATCAACTGGCTGTCACTGGTTTCCCATGTAATCATACAGTCATTCAATCCTGTTCCAGGCAATTGAATGGTTGCTGCCGATGTTATCTTTTCCTGTAGTTCCAGTTTTAACTCTGATTTTGCTTCCGCCACCTTTGCTGCATCAGATTTTTCGATCATAGACGTTGGCTCTGCAGTGGCAAAAGAATTATTTTCACCATAAACGGTTACTGTAAGAAACTTTCCTGCAAAATTATCGGGAATTACAAATTCTGATGCAGCCGCACCGTCTATCTCTGTGAAATTCACACCGCTATCTGATACTTCCCACTGATAACTAAGATTTGTAGGGATTGCACCATCCGGACCGGAAGATACGGCGGTCAGTTTCTCGCCGGTTTTGGCGATCCCTTCAATTAATACGGATACAATCTCAACAGGACCTGACGGTTTATCTTTTCCTTCCCAAGAAAGTGCCGGATATCCGGGAGTTTTTACATACCGGTAAGCATCTTCAATCACAATGTCATAAGCATTGTCTGCGTTCAAACTACTTATGATGCTTTCACTTTTCAAATCTGATTCCGATAAGGCACCTATGGATTCATTTGTCGTTTCTGCAAGAAAATAGTTGTTAGATACCCTGGCACTGCCTGTCTTCATCCCCGCTATGCCATTTACCTTGGCATCTTCCGTGTTTCCACCTTTACGAATGATACCCGAATTATAACAATTAATTAAAACAGCATTGCCGCAGCGTCCTGTTACTCCTCCGACATTGGTATTTACTGCATCACTTTCGGCAGAAATACTGCCAGTGTTATAGCAGTAATATAGATAACCTCCATCCTGATTTCCTACAACACCACCCATATATGATGCTGCCGTCTGACTATAACCGGTAACCTGTCCTTCATTAATACAGCCCTTTACAATTCCAGTATTTTCGCCCGAAACGCCTCCAACCCTTTTTGAACCAGCAGTACCGCTCACATCTACAATTCCACTGAATATACATGCTTCAACTGTTCCATTATTCTGCGCTGTAATGCCCCCGGCATTTCCACGCGCTGTTGATTCTTTTAAATATATTGTTACACTGCTTTTAGAATTTTGTATCACACCACCGGAAGCATTCCATCCAGCGATTCCTCCGGCACCAACATTTGTACTTTCCACAATTCCGGTGAGATTTCCTATATTTTTTATTGTGCCTTGGGATTTACTAAATAAACCGCTCCAATTGTTAGCGGTATGTAAAGACAGATTTGTTATCTCAAAATTGCCACCATCAAAAATCCCGGTATAAGGATTATCCAAGTTTCCTATGGGTACCCATTCTTCATTCCCAAGATCAATATTTTCCGTCAGAACAGCATTGGCATCTCCATTTCCGGAATTTACATATTCTGCAAACCATCTTAGTTCATCTGCTGTTCCAATATGATAAAATCCGTCAGTTTCGCCTGGCTCTGACATACCTTTAATTGTTCCTGTGGCTGCTTCACTTTCCTCCATTTCCATCGTTTCACCTGCTGCCATATCCGCAGTGTTCGTCTGAAACTCTGTTTCTGTCCGCTCACTTGCGGTTGCCGTTGCAGGTGCTGACACCATGCTAAATGCAACTGAAAATGCAAGTACCATGGATAGTGCCCTATTAAATCCTTTTCTTCTCATGACCTTCCTCCTTGAGATAATTTATATTATATAAACATCTTTCGATGTGTATATCTCATTACCGGGCAGGCTTGTCACTCAAGAAAGTGACATAATGAATGCAAAAAAGCTCTCTCAATAAAATGAAAGAGCCTTTTTGCATTAACAAAAAAGTACAATCTTCCCACCCAAAGATTATTACTGACCAATCTAAGCAAAGTCATCTGACTTACGATTCCTCCAGAGATATCTGTTATATATCACAACAAAATGTCTCTGGGCTCCTCGCTTACAGTAGGGGTAAGCCTGTGCCGGATTTTCACCGGATTCCTTACTTCTTATCTGGTTATTTTATATTTTTATATGAAAAGTATACACCTTTATTCGCTTTATGTCTATCTCTAATAATATTCCGGTAATTACCCTTCTTCATGAATCTCATACTTTTCTAAAACATGATCTTTCCAACGAATATCAATGGTTCTGTTACCTTTGATCCGAAGACCTTTCACACACCCATCTTTCCATTCCTCCGGAAGTGCCGGAAGTATCTTCAATTCTCCTCCTCTGTCCTGCACAAGCATATTTGCAATGGCTGCGCTGCCGGCGAAGTTACCGTCGATCTGAAATGGCGGATGCATATCCCAGAGATTGGGATAGGTAGATCTGGTAAGCAGGGTTCTCAGATATTCAAAGCTCATTTTCGCATCCCCCATGACAGCAAATACCTGAACAATCCATCCACAGCTCCATCCGGTGTGGCCTCCACCATTTTCCAGCCTTCTGTCCAGCGTTTTGCGGCAGGCTTCTTTCAGATATTCTTCTTCAAACAGCTCCGCCGGATACATTCCATACAAATGGGATATATGGCGGTGCCCCGGCTCAGATTCTTCATAATCAACAGGCCACTCCTGGAGCTGTCCATATTTGCCGATCTTATAGGGATATAATTTTGCTTCTTTTTCTTCTATTTCCTGCAATAATTCATCTTCTATTTCTAACTCTGCACATATCTTTTTAAAATCTCCAAACACTTCCCGGATAATCGTCATATCCATGGTGCAGGCATAGGTCAGTGACGCTGTTTCCCCTTCTTTGCCGGGTACGAGAAAAACATTTTCCGGAGAAGCGGACGGACAGGTTACATAATAACCCTGATACGGCACCAGCCAGTCTGCGCAGAACAGCGCTGCCTGTTTCAAAACCGGATATGCAGTTTCCTTCAAAAATTCTTTATTGCGGTGATACTCATAGTGCTTCCAGAATTCCTCACACATCCAGGCCCCTCCCAGCGGGAAGAACGAATAACACCCACTGTTTTCCTGTCCCCCGGTTTTTCCATGGGCCACTCCAACCGGATTGGTGTTCATCCAGTAGTCCGTATTGTGGGACACGGTAAATCCTCTGCATCCGAAATGTGTTTGTGCCGTTTTCTGCCCCTTAATGCTTAATCCTTTTACAAAGTTGAAGTATGGCTCCAGGCACTCTGCAAGATTGCAGCTCTGGGCATGCCAATAGTTCATCTGGGCATTGATGTTTGTGGTGAAATTACAACTCCAGGGCGCACGGAATTCCCAGTTCCAGATTCCCTGCAGATTCGCCGGTATTCCCCCTTCTCTGGAGGAACTGATTAACAGATATCTTCCATATTGGAAATATAATGCATACATCGCCGTATCTTCAATTCCATCTTTCATATTCTGTAAGCGAATATCGGTTGGCACATCCGGTTGACTGCCCAGATCCAGTTCTACCCTGTTGTAAAGGTTCCCATAGTCCAATTCGTGCTTTGCTTTCACCCCTTTATATCCGCAGCTGTTAAATTCAGAGACCACATCGGGATTCCTGACTGCGGTCAATGCTATTATTATTTCCGAAGCATTATTCACTGCCAGGACTGCCTTTTCCTCTTCGAATACGATTTCATGTGTTCCATCTGTTGACAGCAGGGTCAGATCTGCATGAAATTTCTGTCCGCGATCTCCCCATATAACAGGTGTTTCACTGTCCACATAACTTGGGTCTACATGCTCCGGGCAAGTTCCATTCATGCGGATCATCCCAGGCTTACTTTCATAAACCGGTTTTAAATCGCTTTCAATGGACACCTGAATCCCCATTACACTTGCACTGCTGGAAAGCCGTATGTACATTGCTTTGGACGGAAAACTAGCAAAAAATTCTCTACTATAACTCACCCCGTCAACATCATAGGCGACATTTGCCAAAGCATGGTCAATATCCAATCTCCGCACATAGTTTTCTACATTACTGCCATGGGAGAACACTATTTTCAGATTTCCAAGCGGCAGATAGCTCTCTGTAAATTCAGCCAGCATTTTTTCTTCCACTAACCGCTGTGCTTCTGCATTTTTGCCTTCAAATATCAGTTTTCTTGCTTCGGGTAAAAATTCCAGTGCATTTTTATTATTCTTATCATGCTGATAACCTGACCATATCGTTTCTTCATTTAGACCTATGAGCTCCTGGCTGATATTCCCCCAGATCATTCCTCCCAGGCTTCCATTGCCGATGGGAAGTGTTTCTTCCCACCTGGCTGCGGGCTGCTTATAATATAATTCCATAAAATCCTCCTGATTAAATTCTATTCTATTTTTATTACATTTTTATTTCTTTATATTATTCTGTATTTCTCTTATACATTTTAATACATCTTGGGCACAAAGGGAAGAATTATCTTTGATATGACGATATGAGTGATACATAAGCTTTAGCACATTAAAATTTGCGGACTCCAATAATTGTTTCCTAAAGTGCGAAATGCTATAATCTAAGTCAGAAGATAATTTTAATCATTATAAATGCAAATTATTTCTATAACTCAACCAAAGGTAGAGTTGTGAATAATCAAACAGATAACTCTACCTTTGGTTGGTGTTAAATGTGATGTATTTATATTAAAATTGATATTGTAAATTACATTAAAATTTGGAGGGATAACAGTGAATCAAGTAAAAATCGGGAGATTTATAGCTCATTGCCGTAAGCAAAAAGGGCTGACTCAAAGTCAATTAGCAGAAAAGTTTGGTATTACAGATAAAGCAATATCCAAATGGGAAAATGGTAAGTCAATGCCAGATTTATCATTATTTATGCCTTTATGTAATTTGCTGGGAATAACCTTAAACGAGTTATTACTCGGAGAATACATTACAGAGGAAGATTTAAAAGAAAAATCAAATCAAGTTCTTTATGAAATTATTAATGCCTGGATTGGAAAGGATAGAAGCTTTTCATATGTAAGCGATGAATAACATGGCGTTCCAAAATTCAGCCCCGGTATGAGATAATCTACCTACATGAAGTAGAAAAAC
>OKWQ01000206.1_pt1 | contig 30798 bp, 24 predicted proteins | sample 1607071 | NCBI WGS metagenome assembly OKWQ01 (sample SAMN07501039, study PRJEB24779) | human gut metagenome
TCAACACGGTCACCAAGGATTTCTTCAATGTTAGCACGGTTACCAGCGTAAGTGAGTTTGTCAAGGACAGTCACATGCACGTCTGGATGATTGTTGTAGACATAGTGTACGAAGTTTGAACCGATGAAACCTGCGCCACCAGTTACGATGATATTTTTATATTCAGTCATTTTTTCTCCAAATTTCTTAGTTCCTTGACCGTTCCTTTAGCTAGTGAGGGACGCCAGCAACCCTTCGGTTTCATGGCTAAATCCGGAGCCTAAGTCTCTAGATTTCCCTACAAGATTCCCTTAGGGAATCTTGTTTTCACTAGGGCAGGAACAATCTTATAACGCTCCTTGCAGTCGCGATACTGCTATGCAAGACTCATTCTTACAAATCTTCTGCTTTTAGGGGGTTAACGTCTTTGAGTAATGGGTGGTTTTTATCTGCTTCTGAGACTTCTGCTTCTTCCAAGTTTTCCCACTTGATATCAAGGCTTGGGTCAGCATAGTTGACAAAGGCGTATTTTGGTTTGAGTTCAAGTGCCCAGTAGTCGTTCACAAGGTAGCTGTAGGATACTTTATCAGACAAAACTTGGAAACCATTGGCAACACCACGAGGAACGAAGATTCCTTTTGAGGCATCAATCACTGTTTGGTAAGTATTCCCAAACGTTTCGCCTTCACGAAGGTCAACCCATGTTCCAAGAACCTTTCCTTCATCTGCTACTGAGATGTATTTGTCCCATGGCTCAGCGTGCAAGCCACGCAAAACATTTTTACGTGAGAAAGAAACATTATTTTGCAATTTTCCTTCTGCAAAGAATGATTCTGGAAAACCAAGTGGCAACATCTTTTCCTTTTGGAAGTTTTCCTTGAACCATCCACGGTTATCTCCATGAACAGGAATATCAAATTCAAGCAGACCTGGGATAGCATCAATCTTACGTGCAGCTAATTCTTTACCAAAAAATTGTTCAGTCATTATGCTTCTCCAATCAAACGGAGCAAATATTGCCCGTATTCATTCTTCTTAAGTGGTTGTGCCAATTCGAGGACCTGCTCTTTAGTAATGTAACCCATGCGATAGGCAATTTCCTCAAGGTTAGCCACTTGAACATTTTGCAAACGTTGAACTGTTTCAATGTACTGAGCAGCTTGCAAGAGACTTTCGTGAGTGCCTGTATCCAACCAAGCAAAGCCACGTCCCATAAGTTCAACAGAGAGGTCACCACGTTCTAAGTAAGCCTTGTTAACATCCGTGATTTCAAGTTCACCACGAGGACTTGGCTTGATATTTTTGGCAATTTCCACAACATCATTGTCATAGAAATAAAGACCAGTTACAGCAAAGTTTGATTTTGGATGCTCCGGTTTTTCCTCGATTGAGATGGCATTCATATTGTCGTCAAATTCAACAACACCAAAACGTTCTGGATCCTTAACTTGATAACCAAAGACTGTAGCTCCCTTTTCCTTAGCTTCGGCACGTTGAAGCATGGCAGAAAGACCATTGCCATGGAAAATATTGTCCCCAAGAACAAGGGCAACACTATCATCACCAATGAAGTCTTCACCAATGATAAAGGCTTGAGCCAATCCATCTGGACTTGGTTGTACTGCGTAAGAAAGGGAAATACCGAACTCAGAACCATCACCAAGGAGCTCTTCAAAACGTGGAAGGTCCTGTGGGGTTGAGATGATGAGGATTTCCTTAATACCAGCCAACATAAGCGTTGATAGTGGGTAATAAATCATTGGTTTATCGTAAATCGGCATCAGTTGTTTTGATGCAGCACGAGTCAATGGATACAAACGCGTCCCTGAACCGCCTGCAAGAATAATACCTTTCATAAGAAGGCTCCTTTTTTCTCTAATATATTACCTATATTTTAGCATTTTTCAGCCCTCTTGTCACGGTAAACCCTATGTTCTTAAGCTTTCATTAAGAAAATAACAAGTGTCCATTTTCTTAATCCAATGAAAAAAGGATTTCGATTGAAACCCTTTTAGATTGAAGATAACCTCTTGTAGCACTTTCCTTAAAAAGCGTAATCATCATCTTCTTCAGTGCCTTTGTGCACTCATCCAGTCAAAGATACTGTTATATGTTTGCCCATTGACACTAGCTCGAGAGCCACCGCCATAGGTTGGGTCAGTGGCTACCATACCACTATAACCATCCCAATTTTTCGTATTTTCAGGATGCTGAACGCCAATCACCTGGTCATGGAAGAAATAAATCCAAGCCCAATGCCCATCATACTCTGTCCCAGGAAGATCGGTCCCGGTAGCTGTTTCAAAGTATGAAAACCATTTGTTAGAAGCTCCAGAGGTAATCAAACTCTTGTATAGAGGCAAGACACTATTTTCTGGTTGAACTGTTGCGTCTGCTTTCGTGTGAATCAACCACATAGGCTGGTTCTTCAGTTTATCAATCCCAGATTGGTCAACAGTTAAGGGAGCAGCAATTGGAATGAGAGCTGCAAAATAATCTGGATAGGTTGCTCCCATGGTCAAGACCATACCACCACCATTGGAAACTCCTGCAAGATAAATTCGTCCCTTATCTACCTCTGGGTGATTAGCTAGGTATGTATCAATGGTCTCTTTGAGTTGTGCTGCATTATCCGCACCCCAAGGTGTCTGCGTTTGAACAGCAAGCACATTGACCCCACGCGCCTGATCACCAGTTGTTAAGAAATGGCCTTGAATATCAGACTGGGTAAGCGCATAGACGTCATTTGAAAGAAGGGGAATATTCATATCTGTTCCTCTTTCACCAATGCCGTGTAGCCAGACTATCAAAGGTTTGGTGCTATTTCCCGTACCGGTCTGGGCACTATAAGCCGCATACTGCATGTTACCTACCTGCCCTCGCTCATCGAAAACCTCCGTTGTTGGCATCAAACGATTATTGATGGCATCTTGCTCAGAAGACACCATTTGCGACTGACTACTACCTTCTGCCACTACTGACAAATCTTTCATCGATACCATATAACTTTCCAGCCATTGGTTAGTCCAAGTAGAAAGGTTAAAATACATAGGTTCAGCATTTCCACCCATGTTGTAGCGATTATAAGAAGGTAGGCTCAATTCAAGCGTCACATACTTGCTGTTATCATAATAGACCACATGCCCCTGATCGTCAGACACATAAGAATTCGTCACCTGACGACTAACTCCTGCTGTTGTAACCTGGGTTGAGCTGTGGACAACCTCTGGTGTGACCTTCTGATTAAATTCAAAAATGACTTTGGTTACAGCAGGACCAAACTCATAACTCTCTAGGACAATTCTTGTCTTTGTCACAGTCAAGTCTTCTGCTGCCCCTGCTTTGACAGACAAGCCTAAACTTATGGCTAACAAGGAAACAAAGACTGTCACATATACTTTAACTTTTTGGAACATAGTCCCTCCCCATTTTTTATTAGTAATCACCTACAATCGATGAACAGTTACTATTTTATCATTTTCTAATCAAATAAGAAATAGATGTAAATAACACTAATAAAAAAGAATCAGCCAACATCCCTCAATAGCGAGAAATAGCCAGCTGATTCTTGAGTCTAAATATCTAGAAGAACTTTAATACTATTAGTCTTTTTTCTCAATGTACTGAGCCACTGGATAGTCCGCACTATCCAAGCTACCAGGTCGATTCATGGCCAAATCAACCAGATTTTTTCCAATCAGTGGCCCTGTCGTGAGCCCTGAAGATCCTAAACCAGAAGCAACAAAGACACTCTCAAGCTCTGGAACTTCTCCAAAGAAAGGAGAGAAATCACTCGTGTAGGCTCTCGTTCCCACACGTTCTGAGAAGGACTTAGCCGTACTTAAGTCAGGGAAATAGGTCTTAGCCTCTTCCTCCAGACTTGCAAGTACAGTCTCATCAACTGTCAAATCAAAGCCTTGGTCATTTTCGTGGCTGGCTCCTACCGAAATCTTTCCACCAGCAAAGGGGATGACATCTAGTTCGCCCTCTGGCATCAAAACAGGCAACTTACCAGTATCTAACCCCTCAAAGAAATAGTCACGTAATTGACCTTTTTGGGGGCGAACATCTACTTCAAAACCAAGGGGTTCAAGCGTTTGACCTAGCCAGGCACCACAAGCGAGAATGACCTTATCGAAAGTTTGAGCATTAATCTCGTAAGTGCCATTGTCAAGAGGAGAGAGTGTAACTGGTCCCTCCACCTTTTCAAAACCAGAGGCCTCAATCAAGGTAGCTGTCAACTCTGCTCCTTCCACTCTGGCTCCTCCAGAAGCATAGAGATAATGGTCAAATCCAGTAAATTCAGGGAGATTCTCAGCATTTTTTATAGAGAGTTCACCAATAATGGGTGATTCTTCTAGTCTCGTTTTTGCATGCTGGTACAAAGCGTCCAATTTACTATCGTCTTTCTTGAGAAGGGCTACACCAGACTGATCATAGAAGTTCGTGTCATAACCATCCTTTTCAAGATCTGAAACTAAATCTTGGTAAAAATCTGCTCCCAAACGGGCCATGCGATACCAGGCCTTATTACGACGCTTGGAAAACCAGGGGCTGATAATACCAGCTGCTGCCTTGGTTGCTTGTCCAAGACCATGATCAAATACTGTAACTTCTACGCCTTTTTCTTTTGATAAGTAGTAGGCAGCCGTTGAACCGACGATACCTGCACCAACGATTGCAATTTTCATTTTTTACTCCATCTATTTGAAAAGAGCTGAGTCCTATATCAATAGGCACAGCTCTCTAGTATTTTTAACCTAAGGCCACGTCCATGACCATCATGACGACAAAGCCAACCATGAGCCCCAAGGTTGCGACGTCAGTATTACCATTGGTTTGTGATTCAGGAATCAATTCCTCCGTTACCACAAAAATCATGGCTCCGGCCGCAAAGGCCAAAGCATAAGGAATGATTGCCATCATCAACATGACAAGGGCAGCTCCCATAACAGCCCCTATAGGCTCCACGATAGCTGACATAGATCCCCAATAAAAGGCCTTGATACGAGATTTTCCATCTGCTCGAATAGGAACTGAGAGGGCTGCACCTTCAGGGACATTCTGCAAACCAATACCTATAGCTAGACCAATGGCTCCCATAAGACCCGCGAATGTCATATTGCCACCAGCCAAGGCTCCGAAAGTCACACCGACTGCTATTCCCTCTGGAAAATTATGAATGGTGATATCCAGAAAGAGCAGGGCTGTCTTGGACAACTTTTTCTTACGAGGTTGAATACCTTCTGCTTTAGAGATGTCATTCCCCAAATGCAAATGGGGAACGATGGCATCAATCAAACGAAGGGCAACACCTCCAAGCAAGAAACCAGCTGCCACAGGGAACCATGACCACTTCCCATAGCCATTTTGAGTCGCATAAGTTAAAGAGGGGTCCAAAAGCGACCAAAAAGAGGCCGCAATCATGACACCTGCCGCAAAGCCCATCATGATATCTAGCAATTTACGGCTAATATTCTTGAAGAAGAAAACAATGGCCGATCCGACAATGGTACAGCCCCAAGTAAAAAGACCAGCAAGCAAGGCCAAAAAGACCACATTTTGATGTAAAAGCCAAGTCACAGACACATCCTCCTACAAATGGTCAAAAGGATTTGTTGAGGACTGACTTTCAAGTATGGTCACATTCCAATCATGCTCAAGTTTCCAAGCCTCAAGTTTCTCAGCAATCTTTGAGATAAAAAGGGATTCGATATGGTGACCAGGATCAATTGCCAAGAGACCATTAGTAATCATTTCCTGTCCTGTATGGTAGTAAACATCACCAGTGATGAAAACTTGTGCGCCCTTTTTCAAAGCATCCTGGTAAAATCCTTGACCGCTACCCCCACAAATAGCCACACGGCTAACTAGAGGATTGTCATGATTATAACGAACCAAGCGAACACTATCTAAGCCAAAAACAGACTTGACTTTAAGAGCAAGTTCTTCAATAGTCTGAGGCACGATATCACCTACTCGACCGATTCCATGATTTTCAGAAGTCTGCGTTAAATAAGTGGTGTCTTTAATATCAAGTAAGTCACAGAACCAATCATTAAGCCCATCATTAACGACATCAATATTAGTATGACTCACATAGACTGCAATATCATGCTTAACCAGGTCAAGTAAAATATCTCGGTCAGGCGAAGACACCAAATCCTTAACTGGACGAAAAATTGGAGCATGTTTAGCAATAATGAGGTCCACACCTTTTTCAATGGCTTCGGCTACCGTATTTTCACGAACATCCAAGGTAACCATGACCTTATGAATCTCTTTGTCCAGACTACCAATCTGCAAGCCAACCACATCACCTTCCATAGAAAGCTCCTGTGGACAAAATTCTTCATAAGTCTTAATAAGTTCACTAGCTAACATGATTCAAAACCTCCTTAATGGTTTGAATTTTATCTTCAATAGCTGTACGATCAACCTGATTGGCCAGTGGAATGGATCCTAAAGCAATCTCTAATTTATTGATTTCACGTTGCCATTTGAGCTGGAAAACCTGAGATTGGTCTTTCATGAGATGAGGACCAAAACGCACTTCCTTGTCCGAAAGGCTCATGTGTCCAGCTTCTGCCACCATGATTTCGTAGTATTTGCCATTTTCAGTCATGATAGACTCTGCAACAATCTCAAAACCATTTTCCATCAACCAGATACGGAGATCATCTTCACGATTATTTGGTTGCAAAATCAGACGGTCTACGCCCTTAAGTTTGTCCTTCCCAGCATCAAGGATATCCGCAATAAGACGTCCTCCCATACCACAAATCGTGATAGTGGTTACGTCATCAGCAGGCTCAAAGGCAGCCAAGCCATTAGCCAAGCGCACGTCGATTTTATCTTGGAAACCAGAAGCTGAGACATTTGCAAGAGCAGATTCATAGGGCCCTTTTACCACTTCTCCAGCAATAGCTGAAGTAATCAGGCCTTTTTCAAGTAAATAAATCGGAAGATAGGCATGATCACTGCCTACATCCAAGAGTTTTGCGCCTATGGGAACATAGGTTGCTACATCCTTAAGGCGTTGAGATAATTGTACGTACATATTTCATCTTTCTATTTTTTTAAGTCTCTTCAATTATATCAAAAAAGGAGGTTGGTAAGAAATGCTTTTAACACATTTCCTAACAACTTCCTTTTTGCTTATACTTTCTCGCCTGTAAAGACGAAGAATTTAGAAATAATATAGTTCAATACAATGATAAGGACCTGAGAGAAGAGGCTCTCGATACCGTTTACCCAAGCATGACTATGACCAACAAATTGACCAATAATTTCTGGATAGGTATCGACCAAGAAATAGGCCAGAGCCAAATCCAAGACCAAGGTCAATAGGCGAGCACCCACAAACTTAACAAAGCGCGTAACCATACCAGTCTTTTCCTGATTAAAGACAAACATGTCATTTGTAAAAAAGGCAAAGATAATGGCAATCGCACTGGCTAAGACCGCCGAGAGTGTCCCCTGATTGGTCAACTGAAAAATCAAAATACGACTGACCATATAGACCAAAGTTGCCAAGACCCCAAAGAAAAGGTACTTGAAAACTTCGGTGGCCATGAAGGCTCTGAGCTTAGCTATCATACTTAGTCCAATCCAATTTCTGCACGAACAACATCAGCAATCGTATCAACGTAGTAATTCACTTCATCATCTGTTGGGGCTTCTGCCATAACACGAAGAAGAGGTTCAGTACCACTTGGACGAACCAAGATACGTCCATTTCCAGCCATCTCAGCTTCCATTTTTTCAATGATAGCGGCAATTGCAGGAACTTCCATAGCCTTATCTTTCATGCTATTTTCCACACGGATATTAACCAATTTTTGTGGATAGATGATCACTTCTGAAGCCAATTCAGACAAGCTCTTACCTGTTTCAACCATGACTTTAGTCAATTGGATTGCTGTCAATTGACCATCACCAGTTGTGTTGTAATCCATGATAATAACGTGTCCAGACTGTTCACCACCAAGGTTGTAGCCGTTTTTACGCATTTCTTCGACAACGTAACGGTCACCAACAGCAGTCACTGCCTTGTTAATGCCTTCACGGTCAAGTGCCTTGTGGAAACCAAGGTTTGACATAACCGTTGTTACAATAGTATTTTTAGTCAACTCGCCTTTTTGAGACAAATGTTTACCAATGATATACATCACCTTATCACCATCAACAATATCGCCATTCTCATCAACAGCGATAAGACGGTCACTATCACCATCAAAGGCAAGACCAATAGCTGAGCCAGTTTCTTTAACCAAGGCTTGCAACTGCTCTGGGTGTGTCGAACCAACACCAGCATTGATGTTAAGGCCATCAGGTTGGTCACCAATAACAGAGATTTCTGCGTTCAAGTCAAGGAAAATGTTACGTGCAGATACCGCAGCTGCTCCATTAGCCGCATCCAAGGCAACTTTCATGCCACCGAGGTCAACACCTGTAGCCACCAAGAATTTTTCGTATTTACGAAGACCCTCTGGATAATCCACAAGTGTTCCAAGTCCTTCAGCCGAAGGGCGTGGAAGCGTATCTTCTGTAGCATCGAGAAGGGCTTCAATTTCCGCTTCACGCGCATCATCCAATTTAAAACCATCGCCACCAAAGAACTTGATACCATTATCAAGAGCTGGATTATGGCTGGCTGAAATCATAACACCAGCGCTTGCATTTTCTGTACGGACCAAGTATGAGACGCCAGGTGTCGCAAGCACTCCAAGTTTGTAGACTTCAATACCCACTGAGAGCAAACCTGCTACTAAGGCAGATTCCAACATCTCACCAGAGATACGTGTATCACGTGCCACAAAAACTTTAGGACGGCCAGTCTCATGTTGGCTAAGCACATAACCACCAAAACGGCCTAATTTAAAGGCCAATTCAGGCGTAAGTTCAACGTTTGCTTCTCCACGAACACCGTCTGTTCCAAAATATTTACCCATAATTTTATTATTAGTGCTTAAGCACTAAATCCTCCTTAAACTGTGATGCTGTTTAGCAAGAGTCAATCTAGTGAAATCTATCTAGACAATCTAACTTTATAAGATTTCGCCAATATTTTCAACCCTTGATTTTAAACATTTTTAATTGGTTACATTTTTATGAGATTAGTCCCTCTCAATCCCATCCATTATACATGAATTTAGGAAAAATGTAACTCCCCTATTTTTGCGTAACTTTTAAGTTAACCTTAACAGTGCCAGGCTGAACCGTAACACCTTCTGCCTTAAGGTCTATTGTTTTTGATGTGTCCTTAGTCACTTGGCTAATGTCCACAGGAACTGTGATACTATCAATCTTATCCATAGCTTCTTGGCTACCAACAATAGTCACATGCCCACGATTAAAGCTGTAGCTGATACTAGACACATTGCTAGCCTTATCTCCAGTCAGTTCGACCTTGACAGGAACAGATTTGCTTAATTTTCGCAAACTAATCTTGGCATGCACCTTAGCTGGCGAGATTGAACTTGCTAGGACTGTTCCATTTGTCGAAACTGCTTGAAGGACCAAGTTCCCATCATAATCTTCAGACAGGTTGGAATCACCTTCCAATACTGCTTGAACATGATCAATCTGGTTAATGATATCTTCACTCGACGTCACCTCTACCTTGGTTGCATCCAGGCTAACTTTATTAACTTCATAGCCATTTGCTAACTTATCTGATGTGATGTTAGCTACGACGTCAAAGGTCTTGCTGGCTTTTTTACCAATAGTCGCCGTCAAGGTTGATGGCGATACTTGCGCAGACATTCCAGCTGGAAGATCCTTAACCTGAATAGGTACTCGACTGGTTCCTTGACCCAGATTCGACAAATCAGCAACTAATTTAAAGTGACGCGTATCACTACTTGTCTCAGTCGTTAAAGCCAGCTGTGTTGTCGCTGTCAAATAGACTTCGGCATCATAGGAATAACCACTGATAAAGTACTTATCACTATCATATTTAATATCCACAGGAACCGACTCAACGGTTTGTGTAAAGGTATTAGATGCACTTGAGCTATTGTTTTTATTTTGCGTATTTCCCGACCATGCCGTGAAAAAGAGTACCACAGCAAAGAAGAGAGCAACTAGCATCTGCCATAAACGATCGTTTTTAAAGAAATTTACGAAACGCTTCATTTTTTACTACCTCCAATCCAACGTTGGAAGAATGACTGACGTGGTTCTTGTTCTTTCAACAAGATAAGACTCAACTCTTGTTCAAATTCTTGAACCGAGAGATCATGGATGAAATTCCCCTTGTAAGCAATTGAAATCGCACCAGTTTCCTCAGACACAACAAAGGTCAGTGCATCTGTCTGTTCTGAAAGACCAATGGCAGCCCTATGTCTAGTTCCAAACTCTTTGGAAATCTTATTAGATTCCGTCAATGGCAGATAAGAACAAGCCGTCGCAACCTTGCTATCTCTGATGATAACAGCCCCATCATGAAGCGGTGTATTTGGGATGAAAATATTAATTAACAGTTCCCCAGTCACCACTGCATCAAGTGGAATACCAGTCGCAATCTGCTCTTGTAAGGTCTGAGTCTGTTCAATAGAAACCAGCGCCCCAATCTTACGAGGACTCATGTACTTAACAGCTTTAACGAAGGCTTGAACCAACTTCTCATCTGAGCTAACCTCTTTATTTTGCAAAAAATGCTGAGGCGTACGTCCAAAGGTTTCAAGTGCAGAACGAAGCTCTGGCGCAAAGATTACAACCGCCGCAATGGCTCCATAGGTGATAACCTGATTCATCAAATAAGAAATCGTCGTGAAGCCTATAAAATCAGAAATCAGTTTGACTAAAATAAATAAGACAACCCCTTGAACAAGGGTCATAATTTTTGTCCCTCGTAGGGCCCTAATAAAGCGATAAATTAAAAAAGCAACAATCAATATGTCCAAACTATTGACGATAACTTTCAGCGGACTATCAAATAGTGACCGCCAAAAATCAATATCAATGGACGAAAGTATTCCCATACATATCACACTTTCTTTTAATTTTTAAACAGTTTCTATTATACCACGAATTCTAACTATTTTGAGACTACAATCACTACTTTTTGTGATAAAATAAATTCATGACTATGAAAACTACCATGGGAATTCTAGCGGGAAAAGCTAGCCATTTCGTCCTTTCAAAATTGGGACGTGGCTCAACCCTGCCTGGAAAAATCGCCCTTAAATTTGACAAAGATATTTTAGACACTTTAGCCAAGGATTACGAGATTGTCGTTGTCACTGGAACCAATGGTAAGACTCTGACAACAGCTTTAACAGTAGGAATTCTTAAAGAAGCTTTTGGTGAGATTGTAACCAACCCTAGTGGGGCCAACATGATCACAGGAATCACTTCTACTTTCCTAACAGCTAAAAAAGCCAAGTCTGGTAAGAAAATCGCTGTCTTGGAAATTGACGAGGCTAGCCTTCCAAAAATCACTGAATACATCACTCCAAGTCTTTTTGTCTTCACAAATATTTTCCGTGACCAAATGGACCGCTATGGTGAAATCTATACCACTTATCAGATGATTTTAGATGGTGCTGCTAAGGCACCTGAGGCCACTATTTTGGCCAATGGGGACAGTCCTCTCTTTAATTCTAAAGAAGTGGTCAATCCTGTACGCTTCTATGGTTTTGACACTGAAAAACACGCTCCAGAGCTGGCACATTATAATACCGAAGGAATTGTCTGCCCTAAATGTGAGAGCATTCTTCAGTATCACCTCAATACTTATGCTAATCTGGGTGACTATGTATGCCTCAACTGTGACTTTCACCGTCCAGAATTAGACTATAAGCTAACAGAGTTGACTAAAATCACTAACACTACTTCTGAATTTGTCATTGATGGACAAGATTACAAGATTAATGTCGGTGGTCTTTATAACATCTACAATGCCCTTGCTGCCGTCTCTGTCGCTGAATTCTTCGGAGTGGCTCCAGAGCAAATCAAAGCTGGTTTTGATAAGAGTCGTGCTGTCTTTGGACGCCAAGAAACCTTTAAGATTGGTGACAAATCATGTACTCTCGTACTAATTAAGAATCCAGTAGGAGCCAGCCAAGCTCTCGATATGATTAAACTTGCAGATTATCCGTTTAGCTTGTCAGTCCTTCTTAACGCCAATTATGCTGATGGTATTGATACTAGCTGGATTTGGGATGCCAACTTTGAAAGCATTATCGAGATGGATATCCCTGAGATTAACGCTGGTGGTGTTCGCCATTCTGAAATTGCCCGCCGTCTTCGTGTAACCGGCTATCCAGAAGAAAAGATTACGCAAGCAGAAAAACTTGAAGATATTATGGCCTTGATTGAAAAACAAGATTGCGATCATGCCTATATCTTAGCGACCTATACTGCCATGCTTGAATTCCGTGATATTCTTGCTCAACGTCATGCTGTCGGAAAGGAGATGAACTAATGACTTATACTTCACTCAAATCTCCAGAAAATCGTGACTACACCTATGACCTAAATGTTGCCCACCTTTATGGTAATCTACTCAATACCTACGGTGACAACGGAAATGTCCTTATGATCAAATACGTTGGTGAAAAACTTGGTGCTAAGATGACCTTTGACATCGTTTCAGTTGGTGATGACTTCGACAAGGACCACTACGATCTGGTCTTCTTTGGAGGTGGTCAAGACTACGAACAATCCATCGTTGCTAAAGACCTCCCAACTAAGCGTGAGGCTATTGGTCAATTCATCCAAGATAACAAAGTAATTCTTGCCATCTGTGGTGGTTTCCAACTTCTTGGTCAATATTACATCCAGGCTAATGGTGTCCGCATTGATGGTATCGGTGTTATGGGCCACTACACCCTCAATCAAGAAAATAATCGTTATATTGGTGACATCAAGATCCATAACGAAGAGTTCGATGAAACTTACTATGGCTTTGAGAATCACCAAGGGCGTACCTTCCTCTCTGATGATGAAAAACCACTTGGAAAAGTGGTCTACGGTAATGGTAATAACAAGGAAGACGGTTCTGAGGGTGTCCACTATAAAAATGTTTATGGTAGCTACTTCCATGGACCAATTCTTTCTCGTAACGCCAACCTGGCCTACCGTTTGGTCACTACTGCCCTTCGTAACAAATATGGCCAAGACATTAAATTGCCAAGTTACAATGACATTCTTTCAAGCGAAGTCGCTGAAGAATACGCAGATACTAAATCAAAAGCAGAATTTGAAAAATAATTCTATGACATAGCAAAATAGCGAAACCCTTAGGGTTTCGCTATTTTTTCATATCTATTTCCAAAGTCGTCTTTTCTTCAATCTGTCTTCAATTTTTCGATTATCAATCCTTAGAATGGCAATCATATCAAACAAGAGCCAAGTTCGTTTAGGATAAACAATGTATTTGGGAGACCAAATTGGAGAGAACTTCTCCTTATAACGTTGGAGCCCACTAAAAGAGTAAAAACGCTGCGCAAAGACATAGACCAAATTGGCAACCTTCTCTTCCAAAAAACTATCTTCTTCAGTACCCACATTCGCGAGTGGAGCCATTCCCATATCAAAGTACTGCTTTCCTTCTGCTTGGAAGTACTGGAAGAGTTTGACAAAGAGGTAATCCATGATGCCTTCAGGTGCCTTTTCAAAGTCATAACGCATAAGGTCAATCGTCGCCACCCGTTTGTTTTTGGTTGGCATGATGTTGGCAAAAGCTACAATTTCTCCATCCTCACTCTCCACAATAGCAATCGGTGCCTGCTGCAGATAGGCTTCATCAAAGAAACCAAGAGAGAAGCCCTTCTCCTTACGACCGTTAAGCCAAATATCTGAGACAGCCTTCATTTCTTGCATCTGAGTCTCTGAAAATGGAGGATCAAGTAACTTAAACTGGAAACCTGCTTTTTCGACACGATTGGTTGGTTTACGGAACTTCTTACCATGCTTACCATCGACAGAGAATGTCGTCAAATCAACCATGGCGTTTTCCCCAAATTTCATAAAATCAAAGCCATAATCATGAAGCATCAGGGTAATACTCTCGTCTGCCTCATAAAACAAGGCTTGTAAATTCCAATCTGATAGTGTCTTCAAGAAAGATTCCCAAGCTGCTCGGTAATAGTTTTCATTACCTATTGGATTTCCCATAACCACACACTTATTGCTGGTTTGTGCAAATTGGAAAACTACCTGGTCTTGTCCATCGACACGATACCAAAAGAGGCGTTTATCATGTAAATAAGCCAGGGCACTTTCTGATGCACCCCCATATTTCTCAAGGAGAGCTGTGAAGCGCTCATCATCCATACTTTGACCAAAAAGCCTACGGGGTGCCAAAATTCTCAAGACTCCCCAAACAATAGTTGCAATGATAACTGATGCCAGTAAAATATCAAACCAAATATGAACAAAATGTCCAAGAACATCCCGGTTCTTAGGTGGCAATAAATGAGACCAAAAACCGCTGCCACCCAGAACAAGAAGAACCAGAATAGTAAAGGCTAGGAAAAGGAAATCCTTTGTTTTGTCTTCCCAACTATAAACAAAGTAACGATGATACAACCTCTTTCTGATGATCAACATAAGCACCAAAGAGAGTACAATTAGGAAAGACATGGCCCAAGAAATACCATTGAGATTGACATAAATCAAGGTCAAGACAAAGGTTATTAAGGAAGTAATGAAAGCTCCCTTAACCCGACGCCTGATGAGCCGAGCCATGAAAATGAATAGAGTTCCAAATAGGATACTTGGGAATTGCCAAATCAACTGTTCCTGAATAGGATTAAAACGGCTAATAAAGTAGACATTTGCCAAGCGTTCTGGGATTAAGGCTGACAAAATCAAGAAAATCCCTGAAAAACGTAGCAAATACACAAGAAAGCGGTGGAGACTTCCACCAAATACTCGTGAAGAAAGTTTGAAGTATTTCTCGTTGATACGCCCTCCCATGTGTTTGAAAAAGAAGACAACACCTAACAAGAAGGGAATAACGTAGTAAGTTAAACGAAAGAGCAAGAGCAGACTAACCGCAAGAGCATTACTAACCCCCATAGAGGTCAGACCGGTAATCACAATCAAATCGAAACTACCAATCCCACCTGGAATCATTGAGAAGATACCAATAATAACCGCTAGGAAATAAAGAGGAATCAGATTATAAAGAGGAACATGTAAGCCCATTAAATAAGCTACACTTACAAAGCTCCCAAGGGCCGTTCCCCATTCAGCTGTCGAAGCTAAAAGAAGACTTAGCCTCGTTTTCAATGGTACTTGACCAAAATAGGCTAATTTTTCCCGACTAGAAACAAAGAAAATAAAAGGTAGATAAAGGAAAATCCCCAATAACAGTAACCAATACTTTCTTAAATCTGGACTTAGAGGGAAGAACCAAAAGACAGCGAATACCAAACCACTTAAAAGGGATAAGCCCGACATAAAGTAAGGCAATAAGCGAGAAAGTGCCTTAACACCTGTCTTTTCCTGCCCATCCTCAGAATAAAAGGAATATCGCAGACCCACATCGACCAAACCAGCAAAACCAGCTAAATTATTAATGGTATTAACAGCCCAACTTGTTTCTAAGATATAGGATCTGGAATAATCCGTTTCTAGCTCCTTATTCAGTATGATGTCATAAAAGAGCATAGGGGAGACAGCGACTAGTCCGATAATAGCCATCAAAACAAGATGCCAAATAGACAAACCGGCCAGGGCTGACTCAAGTGACTCTAGAGTGATGGTTCGTTTGAGGCGAACCAATTCTATGACTACAAGAACCGTAATCGAGATAAAGAAGATAGATTTAACGGCCGCTTTTAAAGGTTGAAGTCTCTCTAAAAGACGCTTCATGCCACCACCTCTTTTCGACTAATTCTCACAAGCTCACGAATCATTTGATTGAAAATCTTATATTTACGTTGAGCTAGACGATGCCCTTCTCGACGTTGGACATAGAGCTTATGAATTGGAAAGAGTTCCGAAATCTCCCTAGAATGCCTGATACTGATAACATCCCTTTGCCCCATAACTACCCAAACAGGATAGGCAGCCTGATGTAGACGTTCCCTATCTAGTGGCAAGTCATGAAGCATAAGCCCCGTTACCTGAGCCATGATATCCATTTTAGATGAAAATGGTGACAAGGCTTTTAAGCAAAGATATTGTATATAGACCGCGAATCTTGAGCGTCTCGTCAACCCATTAAAGGTCATATTTCCCGCATTAAGTAAGAGCCCTGCGATCCGGTCAGGATAACGACTAGCATAAACCATAGCCAAATTGGCACCGTCACTATGACCGACAAATAAGGCCTTCTTGATATTCAAATATTGCAAAATTTCCTCCAAATCGGCAGCCATCTGTTCAAAGGTCATCTTAACACTCTGACGACTGGACCTGCCGTGATTACGACTATCAATGAAAATTAAACGATAGTCTCGATACAGAATTCCTTGCTTACCAAAGTAATTTCCTGACAAATTATTGCCATGCAAAAAAACAATTGGAAAGCCCTTACCGAGATCACGATAATAGATGATTTGACCATCTTTCACTTTGAATTCCATAATATTACCTACCTTTTCACTAACGCATTCTTATACGATAATTAGTCTTATAAGGCATTAGGGCTGATGAGTTGGACTTATCACATTCCAAAACCATCTAACCCCCTTCACTCCATTATAACACTTCCACTAGGCAAGAGTCAGAATATTTGTGCATTTTCTGCAAAAAGAAAAAGCCTTTTCAGGCTTCTTTAAATAAAATCTTTTTGAGACTTCCCTTAAGTGAGTAAGGACATCAACGACCTTCTTCGAAGTTCCACTCGGAATTTTTGAGCCTAAAATCTCAAAAATTCCGAGTGGATAGTTCTAAAATGATTCAACCACTTTTCTCACAAAAGGAAGTCTCCATATACGACATCATAGCTAATAGAATATGAGCTTTTTTCAATATGTTTTTAGTTTTATACGGACTTAAGTATAAACTTCTTAATAATCTTCATCCCTAACAAAACTCTGCATTAAGGATAATTCACGAATATAGTCTATATATTTATAAACACTCTCTATATCGTGTCCTTCTCGAAGCAAAGCTGCCACCACATAGGCATACTCTTGCGACAAATCTGTCTGAAAAATAGCACTATCATCAGTATTAATAGAAACTGATAAATTATATTTCGATTCTGGTTTGATGTAACTACTATTCAGTTCTAGTAAAGGAAGATCAATATATTTATTAATAAAGGATATTTTTCGATTAGATGTTGGATTCCCCTCTATACCAATCTCCATGCGATATATTTTTAATCTCAAAATAAATTGCACCAACTTCACAGCATCAATATAAATAGAACTTGCTTCTCCGGTAAACGTTTTAACATGGTTAGCTTTGTATTTGTCACAGTAATGATACTTTATATACAATTCCCTTGCCTTAGGATTATTAGCAGCTGATTGATGTTCCGAATCGTGCCAATTAATCCTTGTTTGACAACAAAATTTCACTTCGTCATAATTCCACCAATCACCATACTCTAAATAAACCTCAGGATCATCTCCTCGAAGCTTGTATGCCTCATAGAAGTCATATAGCGTATACAACTTATCAAAATTATAGTATCCCTTTACCCGATCAAATTCCCTTTCCAGCATACTTAAAATATCATATTCTGTATAAGATAAATACGAAATAAAATTCTTAACCTCAAACCTATCTATATGAGCTCTAATGAAATGATACATCCAAACAATATCATCAAAATACTCCTCAACATTCGATACGATCGTATAACGTTTCTTTTTAAAATAAGCATCAACATTTAGACCTAAGGCAAGTCCATGTCCAAAACGATCTCCAGAACCATAATCTAAAAATTCAATAACCTCATCCATAGCACGTAAGCCATTTGCAAGAGTCGTAAAGTCTTCACCCGCATGATAGGTAATTCCAAAACTATGAGATTCTTTGATTTCCTTACGCAATAATCTAAAACTTGGTCCAAAAACCTCTGGTCTAACATTAAGTTCATAATTAGCAGTATCAACACCAACAATCTTGTCATACTGACACTTTTCGTTATCATCAGCATGTCGAATACTTTCAAAATAAGCAAGTAAAGGATTGATTTGATTTTTCAAGTTGATGTATGAGTTTTCTTTACGAGATATACCACACTCTGTATTAAAATCATTTTTATCTTTAATAAAATGAACAATAATACCATACTTAAGTAGTTCATTCTCTTTATTGGCCTTTTTTGCAACCTTCATATTTGCCCTATTCAGGGAACTAATTAGAGAATTATAAGACCTTATATTTTTCTTTGGTGCAATCCTAAATTCAACTTTCTTAACATTTTTTTCGGAATAATATTTATCAAAGACTGAATCAAAAATTCTAGAGTTGTCATCACGAACAAGAAGGTCTTCCTTAATATTTTCGCTACGTTTGAATTTCTCAAAACCCATTCCAACATTATCTTGACTAAAGAATTTCTTAAATCTATTAGTAGCTAATAAATAACAGTTTAACAAATAGAGATCAAAGTGAGACACCTTACCACTAAGATAAGCACTAAATAACTCTTTAAGAAACACTCTCTCTACCAAGAAAGGGTACTTTGGATTTTCAAAAAGGAAATGATACTTTTCTTCCCAACAACTAGAAAGTATACTCAAGTCATCATCGATTCTAGACTGAATTAACTCTAACTCTTCTTTGTTTGCCGTGTGAAGTAAAAGACTAACATTTTTCTTAAACTCTTGATATTTATCACTTTCGTTATAGTGAACTAAGTACTTTCCAAAAAGGTAATATTTAACGACTTTGATTTTTAAAAAAGCCAATTCCTCCTGTTCATAGTCCAAATCGAATGTTTTTAAAATCTCTATAAAATTCTTAGACTTCGCTTGTAAATAATCCCCATGAATTTCGGTAGAAAAATCATGCCAGTTCATATCACTAGTATAACCAGATCCCTTTAAATGCATATGGTTATCACTAATTCCTCTAGAAAGTATAGCATTCAACCTGTGATTGTCATGAGCAACCCTATGAGGATCGTCAAGTAAAATTTCATGCCCCTCTAAGGCGGCTTTCATGGCAAATAGAATGTTTGCATCAACCTTGTTAATAATACCATTCCACTCTAGGAGATTATCAAAACGAATCGTCACTTTTCCATTCTGATAAAACATCAAGTTATCTGCTATATAAACAAAAAAGTTTATTGAATTCCCCTCAAATCCAGTTGGCGTAACCTTCTTCGATAGTTCGACAAATTTATCTAGTAAACAGTTAATTTCATCATCGTTATAGTCATAATAAATCTCTCGATATAACTTTTCGACTTCATAGAGATAATCTGGTCCAAATTCAAATTGATTATGAGTTAGCCAAAAAAACGAATACCAACTTTTAGTAAAAGTCTTGTCCTGAGAGTAACCATCCATTTCTGTTCGAAGAACTCTTTGAAGTGGAAAATCCTTATATATTATACGTAAAAAGCGATCTATTTGTTTCATTATAAATCTTCTTTATTTTCTTTATCTTTTATATTATGATATAAATTATTTATTTGTTCTACTGTAGCACCTATATTTACCTTTGACTTAATTTTTTTAACAATATCATTGACTTCTTCTCTCTCATTCTTATCAAGTTCATACTCTTTAAAAATATCATCTACAATTTCCGAAAGTTTTTCATAACTCCTTGCAATAATATTACGACCAAAAATTTTACCAATGCTATCTTTGGCATTTGAAAAAGAATTATCCGGCAATATTTCTTCTAATCTCCACTCTTTCAAATACTTTTCAAATTCGTCAGGCCACAATTCTGCTGATTTGAATGCCAAAGAGGGTTCTCGATCATTTTTTATGGCTATTAACTTGTTATAAATTGGTAATATTTCTTTAACATCATATAGCGGATCAAAAGTCTTGAATATTTCATCATCATTCGATTGATTTGTTCTAGATGAGTACAATATAGTTTTTAATGATTGGAAATCTAAATAACTCTCTTTTTCTCCTTTTTTTCCTTCAATAACATCATTAACTCTTTCTAAAGCATATTTAAACGCATCAAATTTACTTCTAGAACTGGAGTTAGAGTAATTCTTTCGAATAAATAGATCCACTTGGAAAATATTTTTAAAAATAAAGTACTTATCAATTTCATCCTTAAATTCTTTAATTACTTTCCTTACATACTCCTCTTTATTACAAGCAACAAGGAAATCAAACATATATTTAGATTCACTTTTTAGTTCTTCGATATCTTTATAATTATAAAGTTCTCTAAATCTAAACGGCGAATTGAAATAACTTTGATTAATATGATATCTAATATCTCCCTCTGAAGTAATATCTGAATAACAGAACTGACGAACAAATTTCTTAACTTCTTTTTTATATATTAATACATAGTCATCCTTTCGCCAATTAACATTATTAGAGAGATAATTGAACTCTGATGGCATAAACTTAGTGTTTATTGTCTGCAAATAGGATTCTATTTTGGAATGATTATTTTCCTCAATCTTTTTATCATCATAATAATCTAAAGTAAAGTCAATAAATAATTTAGACAAATAAAGAGAGTAGTTCAACTTAACAATATAAAAGAAATAAAGCTCATTGGGCTGACACTTATTAGCATTGTCGTATTTATAATGTTCAATCAAGGTTAAGATATCACCAAGGGTAAGATTATATTCTTCTCTCTTTGATAAATTAAAAGGGTAATCTGAATACTCTTGTATAAATGACTCATCATAATTATGAAATACAAAATCGTATGTGAGCTTATTTTTTCTAAACGGTTGTGAGGCTTCCCACTCTTCAAAATAAGCTATCTTTTTTCTATCAGTTGAAAAATATGATTCAACTCTAAAATTCTTATATTGTTCTAAAAGTTTTAAATTACCTAAAATACGCTCTAAAAAAGTTGTTATTCCATCGTCTCGAGTCGGCAATATCATTTTATCAAACACTTCAAAACATTGAATCAATTCTCTTAAACTTCTAGGTAAAAATTGATGAGTATCTTCTCTTGTGTCTACAGGCTTAATGTATAAATCTGTATGCCTATGAATATAATCATAAAACCATTTCTCTACTGTTAATCCTGTTTTAGAATCCGAAGAAGATTTATCATGAAGAATAATATGTAGGTTGTTATCTAATACATATTTTTTCTTTTCAGAAGTCCCAAGCGAATTTAATACCTCATCAATTTCTAGATTTAAGACATCATCTTGATTAAATAATTTTATTCTATTGCCATAAGGAACAAGTTTAATGAGAAATTGTTCAATTTGTGAATAGAGCTCGTCACTTTCAATAATTTTTTGACCAATAAGATTCTTATTATCATTAAATCTATCTTCAAATAACGAATTCTCTAGTTGTCTTTCTCGATAGGCAAATATAATGATTAACTTCTTATCTAAATAGCGTTGAATCTCTGTCAATAGCTGTGAAACTTGAGAATTTTTTACTAAATCAAGATCATCAATTATTAATACAAAGTCTTTCTTCTCTTTTTCTTCCCCTTTTATTAGTTCTTTTATCTCCTCCAAAAGTTTCGCCATGACTTCATCAAGTTTCACTCGATCAGTGAGAGCACGAAGAATTTCACTTTCGGCATTTCCATTTTTAAAATAGTCATCTTGTTGCTTTTCCACACTTATAGCAGCAGTAGCCTGTTTCATTTGTTTCTTAACAATTGAAAATTTATTTAAATTTGAATCTATGTCCTTCGAACGTTCTTCTAATAACGTATTTAACATTGAAAGAAAAATTGTCGTAATTCCTAAATTTGAAGATAATAGTTCTGGACCAATAATATCAAAAACATGGTACTCCTTACTTAATATATTCTTTAGAGATTTTAAAAAAGAAGTTTTACCAGACCCACGTTCCCCGGCAATTGAGATATTCCTTGATATTACTTCACCTTTTGAATCTTTTTCGTTATCAAAATGATTCAACATTTCTTTTACAGCATCTAGTTGTTTTTTAAATAAATAGTTTTCAGAATCCTCATTCAATGTTACTGTCTCTATGACTATCGGCTTTTTAAACTTCTCCCAATTAATTTTCTCTACGTAGTTCTCCATGAAATATTCTCCTAATAAGATAACTTTTAACCATGAAAATGATTTTCATGACTCCCTTATTCTATCACTTATTTTCAGCCATAACAATAAAGCTTTCATGAAATCTGCAAAAAGAAAAAGCCTTTTCAGGCTTCTCCTCTTATTGTTCGAAAGTTTGTTGAGCTATGAGCTTATTATAGTTTTCTTCATCTTCTTGGTTATCACGGACAACTTTAGATACTGTAAATGAAGATGAAATCAAACCAACACATCCCATGAGGTAGTAACCCTTAACCATCAAAGGCTCTTTAAGGGTATAAAGGCCTACCAACATCAAGATTACGAAGAAGGCAAATGATCCCCATGCCATCATGTTGAAAGATGTTGTGTTACGATACACTTTTTTCTTTACTTTGTTCATAAAGTTAGTCTCCTTTTATATATTAAGACTATTATACCAACAATGTAAGCCTTTCACAACTCAAAACATGAAAAGGTTCTCATCATCCCTTAACTTTCCAATTATTCTGATAGGTCACTCCACTCTTCCATCAGAGCTTCTTGATTGACTGACAAGTCATCTAGCTCTTTCTGCAAGTCAGACAATTCTGCCACGTCATTGGTTTCAAGCATGGCAGCAGAGATTTCCTCCAATCGTTCTTCAATCGTCTCTAGCTCATTTTCAATTTGCTCAATGCGTCGGCTTAATTTACGCATCTCTTTTTGATTGGCTTTTTGAGCTTGATAATCACTAGCACCCGCTGAAGCTACTTGGACTTCCTCTGATACTTGATTTTCCTCTGCTTCAAGACGTGCTAACTCTTCAAGCTCCGCCTTTTTCTCAAGGTAGTAATCATAATCTCCAAGGTAAATAGTTGCCCCATCCTCAGAAATTTCCATCACTTTGGTTGCCACACGGTTGATAAAGTAACGGTCATGGCTGACAAAGAGAAGCGTTCCATCAAAGTCAATGAGGGCATTTTCCAAGACTTCCTTGCTATCAATGTCCAAGTGGTTGGTCGGCTCATCTAGGATGAGGAAGTTGTTGTTTTCCATTGATAATTTAGCTAGGAGCAGACGAGCTTTCTCACCACCAGAAAGCATGGAAACAGACTTTTTGACATCATCACCTGAGAAGAGAAAGGCCCCCAGACGGTTACGAATCTCAACTTCAGGAGTCGTCGCAAAATCATTCCACAACTCATCAAGGACTGTGTTCGACGGTGTCAAGGCAGATTGGGTTTGATCATAATACCCCACTTCAACATTAGCACCATAGGTTGACGTTCCCTTGATAAAAGGCAATTTACCCACTACCGACTTGATAAAGGTTGTTTTCCCGATACCATTTGGACCAACGATGGCAATGGCATCCATCTTCTTAACATCCAGGGAAATAGGCTCTGAGAGAATCTCATCGTCATAACCGATAGCAGCATCCTTAACTGTCAAGACCACATTCCCAGAGACCTTATCCGCATGAAAAGTCATATTAGCTGACTTCTGGCCTTCTGTTGGCTTATCCAGACGTTCCATTTTCTCTAGCTGTTTACGACGGGCTTGAGCACGCTTAGTTGTAGAAGCACGGACAATATTACGATTAACAAAGTCCTCCAACTTAGCAATTTCCTTTTGTTGTTTTTCGAAGTTCTTTGCTTCAGTGGCCAACTTTTCAGCCTTAAGGTCCATGAATTTTGAATAGTTTCCGACATAACGATCTAAACTATGTTTGGTCAAATCCAGGGTTACTGTCGCCACCTTATCCAAAAAATAACGGTCGTGACTGACAATGACTAGAGCTCCCTGATAATTGACCAGGTAATTCTCCAACCAGGCAATGGTTTCGATATCCAAGTGGTTAGTCGGTTCATCCAGTACCAAGAGTTCAGGCTTCTCAAGCAGCATTTTCGCCAAAGCTAAGCGCGTGTTTTGCCCTCCAGAAAGATCTGAAATAGGCATCTCCCACATGCTTTCATCAAACTTAAAACCATTGAGAATGGCTCTGATATCAGATTCATAGGTAAAACCACCTCGCTGTCTGAAATCCTCAGAAAGGCGATCGTAGTCAGTCATTAACTTGTCCAAGTCTGACCCAGTTAACTCAGCCATCTTCATTTCCATGTCACGAAGGCGTTTTTCGTCTGCACGAAGACCTGCAAAAACATTTAACATTTCCGCATAGATGGTATTGCTAGACTCAAAGCGACTATCCTGAGCTAAGTAAGACAAATTCAAATCACGTTTTGTGTTGATTTCACCACTTGTCGGCGCTTCCTCTCCAACCAAAATTTTCAATAGGGTTGATTTCCCAGCACCGTTACGTCCAACAAGGGCAATACGATCGCGTTCATCTACCTGAATATTAATATTATCAAAGAGCACATCCCCTGAGAAAGAGCGCTCAATCTTGTTTCCTTGTAAAATAATCATAACGTTTCAATTATACCAAAAAAGCCAAGCTCCTGCTTAGGCTTTCTGACTTTCTTTCAAAATGCTTGCTACCTTAGTATTAATCAAATCGATAGCAACAGTATTTGTGACACCTTCAGGAATCACCACATCTGCGTAGCGTTTCGTAGGTTCGATAAACTGGTGGTACATAGGTTTAACCACACTGATATATTGCTCAATGATACTATCCAAGCTACGGCCACGTTCTTCCATGTCACGCTTGATACGACGGATAATACGAATGTCATCATCAGTATCTACAAAAAGCTTGATATCCATCAAATCACGCAAGCGTTTATCCTCAAGTACCAAAATCCCTTCAACAATGAAGACATCCTGTGGTTCCTGACGATAAGTCTTTTCACTACGAGTGTGTTGGGTGTAGTCATAAATCGGAATATCCACTGGACGCCCAGCAATCAGCTCATTGATGTGTTCAATCATAAGATCTGTATCGAAGGCAAAGGGATGGTCGTAGTTAGTTGACACACGCTCTTCAAAAGTCAAATGTGACTGATCCTTATAATAAGAATCATGCTCAATCATAGCAATTTTCTCATCTGGAAAATTTGATAGAATGGCACGAGAAACACTGGTCTTACCACCACCAGAGCCACCCGTAACCCCAATAATAATCGGTTTTTTAGGCATGGTAAATTCCTATCTAATATAGTCTTTCTTATCTATTCTACACTAAATCATGATATAATAAAAGCAAATCCATATAGAAAATGAGACTTTTATGTTTAAAAACTTTCCCGGACAATGGCAAGACCTCCTTAAAGAAAAAGGAATCACTACAGAGACTGCCATTCAAAAAGAACTCTTTGCACCAATCACTGAAGGAGACAATATCCTAGGTATCAGTCCTACAGGAACAGGTAAGACTCTAGCCTACCTTCTCCCATTGCTCCTCTCACTCAAGCCCAAAAAATCTCAGCAATTGCTTATCCTAGCACCCAATTCAGAGCTTGCTGGACAGATTTTTGATGTGACCAAACAATGGGCTGAGCCACTAGGACTCACTGCCCAACTCTTCCTTTCTGGCTCTAGTCAAAAGAGACAAATTGAACGCCTGAAGAAAGGACCGGAAATTCTCATCGGAACACCTGGCCGTGTCTTTGAGCTGATTAAACTCAAAAAGATCAAGATGATGAATGTCAACACCATCGTCCTAGATGAATTTGATGAGCTTCTCAGTGATAGCCAATACCACTTTGTGACAAAAATCAGCCACCATGTTCCTCGTGACCATCAAATGATTTATATTTCGGCAACCAACAAAATTGATGATCAAAATCTTGTCGAAAATACCATCGTTTTTGACCTAACTGATCAAGAACTTGACACCATCAAACATTATTTTATCAGTGTTGATAAACGTAACCGTGTCGAACTTCTCCGTAAGTTCTCCAATCTCCCTGACTTCCGTGGCCTTGTCTTTTTTAACAGTCTATCTGACCTTGGGGCTACTGAAGAACGCCTCCAATTTAACGGGGCTTCAGCGGTATCATTGGCTAGTGACATCAACGTCAAATTCCGTAAGGTTATCTTGGAAAAATTCAAGAATCATGAGATTTCACTCTTACTAGGTACTGACCTCTTGGCACGCGGCATCGATATTGAAAATCTAGAGGTAGTCATCAACTTCGATATACCTCGAGATCGCGAAGCCTATACTCACCGTGCAGGACGTACTGGTCGTATGGGAAATGAAGGCAGCGTCATTAGCTTTGTAACCCATCCAGAAGACCTCAAAAAACTTAAAAAATTCGCCAAAGTTTCAGAACTGGTTCTTAAAAATCAAGAACTTCACGAAAAATAAGGCATTACAAAAGCACTTCAGTTTACTTTGAAGTGCTTTTAACATATACAGATTAGGCTTTTTTACCAAAGTCCTCAATCATTTGTTCCATTTCCTCACGACTTGGAGTTGTCAACATATAGAGGAAGTCACCTTGCAACTCTGCAAAGGCTGCAGGCATGATTTTCTTAACTTTAAGTTGTTCACGATACTTATCAAAAAGTTCTTCTTCTGAATAAGCATAGTGAGAGCTTGCACGACGTGAAGTCGCCAAACAGTAAAGTGGCTCAAACTGAGAAGCTGGGAATGGTTCGCCAGCAACGATATCCGCATACCCCTTGTACAAATCGAAAGAGTGAGCATAGTTATACACGTCGATTGTGAAACCACCTGCTGGACGGTTGTTATATTCAATAGCAATATAATCGTCACCATCACGGAAGAACTCAATATGGAAGAAACGTTCCTTCATACCAAATTCTTTGACAATTGCCTCACCATACTTACGTAACTTAGGATCCATTTCCTTAAGAACGTAGTAAGAATTATCCATCTTGTAAATCATCAAGTCAAGAGGTGTGTGGGCATAATCAAAAGTTGTCGAGAAGACAATATTACCATCATGATCAATCAAACCATCAAAAGTACAGATTTCGCTTGATGTTACAAATTTTTCAAAGAAATAAACTGTTTCATGATCCCACTCAGCCTTAAAGTGATTGACATCATCTTCTGTTTCAAGTTTGAAGGTTGCAGCTGCACCAACCCCATTATCTGGCTTAGCAATCATTGGAAGACCGATTTCTTTCACAGCTTTATCCACATCTTCATCAGTTTTAATGACAGCACCAGGTACAACTGGAACTCCAGCTTTTTGGAAGAGTTTTTTCATTTCAGACTTAAATTTAGTCTTCTTAAGATCTTCTGGCTTAGCACCAAAAACATTGAACTGTTCACGAAGAGCAGCATCCAATTCCAACCAGTATTCGTTATGAGATTCGATTCGGTCAATTGGTCCGTGTTTATAGAAAAGAAAGGCTACCGCACGTTTAACTTCATCCAAGTTTTCCAGATTGTCTACACGGAAGTACTCAGTCAAAGCCTCTTTCAAAGGTTGATCCAATTGTTCATAAGGCTCTTGACCAATACCAAGAACAGTGATGCCCTTATTAGCAAGTTCAACTGTAAACTGTTGGAAGTTTTGTGGATAGTATGGTGAAATAACAAGATAATTCATTAGTAATTCCTCTTTTATAGTTATTTAGATGGGATGGACAAAGAAATTATAGGTTCATATTGTCAAGGAAATAAGGCATTTGTTTACGCCACCATTCCCAATCGTGAGCGACATCATGACCCCACTCAGAGAACCAAGCTGGAATATTCTTTTGTTCAAAGGCTTCCTTGAGTTTATAGTAAGATGGAAGACCATCTTGTTCCCAAGCACCAAGACCTGTACATACGATGATCTCAGCTTGACGGTAGCGATCGATAAACCAACCATCATTTTGGTTCCAGATATAATCTGATGGGGAATTTTGGTAAATAGCTTCATCCCCTCCAAACTCACCCACAAAGAAACGGGCATCGTAGACACCACTGAGGGCTACCACTTTATTGAAAACATCAGGGTGTTGCAAGAAGAAGTTAAGTGCATGGTAAGCACCCATTGAACAACCTGTTGTCATCATTGGATCAAACCAACCAGTTTTGTGTTTGATAAATGGAATAGCTTCTTCAATAACATAGCGTTCATAGGCACGGTGCATTTCAGCACGATCGTGTGGATTTTTCCAATCACAAAGCCAGCTTTCACTGTCCACACTTGAAAGCGTAAAGAATTGTACGCGTCCTTCTTCGATAAAACGTGCACAAGCATCAATCATACCAAAGTCATAATATTCGTTATGGCTACCACCTGATGAGGCAAAAACCACAACAGGGATACCAGCGTGCCCGTAACGGTTAACATACATTTCACGGTTAAGTTGACCACTCCAGTGGCTAAGATGTTCGATATTCATATTTATATTCCTTTTCCTAAATTAAATTAATTTGCGTTAATAAAGACTAGTCCCATTTTTCAGCGAAAAAGCGAAGACAGTCTGGTAAATTCTCGGCCCAAGCTTCTTCATTGTGTTCAGCACCAGATTGAATGTGAATCTTGATATTTTCCAAATCAACCCCACGAGCAATCAAATCATGATAATAGCTCAATGAAGAGTCTATATAAGCCTGCTTAATATTACCAGCCATCAAGGTCTTGTCAGTATCATCAGCCTCCTCAGTTCCTACATATATGTAGACACGTTGATCTGAATCGAGCTTTTGACGCGACATGTAACGATCAAAAGCATCCTGATGCAACCAGTTAGCTGAAGAAAATACCCCAAGACAACCAATCTGCTCCTTATAATCAAGCCCCATAAACTGAGTGATATTACCACCGAGAGATGAACCAATCATAGCTGTGTGCTGACGGTCAGAGAGGGTACGATATTCCTTATCAATAAAGGGTTTAACCACATCCATGACAAACTCTGCATACTCTACACCCTTACCTCCGAACTGGACACCAGGGATATTAGATTCTTGGTACTTCCACGCAGAATACTCATTCATACGGCCAGGACCATCATTATCAATGGCTACAACAATCATGCGCGAAATATCAGGATTACGCTTGATTGTTGGGATAATCTTCCAAGAATAGCCAGAAAACGACTCCTTACTATAAAGAACATTCTGACCATCATGGAAATACACGACAGGGTAAGAACGATCTGTATCCGTTTCATAGTTCTTAGGTAGAAGAACACGCACACGACGAAGTTGACCAGTGTATGGTACCTCTAACTCATGCGTCTTCATAACCAAGTAAAAATAAGATTTATTCATTGTCAGAAAACTCTCTATATTCGAAATTTAGTTCTATTATACCATATTTTAAAAGAAAAAGAGCCCCTATTATTGGGACCCTTTACACTTTTTTAATGATTGAATAGCTACACTCTTAGTAGTTTGCGATATCAAATACTGTTGATTTCACACGAGTCATAGCTTCGATAGAGTATTTCACACCTTGAGTTCCGGCACCAGATCCTTTAACACCAAGGAATGGGAAGTTGTCTGTACCACGTTGTGTTTTGTTGTTAATGTGAACTGTACCAACTTCAAGTTGTTCAGCAATTGCAAATGCACGTGGGTAGTCTTGTGTGAAGACAGCACCTTGAAGTCCAAATTCAGATTCGTTAGAAATCTTGATTGCTTCTTCAACTGAAGATACACGGATGAATGGCAATACAGGACCAAATGGTTCTTCCCAAGCAAGACGCATATCAGTTGTTACATGGTCAAAGACTGCTGGGTAGATAAGGTTACCTTCACGTTTCAATTCAGTTTTAGCAGTAGCACCTTGTTCAACTGCATCATCAATCAAACCTTGAACGAAGTCAGCAGCTTTTGTATCGATAAGTGGTGTAACGCTTGCGCTTTCTTCAGGCATACCAACAGTGATATTACCTACCAAAGCAGTTACTTTTTCTACCAATTCATCTGCAACGCTATCCATTACAAGGACACGTTTGATAGCTGTACAACGTTGACCTGAATAGTCAAAGGCACCAGCAACAATGTTTTTAGCAGTCAAGTCAAGATCAGCATCTTCAAGAACGATAGCGGCATCTTTACCACCAAGTTCAAGCATGATTGGACGCATAGCTGCCAAACGACCGATATTTTCACCAACTGGTGTTGAACCTGTAAAGTTGATGAAATCAACTGCTTTGTGCTCAACAATGTAGTCACCGATAACAGAACCACGACCTGTGATAGAGTTCAAGACACCTGCAGGGATACCAGCTTCAACAAATGCTTCAACCAAAAGAAGACCTGAGATAGAACCTTGTGTTGGTGGTTTGAAGGCAACAACGTCACCAGCAATCAAGGCAGGAGCAATTTTAGAACCAGCCAAGTTTACTGGGTAGTTAAATGGAGAGATAGCAAGTACAAGACCTACTGGTTCGCGACGAACAACAGCAATTTTTTTCTTGCTACCAGCGTCAAAGGCACCACCTTCAAGTACTTCACCTTCCAAACGCAAACCTTCTTCAGCTGCATAGTGGATGATTTCAGCAGTACGAACAACTTCACCGATTGCAGATTTCAAACCTTTAGAGATTTCTTTAGAAAGAACTTGACCGATTTTTTCTGCATCACGTTCCAAGATATCTGCTGCTTTATGAAGGTAAGCTGCACGTTCAGCATATGAAAGCGCACGCCATGCTGGGAGTGCTGCTTTAGCTGCTGCGTAGACTTCGTCTACTTCAGCTTGGCTCATTGCTGGAACTGATCCAAGTTCCTCACCGTTTGCAGGTGCATAGATAGTAATTTCGTTTTCAGATGTTTTCCACTCACCATTGACATAGTTTTTGTATTGTTTAGCCAAGATAGTAACTCCTTTTATCTATTA
>OKWQ01000209.1_pt1 | contig 30678 bp, 25 predicted proteins | sample 1607071 | NCBI WGS metagenome assembly OKWQ01 (sample SAMN07501039, study PRJEB24779) | human gut metagenome
GAATGCCCGCGTGCCGCCAAAAAGGGCTCTGGGAAGGTTAGAAAATGCCAGTTCTGCGGTAAGCCTTCCAAATCAATATCCTGGCTCGCCCCCTTCTCTTTCCGTACACTACCTATCATTTACAAAGCGTCATTCCTCAGCTAAACCCAAATATAGTAAACCAACAGAGAGCAGGTGCATTCAAAACTAATAACACAATCCTCAAATAAATAGTAAATTAAATTATTTTATAATAATCTAAAAAACACACTTGACAAAATTATGTACATTATATATAATTCAAATTGTAGAGCACACGTGTACGCAAAAAATGTTCACCAAAACGAGACTCGATTAAAACAATATCCGGGGGGACTATTGGTGATAACCACTAGAGCAATTTTTTAATATGCTCTAAGGAGACTGGTGCAAAATGAAGCAATGAACCAGCCAGTATTGATTCTATATGGAGGTAGAATATGAAAGCAAAAAAGTTTTGGAGTTTATTATTAGCAGCAAGTTTGACAGCAGGTGCATTAGCAGGATGCGGGGGAAGCACTTCTGGAAGTAAAGAAACAACATCTGAGAATGGGAAGGAAGCAACTGAAAATTCGAAGGCTCCAGGTGATGCTGGAAGTACCGGTGAAGAAAAAGGGACAGACACACCAGCAGCCTCCGGTGAGCAGTCATCCGACGGACAATCACCCGATGAGCAGTCTTCCGGTGAAGCAGTGACCCTGGACTTCTGGAATGTATTTACCGGCTCGGATGGAGACATTTTGAGAGAAATCGTGGACAACTATAATGCCGCGAATACAGATAACATTACGATTAACATGGATATCATGCCGAACGATACCCTTCAGCAGAAGCTGCCTGCAGCAATTGCCACCAATACAGCACCGGATTTTGTTCTCTTCGGAATTGAAAATATTGCACCTTATGTGAGTAATGATTCCCTGGAGGATATCAGCGATTTTTGGGAAACAACAGGAGTGGACAAAACGAATTTCCTGAATAATGTGGTGGATCTTTCCTGCGTTGACGGAAAATTATACGGGGTGCCCATGCAGTATAACGTACAATACCTGTATTGGAATAAAGATATGTTTACAGCGGCCGGACTGGATCCGGAAACGCCGCCCGCAACTATGGAAGAATTAGCACAGTTTGCAGAAAAGCTTACGGACGAGTCCAAGAGACAATACGGACTGGCACTGCCTACCAATGTTACCTATATGCAATTCTTATGGGCAAATGGAGGAGATGCCGATGACCCGGATAAAAATGAAAACTTACTGGATTCAGAAGCAAATGTTAAAACTTTAGAATGGCTGCAGGATCTGGCTGTAAATAAAAAAGTAACTCCCATGAACCTTACGGGACCGGATGCAGATACAATGCTTCAGGCAGGACAGATCGCAATGTATATGAGCGGGCCATGGCAGATTAACGGTTTAAAAGAAGCAGGAATTAATTTCGGAATAGCACCTTGTGTATCCGGCAGTGCGGGAGCTTTTTCACCGGCAGGAGGATGCAGCTATATGATTCCCAAGGGAATTGATGATACGAAAAAGACAGCTGTTTATAAGTTCATGAAATATTGGCTGTCAGATGATACGTTAAAAGAATGGTCCCAGAGAAACGGTTTCCCGGTTTGGTCTAAATCACTGATGGAAGACCCGGAAATTAAAAATGATGAGGTATTGAACTCCATATCCAAGGCAACAGAGATAGGAAGATCCTATAATCTGGGTTATTCTTTAGCAAGCCAGATCGATAACGATGTCATGATCCCAATGTTTGAAAAGGTGATCACAGGAGCGGCAGCCCCGGATGCAGCATTAGGGGAAGCAGTTACGGCAATGGATAAAGTTCTGGGCAAATAAAAGTTACCGGAAGGCAGATCCATGCTCTATCGCAGGCGGGACCTGTGATATGCAGGAGGTATAGGTTTGAAAGAAAATCGCTTTCAAACTACTAATTAAAGAATAGCGCAAGTCAGCTTGTGCTATTCCGGGGGATAAGAATGAAGAAAAGAAAAAAATATCGGCCGCATTATCAGAAATGCGCGTATTTGTTTATTATGCCGTCGATGATTATTTTAACAATATTTGTGTTCATTCCACTGGTGTCATCGCTGGTGATCAGCCTGTTGAATATGAATATCTTTATGAAGGATATTTCTTTTGCAGGACTCACAAATTTCAAGCAATTATTTCAGGATTCACGGGTGGGGAATGCTACTTTTAACAGCTTGTATTTTACACTGTTTGAAGTACCTCTTCAAGTAGGGCTTGCACTTTTGCTGGCAATGTATGTGGCTAAAAATAATAAGTATACAAAGTTATTGCGGTCTACTTACTATCTGCCCTTTGTTTGTTCCATGACAGCCATCAGTATTGTATGGTCTATGCTTCTGGACCCCAACATGGGACTTGTTCCTTACTGGCTGGAGCAGATCGGACTGGATTCCGTATCTTTTTTAAAGGATCCGAATCTGGCTATGCCAACGGTTATTGTGGTTACTGCATGGAAAGGATTTGGTTATACACTGACACTGATTACGGCAGCTGTCCTGAATATATCGGCATCCCTTTATGAAGCGGCTGATATGGATGGTGCAGGACAGTGGAAAAAATTTATACATATTACAATTCCGGGAATATTTCCTACGATCAGCTTTTGTGTGGTCACGACGACCATAAGTGCCCTGCAGGTATTTGACCAGACCTATGTCATGACCCAGGGAGGTCCGCTGAACAGGACAGAGACTGTGGTACAGTATATTTATGACAGAGGTTTTCAGACAGCACCATATGATCTGGGGTATGCGTCTTCCATTTCCGTATATCTCTTTGTAATTATAGCAGTTATTACCTTTGTCCTTAAAAAGTTAGTATTGAATAAGGGGGAAGAAGCCAATGATTAAAAAAAGATCCCTGGGAAATATAGTTGGTGTTATTTTAACATTGTTTGTTGCCCTTACGGTTGTCATTCCTATTTTATGGCTGCTGGTATCTTCCTTTAAAACAGATGTGGGTGTAATTCAGTATCCACCAAAATTTTTCCCGGTGGAATGGACGCTGAATCAGTTTAAGTATGTTACAAAAAGTATCCCCATATTTGATATGACAAAAAATACCGTGATTTTTGCAGGAGCGGTAACGATACTCAGTGTATTTTTTGATTCCATGGCGGGGTATGCATTTGCCAGGATGAATTTCAAAGGATCCAACATTATTTTTTCCATTATATTGCTGACGATGATGGTGCCCTTTCAGATTATCATGACACCCCTTTATATTGAAGTTTATAAATTGAATCTGCTGGATACTTATCTTGGACTGATACTTCCAAGAGCCACCAGTGCATTTGGTATCTATATGATGAGGTCATTTTTTGCAGGACTGCCAAAATCTATTGAAGAGTCCGGGCGTATCGACGGTATGGGAGAATTCCGGATTTACTGGTCATTGATGCTTCCGCTATGTAAGCCGGCGATTGCAAGCCTTGGTATTTTTCATTTTATGAATAACTGGAATGATCTGCTTTACCCGCTGATGATGACCAGTTCTGCAAATAAGAGAACATTGTCCGCAGGTCTTGCTGTTCTCGTAGGCAATAAGGTAATTAAATACGGTCCGACCCTTGCGGCGACTTTAATCTCACTGGCACCATTATTAATATTGTATATATTCTGCCAGAAATATTTTGTGGAAGGAATAGCCACAGCTGGTATGAAAGAGTAGAGGTAATGAGTGAAAGAAGAGAAAGAAGAGAAGGAAGAGAAGGACATTTAAATTAATAAGTCAAATTTTGGTTGAAAGAAAATGATGTCATAGAAAGGAAGCCACGGTGAGATTCTTTCAATCTGTATAAGTGTGGCAGTATTGCAGGCAAGCCGGCAATATGCAATGGGTATAAACATGCAGAAAGCAGTTATGATTGTAAACAAAAATTTCAGAAAAGGAAAGATAGATAAACGCATTTATGGTTCTTTTGTAGAACATATGGGACGTGTGGTGTATTCCGGTATCTATGAGCCGGGACATCCTTCAGCGGATGATGATGGTTTCCGCCAGGATGTTCTGGAAAAAGTAAAAGAAATGGGAGTTACGGCAGTCCGTTATCCGGGAGGGAACTTTGTTTCCTGTTACGACTGGAGAGACGGTGTAGGCCCGGTAGAAGCAAGACCCCGCAGGCTGGAAATCGCATGGCGTGCAATCGAAACAAATGAAATTGGTACAAATGAATTTATGAAGTGGGCAAAAAAAGCGGAGATCGAACCTGTTTTCGCAGTGAATCTGGGTACCAAGGGGATTGAAAATGCAGTTTCCTTTGTAGAATACTGCAATATCCCGGAGGGTACATTTTACAGTGATATGCGTAAGGCTCATGGTGTAAAAAACCCTTACGGTATCCATACATGGTGCCTGGGTAATGAAATGGATGGAGACTGGCAGATTGGGCATAAGACCGCGGAAGAATACGGGCGTCTGGCACAGGAAACCGCAAAAGCGATGAAACAGGTGGACAGCAGTATTAAGTTAGTCTCCTGCGGCAGTTCCAAATCCGACATGGCAACTTATCCGGAATGGGAAGCTATAACGTTAAATTATACCTATGATTATGTAGATTATATATCTTTGCATCAGTATTACGATGGACAGGATAAAGGGACACCTTATTTTCTGGCACAGTCTTTGGATATGGAACGCTATATTAAGACGGTGATCGGAACCTGCGATTATGTGAAGGCAAAAAAGCGTTCGGAAAAAGAATTGTTCATTAGTTTCGATGAATGGGGTGTGTGGTCAATGGCAGATGTGGAAGTGGCGGCCCAGGTAGACAAAAGTCCGTGGCAGGTAGCGCCAAACCTCAGTGAGCAGATATACAGTATGGAAGATTCTCTTCTGTTTGCCAGTATGCTGATGAATTTCCTGAAATATGCAGACCGCATTAAGATTGCATGCCAGTCCCTACTTACCAATATCAGTGCAGCTATTATGACGGAAAAAGGCGGCGGGGTTTGGGTGCAGCCTATCTTTTATCCATTTTCCTATACTTCCAGATATGGGAGAGGTACAGTCTTATCGGAAGTATTTGACTGTCCGTCCTATGCCTGTGAACGGTTTGGTGAGGTGCCTTATGTAGACAGTGTAACGGTATATAATGAAGAAGAACAGGAAGTGGTATTTTTCCTGGTCAACCGAAGTGAAGACGAGTCCATCTGTTTTGAATGTGAGCTTCAGGGTTTTGAGATAAAAGAAATAACGGAGCAGGTAACTATGAGCTGTGAGGATAAGAAAATGACAAATTTAATTCGGCACGATGCCGTAGAGCCACGCAGGATAACCGGCGGAAAAGTAGAAGGAAACCGTCTGGTATGTGAGCTTGCCCCCCTGTCCTGGAATATGATCCGGGCAGCAGAGCGTATTTAAAGCACATACGGGTGACTGGAAATCAGCAGTTTCCGGGTATGGAAATAAATATTGTAAAGCCACATGGATTGTATTAGAATAAATGTATTCACAAGCCATATTACTGCGATATGCGAGGGGGTAAATGTGAACAGGCTCACATTACTCATTTAGGCAGTATCGCATGCAGGCTTACGATATGCAAGGGGGCAGAAAGATGGGAATAACAACGAAAGATCTGGCACTGCTATGCGGGGTGTCCAGAACAACCGTACATAGAGCGCTTCATAATACAGGAAGAATTAATGAAGAGACAAAAGACATGATTCTGAAAATAGCGAAAGAACATGACTATCGTCCCGACATGCTTGCAAGAGGTCTTGTTAAGGGAAAAACATTTTATATCGGAGTTGTTATTATGGATTCCGACAACCGCTATTTTTCCCAGATGCTAAATGCGATTGTACGGGAGGCCAGGAAGATCGATTATTCTGTGAATATCACATTCCATGAAAATAAAGTAGAAATAGAACGGGAACAGCTCTGCCGGCTGGCGGATTATCATATGGATGGAATTATTCTTTCCTCCATTAACAAAGGGGAAGCGTATAAGGAATTTTTAAAAGGTCTTGAAATCCCCATTGTAACCATTGACAATAAGGTGGCAAAAGGGATCCCTTTTGTTGGAATAGACGGGAAAAAAGCTGCAGCTGAAGCAGCGGAAAAAATTGTAAATAAGAAATATGAGCGGGTAATCTTTGTATGCCCGCCACTGGCTGATGCCCAGAGAGAGAATGTCTATGTACATGAAGAAAGAGCAAAGGGATTTAAAGAAACAATGGATCGATACCCCCATGTGGAACAGGGGCTGATTCAAAGCTGGGAATACTTAGAGCCTGCATATCAGGAACTTAAGAACACAGATAAAAGGACTGCTTTCTTCTGTACTTCCGATATGATCGCATTGGAATTAATGAGATATCTTCAGATGAAGGGGAAAAAGGTAGTAGAAGATTATGGAATCATGGGATTTGATAATATTGATATTCTTCGATATGTATCGCCCAGATTATCGACAATTTATAATTCCGTGGAGGAAGTTGCACAGACTTCCGTAAGCCTTCTGCTTGATCTCATCAATGAAAAGAAAGTTAAAAAAGAACGTATAGTGAAGTACAGGCCGGTGGATGGAGATACACTGGGCTGAACTCCTATATGGCAGCGGAGGTAAAATGGAATTAAAAGAAGGACTAAAATATAATACACCATGGATTATGCAGAGGGCTGATCCATATGTTTACCGCCACAGCGATGGATGGTATTATTTCACTGCATCGGTGCCTGCATATGATGGAATCGTACTGCGCCGCTCTAAAAGTTTAGAGGAACTGCCTTTTGCAGAAGAGACAGAGATCTGGCACAAGCATGGGCACGGGAAAATGAGTGAACACATCTGGGCACCAGAGCTGCATTATCTGGATCAGAAATGGTACCTGTATTTTGCAGCAGGTGACAAAGAGGATATATGGGCGATCCGTCCCTATGTATTGGAGTGCGGTGATGAGAATCCGATAACAGGAACCTGGACTGAGAGGGGAATGATGCAGTGCGCCGATGAAGATGAATTTTCGTTTCGTGGATTTTCCCTGGATGCAACCGTATTCGAGAACCTGGGAAAGTACTATTATGTATGGGCTGAAAAAGTAGGTGTTGGAAAGCAGATATCCAACCTATACATAGGAGAATTGGAAACACCGTATAAATTAAAATCAGTTCAGGTGCTGCTGACTACACCGGACTATCCATGGGAACGGGTTGGTTTCTGGGTGAATGAAGGACCGGCTGTGATTAAAAATAATAAGCAGATATTCCTGACCTATTCGGCAAGTGAAACAGGAATTGCTTATTGCATGGGGATGCTCAGTGCGAGCGAGGACAGCAATCTGCTGGATCCATTATCCTGGAAAAAAGAACGTATGCCTGTTTTATCCTCAGATGAAGCTTATGGGATCTATGGACCCGGGCATAATTCATTTACGAAAGATAATGATGGAAATGACATGATGGTGTATCATGCGAGAACGGAGAAAGAAATTATCGGGGATCCATTGTATAATCCAAACCGCCACGCAATGTTAATGCAGGTTAAATGGAATGATGAAGGATTTCCTGTTTTTCGGTTTGAATAAAAGAGGTAATAAATACAAAGACTTCCGGCAGAATTGCGATCTGTCGGAAGTCTTTGCGTTTAACGTTCTTTCATTTCAAAAAAAATAATATGGGCTTCTGATTGTGCCTGTATGGTCAATTTTCCGGCAGAGATTTCTGCGGCATCCCTTTTCTCTAACGTAACTTCATTTAATTGTGCCCGTCCTTCTATTAAAACCAGATATGCCTGGCGTCCCGGAAGGATTTCATACTCCAGGGATTGATTTTGAATAAGCTGGGTAACAAATATATTTATATCCTGATGAATGCGTATTGGCGCTGTACCATCTTCAGATGATACAATCTGGAACCACTGATTCAGCCTGTTAATCCAGGGAAAAGTATAGTCACCATATTGGGGAATATATTCTGCTGCATCCGGTAAGATCCAGATCTGCAGCAGGCGCAGGCGTTCATCTGATTCATTTAATTCACTGTGATAAATGCCGGTTCCGGCACTCATGTACTGTATGTCGCCCCGGGTAAGCGTTCGTTTGTTGTCCATACTGTCGCCGTGGGTGAGTTCACCGTCAACCACATAGGTGATGATTTCCATGTTTTTGTGGGGATGTGTGTCAAATCCGGTGTGTGCCTGTATTAGATCATCGTTTATGACACGCAGTGCACCGTATTGCATATTGTCGGGATTGTAGTATTCGGCAAATGAAAAATGAAACCAGCTGTTTAGCCATCCAAGTTCACTTCTGCCCATTTTACTGTGGTCAATTTTCTTTATCATTGGAAACCTCCGTTTAATTATACGCTCTAATGTATAGTTACCTTTTCATCTCACTTGTTCCCCGCTTTATTTGTAGTATACACACATCATAAGCTTTTAAACTGCAAAAGGCAATTCTTTTTGATAATGAATTTAATAAATTTTTTATAATTAAAGGATTGACAATTTATTTAGGTGAGCATATACTTATCAATGTAAATGATTAACTAAGTTAACTAATATCGTGGATAAATAATAATCACGGTATGTAATAGGGAAGTGGATAGAGAAAGGAGTGTGGATATGAGTGAAAAAAATTTAAAAGAAGAGTTTATCCGGGCAGCACATCGTATGCGAAAGCTGAATATGAGCCATGTGTTCTCCAATGTATCACAAGGGGAATTCTTTGCACTGGAAATGATTCGCAAATGTCAGGAGAGAGCCGGAGAGGGCAGGGGAATCATCGTGTCTGACCTGGCCAAGAGTCTACGGGTTTCACCGCCGGCAGCATCAAGGACCCTGCGTAATATGGAAGAAAAAGATCTGATACGAAGAGAAGTAGACCGAAATGACCGCAGAAATACCTATGTATATCTTACGGAAAAAGGAATGGAAAGGCGGGATATGGCAGCAAAAGCCATGGATGACTTTTCCGAACGGGTCATGAAACGCATGGGAGATGAAAATGTAGAAATGCTGATCAGCCTGATCAATAAAATGACTTCTGTTATGGAAGAAGAATTGGAAGACAGCGGGAAAGGAGATAAGGATGAAGAAACTCTTTAAATATTTAAGTGAGTGTAAAATGCTGATCCTGTGCATTGTACTGCTTTTGATTGTGCAGGCATACTGCGATCTGGCATTGCCATCTTATACCTCGGACATTGTAGACGTAGGGATTCAGCAGGGAGGTATTGCCAACGTGGCTCCGGATCAGATGCGTCAGGAAACGATGGATAGTCTGTGTCTGTTTTTGACAGAGAAAGAAGAGGAAACGGTGAAAGCTGCTTATGATAAGCAGGATGATGGTTACCTGCATCTGAATAAAGAAGGTAAAAAAGAAATCGAAAAACTGGATGAAATGCTGGGAACACCTATGCTGATGCTTTCTTCTGCAAAAGAGTCCGGGAAAGTGGATATTGACCAGATAAAACAGGCACTTGCATCCGGAATGATGACAAAAGATCAGATTCTTCAAATGAAAGATCAGGCGCTTGAGAAGTTTGGGGACTACAGTGATTCCATTATAGAACAGAAAGCATTACTGTTTGATAAGGAAGAGTATAAGGCAATGGGGATTGATCTTGGGAATTACCAGACCGATTATCTGATACATAAGGGGCTAATGATGCTTGCACTGGCTATTGTATCCATGATTGCTGCGGTCTTCGTGGGAATGCTGGCATCTTACACCGCCGCAAAGATTGGAATGACGCTGAGAGGCCGGGTATTTAAGAAAGTACTGTCATTCTCCAATACGGAGATGGATCAGTATTCTACAGCATCTCTGATAACACGCAGCACCAATGATGTTCAACAGATTCAGATGGTGTCCGTAATCCTTTTGCGTATGGTTCTATATGCACCGATTCTGGGCATAGGCGGTATAATGAAAGTCGGGTATACACAAACGGGCATGGGATGGATTATCGGTGTGGCTGTAGGGGCAATTATCCTGTTAGTGGGAATATTGATTTCAGTTGCAATGCCTAAATTTAAGAAAATGCAGATTCTGGTGGATAAAATGAATCTGGTTTCCAGAGAAATCTTAACTGGAATTCCTGTTATCCGTGCATTCAGCAGAGAAAAATATGAAGAGAAACGGTTTGCTGATGCGAATCTGGATTTAAAGTCTACTCAGTTATTTACAAACCGTGTTATGACTTTTATGATGCCGGCAATGATGCTGATTATGAACTGTATTACAGTTATGATCGTATGGTTCGGCGGCAAGGGAATTGATGCCGGCAACCTTCAGGTTGGGGATATGATGGCATTTATTACGTATACCATGCAGATTGTAATGAGCTTCCTGATGCTAACCATGATTTCAATCATGCTTCCAAGAGCAGGCGTTTCCGCAAACCGTATCGATGAAGTAATTGAGACAGATGTTGTGATTAAGGATAAAAAAGATACATTGGATAATACCATATCACATTGGAAGGGAATCGTTGCATTTGAAGATGTTTCCTTCCGCTATCCGGGCGCTGATGAAGATGCCCTGGAACATTTGAATTTTACTGCCAGACCGGGACAGACCACTGCAATTATCGGAAGTACGGGCTGTGGGAAATCCACTTTGATTCATCTGATTCCAAGATTTTATGATGTAACCGGAGGCAGAATTACTTTGGATGGTGTGGATATCCGGGACTTATCCAGAAATAAACTGAGGGATATATTAGGGTTTGTGCCCCAAAAAGGAGTACTTTTTTCAGGAGATATTGAATCAAATATTAAGTTTGGCGGGGAAGATATTCCCGATAAATATATGGAAGAAGCAGCCGGGATAGCACAAGCCACAGAGTTTATTGATACAAAACCGGATAAATACCACAGCAGCATATCTGAAGGAGGAAGCAACGTTTCAGGAGGACAGAAACAGCGTCTTTCCATTGCAAGGGCTATTGCGAAAAAGCCAAAAGTATTCCTCTTTGATGACAGTTTTTCTGCTTTGGACTACAAGACAGATGTGGTTCTGCGTAAGGCATTGAATGAAAAGATTGCAGATGCTACTGTCATCATTGTTGCACAGCGTATCAGTACGATTCTTCATGCAGATCAGATTATCGTCTTAGATGAAGGCAAAATAGCAGGAATCGGTAACCATGAACAATTATTGGAAAGTTGTGAAACTTATCTGGAAATCGCCAGATCCCAGTTATCGGAAGCAGAATTGAAAGGAGGCGCAGCATCATGAGTGAAGGAAACAACCAGCCGCCAAAAATGAAAACAGGGCGCCATGGACCTGGCTCCAGAATGGTTCCGGGGGAAAAGGCAAAAGATTTTAAAGGAACAATCCGCAAACTTGCAGGATATATGGGAAGTTATAAAATTGCGTTGATCGGCGTATTTATATTCGCAGTGGGAGGAACAATTTTTGGAATTCTGGGACCTAAGATTCTTGGTAAAGCAACAACGGAATTATTCAATGGCCTGGTAGCGAAGATATCCGGTTTGGGAGGAATTGATTTTACAAAAATTGGACGTATACTGATTTTAATGTTGGGCTTATATTTATTCAGTTCCTGCCTGTCCTTTGTACAGGGATGGATTATGAGCGGTATTTCACAAAAGCTGTGCTACCGTTTCCGTGAAGAGATTTCCAAGAAAATTAACAGGATGCCGATGAAATATTTTGAGTCCAAAACTGTGGGTGAGGTTTTATCCCGCATCACAAATGATGTGGATACGCTGGGACAGAGCCTGAATCAGAGCATTACCCAGCTGATTACATCCATTACCCAGCTGATCGGTATTTTTATCATGATGATGAGCATCAGCCCGCTTATGACTCTGATTGCCATTGTAATACTTCCAATCTCTGCAATCCTGATCGGTATTGTTGTGAAGTGTTCTCAGAAATATTTCGTGGCACAGCAGAAATATCTGGGTGAGATCAACGGACAGGTAGAAGAGGTTTACAGCGGACACAGCATCGTTCAGGCTTTTAACAGGGAGAAGACAGTAGAAAAGGAATTTGATGAAACTAATGCAGTTTTATTCCAGTCAGCCTGGAAATCACAGTTTTTATCCGGTATGATGCAGCCGATTATGGGCTTTATCGGTAATCTGGGATATGTAGCAGTTGCGCTCAGCGGAAGTATTCTGGCTGTAAAAGGTGCCATTGAAGTAGGTGATATTCAATCCTTCATTCAGTATGTTAAGAACTTTACCCAGCCCATTGCCCAGGTAGCGCAGGTATCTAATATGCTTCAGTCAACTGCTGCAGCAGCAGAGCGTGTTTTTGAATTTCTGGGTGAGGAAGAAGAAGAACTGGTTGCAAAAAATCCGGTTCAGTTAGATAATATAGAAGGAAGAGTCACATTCGAGCATGTTCATTTTGGATATAATGCAGATAAAATTATTATCAATGATTTTAACTGTGAGGTAGAGCCGGGACAGACGGTTGCTATAGTAGGCCCTACCGGAGCGGGCAAGACTACGATGGTGAAGCTTCTTATGCGTTTCTATGACGTGAACAGCGGAAGTATTAAGGTTGACGGGCACGATATCAAAGATTTCAACAGAAGCGAACTGAGGGAATATTTTGGCATGGTACTGCAGGACACCTGGCTGTTCAAGGGAACCATTATGGAGAATATCCGATACGGACGGCTAGAGGCTACAGATGAAGAGGTAGTAGCGGCAGCCAAAGCGGCTCATGCCCACCACTTTATCCAGACGCTTCCCGGGAGTTACCAGATGGAGCTCAATGAGGATGCCAGCAATGTATCTCAGGGGCAGAAACAGCTGATCACGATTGCAAGAGCAATTTTGGCTGACAACAGGATAATGATTTTGGACGAAGCCACAAGTTCCGTAGACACCAGAACAGAATCCAGAATACAAAGAGCAATGAACAATCTGATGAAGGGGCGTACCAGCTTTGTTATCGCTCATCGTTTATCTACAATTAAAGATGCCGACCTGATACTGGTAATGAAGGACGGCGATATTATAGAACAGGGTAACCATGAAGACCTGCTTGCAAAAGATGGATTCTATGCAAGCCTGTACAATTCCCAGTTTGAGGAAATGACTGCTTAGAGCAGATGCATACCGCAAATTAAGGTGTGCAGGTTGAGGAAATGTATTATAAAACACGTTCTGAGGCGTGTTTAAAGGAGGAAATAGTAAGATGAGTAGAAAATGCATCACGATTGACAGACAGTATGGAAGCGGAGGAAGGGAGGTAGGGAAGATGCTGGCAAAGCGTCTTGACATCCCTTTCTATGACAATGAGCTGTTGATGATCGCCGCAGAAAAGTATGGCATTAATCCCGGGATCATGCGTGAACATGATGAGAAGAGAAATGGAAGCCTTTTGTATAATATAGCGATCATGACCAATGGACAATATGATAAGGTAAACCAGCCATATAAGATTTTCCAGGCAGAATGTGATACCATCAGGCGATTGGCAGATGACGGTCCGTGTATTTTTATCGGAAGATGTTCCGATTATGCCCTGAAAGATAAATGCAAAACACTGAATATTTTTATCTATGCATCTGCTATGGCTGATCGTATTAACAGAGCAGGCAATGTAGATAAGATTGAGAAGAAAAACATAGAACGATTTATCAAGCAAAAGGATATGCAGAGAAAAAGTTATTATAATTCTTTCACGGAAAAAGAGTGGGGGGATATGGCAAATTATGATCTGTGTTTGAATACCTCCACCTTGGGATATGAGAAATGTGTGGATATAATAGAAAAGATTTACAGAGGTTAACAGCGATTATGTGGTTAAGTTAGATCGCAGTTTATTATTCTCTTATTATTACAAACAGTTTAGCTGTGAGTGCAGGGATCCGGAATGGGCTTCAGTTTATAGACTATCAATATATTGAAAATAGTTTGAAGATTAAGTTCAAATAAAAATTAGTGGCTATGTGGCTTACATAGTCACTTTTTGTTTGGGTATAATAAGGTTATATTTTATATAAGGAGGTGATGCCCTATGACAACTAGCAAGAAACCCAATAGATTAATACATGTAAAAAGTCCTTATCTACTTCAACACGCTTATAATCCAGTTGACTGGTGGCCTTGGTGTGAACAAGCATTTACAAAAGCAAAAGCAGAAGATAAGCCTATTTTCTTATCTATTGGGTATTCCTAACGTTGGTTATAGAAATCTTGTTGTCATTGGTGCCATGTGATGGCACATGAGTCTTTTGAAAATGAAAAAATTGCGGAGATTTTAAACCGGAATTATATAGCAGTGAAGGTAGACAGGGAGGAAAGACCGGATGTGGACAGCGTTTATATGTCTGTCTGCCAGGCAATGACCGGTCAGGGAGGCTGGCCGCTTACCATTATCATGACTCCGGAGTGCAAGCCGTTTTTTGCAGGAACATATCTGCCCCCAAAAGCCAGATACGGAATGACGGGACTGGATGAATTGCTGGACATGATTGCGGACAGGTGGAAAAATGAAAAAAAGCGTCTTCTGCAGACAGGGGATGAAATCTTAAATTTCCTAAAAGAGCAAAACAAGGAAAGCCTCAGGGGAGAACCGGATGTGAAATTGGTAAAGGAAGGATTTACCCAGTTTTTGGAAAGGTTTGAACAAAAATATGGAGGGTTCGGCAGTGCACCAAAGTTTCCTACACCTCATAATCTGTTATTTCTGATGGAATATGCAAAAAAAGAGAATAAGGAAGAAGCCCTTAAAATGGTGGAAAAGACCTTATGCCAGATGTATCGGGGCGGAATGTTTGATCATGTGGGCGGCGGGTTTTCCAGGTATTCCACAGACGAAAAATGGCTTGTGCCCCATTTTGAAAAGATGCTCTATGACAATGCCCTCCTGGTGATCGCCTATCTGGAAGCCTATACCATAACGGGCAAAGACCTGTACTTGTTTGTAGCAGAAAGGACACTCCAATATGTAGAATCAGAGCTTACGGATAAAAAGGGAGGCTTTTACTGCGGACAGGATGCGGACAGTGATGGGGTGGAGGGTAAGTACTATGTATTTGACCCCGATGAAATAAAAGAATATCTGGGAGACTATGACGGAGAGTATTTCTGCCGCTGGTATGATATTACTTACCATGGTAATTTTGAAGGAAAATCTATACCGAACCTGATTGATAATCCCCGTTTTGAAGAAAGAAACAGCCGAATTGCCAAAATAAATAAAACACTTTATCCAATTCGCAGGAAGCGTGCCAGCCTTCACAAGGACGACAAGATCCTGCTTTCCTGGAATGGGCTGATGATAGCTGCATTTGCAAAAGCATATGCCGTAACCGGAGCGGAATCTTATCTGCGTACAGCATTGAAAGCAGAACAGTTTATCACCCAGAAACTGGTGAAAGGAGGAAAGCTTCTGGTACGTTACCGGGAGGAGGATTCCGCTGGAGAAGGAAAAATAGATGACTATGCTTTTTACTCCTATGCACTGCTGATGCTTTACGGTGCCACTTTTCGTGTTGAACTTCTGGAAAAGGCATTGTCTTTTGCCGGAGATATGGTAGATCAGTTTTTTGATTTTGAAAATGGCGGATTCTACATTTATGCCAAAGATGCACAGAAGCTGATTGTACGTTCAAAAGAAGTATATGACGGGGCAGTTCCGTCAGGGAATTCGGTTGCTGCATTTGTGTTATATAAATTAGCCCAGATAACAGGGGAAGAAAAGTGGCAGGAGTTATTTCATAAACAGATCTGCTTTCTGGCGGGTAATATTGCAGAATACCCTTCCGCTTATAGTTTTACTTTGCTGGCTCTGATGCAGGTTCTGTATCCATCCAGGGAACTAATCTGCCTGGAGCCCTCAGGAGAAGAGATAGAAGAGCTTCGGCAACTTGGAGAGAGGGACAGCAATCTTGCAATTGTGGTAAAGACAAAAGAAAATGCCGAAAGACTAAAAAAAATAGCTCCATTTACGGAAGATTACGGGATCATACCCGGAAAGACACAATTTTATCTGTGTACCCGGAACAGATGCCAGGCACCTGTGGACAGTTTGAAAGAGATACAGAATATTTTATAAATGGGGGACATTTACTTGACGTATCTGTTATAATATTGCAAGAATGATTTATAAAACCTGTACAACAGCACAGAATGCTATTCGAGGGAGGATAAGAATGAAGTTTTCAATTTTAATTGTAGAGGATGAACCCGATATCCGGGAAATGATAGAGGAAGCGCTTACCCAGCCGGAATATACGATCTATACAGCCGGGGATGGACAGGAAGCATTGGAACTTATAAGAAAAAATGACTTTGATTTAATTATCTTAGATCTGATGCTACCAAAAGTGAATGGAATGACAGTGCTTAAAAAAGTCAGGGAACAAAATACGGTACCGATTTTAATCTTATCTGCGAAGGACGGTGAATTTGAAAAGGTATTGGGACTGGAATATGGAGCAGATGATTATATTACAAAACCTTTTTCCGTTATGGAGTTACAGGCCAGGGTAAAAGCATTTTTACGCCGCACCACGATATACCATGCGAAAGCGGAGCATCATGATTCCAGGATTACGATTGGAGATCTGACGATTGAAACAGAGGATCTGGTGGTGAAAAAGAAAGGTGTTCCCGTTAGTCTGACCGCAAAGGAATTTGAGATCTTAAAATTATTTGCGAATCATCCGGAGAAAGTATATACCAAGGTTTCCATTTACCAGGAGGTATGGGATGAGGAGTTTTTGCATGATGACAATGTCATCAATGTGACGATAAGGAGACTGCGGGAAAAAATCGAGGATCAGCCATCCGATCCCCGGTACATAAAAACGGTTTGGGGAATTGGTTATAAACTGGGGACACCGGTGGAGGGCGGAAAATGAGTAATATAATTTTGTGCTTTGTTTGTGTCATACTGGCTGTCGGATTGATAATTGTATTATCAAAATACATAAACCAGTCCAGGCAGTTAAATAAAATCACGGGTGAAATCTCCGGATTTTTAGAAAAAGGTTCTTCGGATACCCTGCTCGCCCTTTCGGATGAAAAGGAAATACAAAAGCTGCTGGTTCAGATAAATGACCTTCTGGAGCGCCAGAACTCACTGGAAATGGAGCGGAAAAATCAGGAAGACAGCAACCGTAAAATGCTGGCGAATATTTCCCATGATTTGAAGACACCATTGACCGTCATTCTGGGATATTCCGAAATGATACGAAACCAGGAGGGGATCTCTCTGGATTCCATCCAGCAAAAAGTAGATAAGATATACAGGAAGACCACGGATGTTTTAGAAATGATCAATATTTTTTTCGACCTGGTAAAAATAGAATCCGGTGAACTGGCATTGGAGATGCAGGAACTGGATCTGTGCGAAATTGCCAGAAATGAGATACTGAACTATTATGATATGCTTCAGGAGGGCGGTTTCGAAGTGGAAATTGATATTCCGGAAGAAGAAGTACCGGTTGAGGCAGACAAGCAGGCGGTGAAACGAATATTAGCTAATCTGTTACAAAATGCCATTAAATATGGAGCGGACGGCAGATATCTGAGACTGGGGATTACATGGAAAGAAGATTATGTAATGATCCAGGTAGAAGACCGTGGAAAAGGGATTATCGAAGACAGCCAGGATAAAATATTTGAACGGCTGGTTACCCTGGAAGACTCCAGGAATAAAAAATACCAGGGCAGCGGTCTGGGGTTAACGATTACCAAACGCCTGGTGGAGGCAATGGGAGGAAGTATCAGAGTAAAGAGCAGACCATTTGTAAAAACAGTGTTTACCGTATCCCTGCCAAAGAAATGAATCCGGCATCAGCATCCTGCCCTTTTTCAAAAGTAATTCTTTTAAAAGAATTATGTAAGGAATTTGTAATCAATGGTAAATTTATTCCGTTATAATAATATTCAGAAAGAGCAAAACCAGAAAGAGCAAAACCAGAAAGAGCAAAACCAGAAAGAGCAAAACCAGAAAGAGGGAGATATCAGTATGTCGGATATTATAGTATTAGAAGATGTAACAAAAACATATAAAGGCATAGAAGTAGTGAAAAATGTTACTATGCGTGTGAAACAGGGAGAAATTTATGGATTTTTGGGGCCCAATGGTGCAGGTAAAACTACAATCATGAAAATGATTTTAAACCTGGCGAAACCGGATATGGGCAACATCCGGGTATGTGGAGAAGTCATCCAAAAAGATTCATACGAGTATCTGAGAAATATCGGTAGCATTATTGAATATCCGATATTTTACGAGAAGCTGACAGCGTGGAAGAACTTGAAGCTGCACTGCAATTATATGGGATTTTATAACAAGAAAAGAATCCGGGAAGTTTTGGATCTTGTGGATTTAAAAGGGGTTGACAATAAACTGGTAGGAGAATTCTCATTAGGTATGAAACAGCGTCTGGGGATTGCAAGGGCTATGATAACAAATCCAAAGTTATTAATTCTGGATGAGCCGATTAACGGTCTGGATCCGATTGGAATTAAACAGATCCGTCAGCTTTTAATAAAATTAAAGGCATCCTACGGAACCACTATTTTAATATCCAGCCACATTATTGCGGAGATTGAACAGTTAGCGGATACCATTGGAGTGATTGACAAGGGCGTTCTTACCAAAGAGGTATCCATGTCCGAGATCCACCATGATTCATTACAATACCTGGAAATAGAAGTAAATGATATCCACAGGGCGGCTACCGTTCTGGACAATGCATTCGATCATTTGAATTTCAAAATTGTCTCTGAAAACAGGCTCCGTATTTATGATAATAACAGACAGGCGGAGATTAGCAAGGAGCTTGTAATGGCTGGTGTCGGCATTCTGAATATGGTTTATAAGAATGATACGCTGGAAGATTATTTTATTCATACAATTATGGGAGGAAATGAAAATGATTAAGCTGATGAAACTGGAACTTGAAAAAGAAAATCTGAGCAAGAATCTGCTTGCCTGTGTAATTATATTATTAAGCTGTATCGGTATTACATTATTGGGCAGCATATTGGAGGATGAGGCAAGTATCGAAAGTGCAAAGGACTTACTTATGCTGGGCTCTTTGATTTTACGGGTGTGTTTCGGGATTTTTGCGGGCGTTCTGATTGCTAAACTAATTATTGGTGAATTTGGTAAAAAAACTATAAATACGTTGTTTACTTATCCGGTCTCCAGGAAAAAAATTATAGCAAGTAAACTGCTGATCGTATTTTCCTGCACATTTATAGTGATTGTACTGACTGATTTGCTGTTTGGGACATCGCTATTTCTGATTAATATTTTTATTCCCCTTACGCCGGACAAAATTGAATTTTCCACGGTACTGGGAAGAATTCCGGATATTTTATTTGGGGCATTTATGACTGCAGGATTAAGCCTGATTTCCTTGTATTTTGGAATGAAAAAAAAATCTTCTTCGTCAACTATCGTGGCGGCAGTAGTGATTAATATGCTGATTAATGCTAATGTAAACATTACTGGCGGAAGTAATGGCAGCAATGCAAATTTATTCAACATTCCAATTTTTCCAATATTATTATGTATGGCTGGAATCGTAATTGCATACCTGTCTTATCGGAATATTGAAAATTTAGATTTATAATACCGTTAGCGGCAGAAGATCCTGCGTAGTAGAAAAGAATAACGGGGCAGCCGAATTGAGAACTGCTGCCAACAGACTGCAGACAATCATCTTTTTTTGATGATTGTCTGTTTTTACGTTAATTTTAATGCCATTTTAATGCGAACACGGATATAGTTTAACACCACTTTTAACCCATACATGTTAGGATGTTATCAGTTTAACAGCTCAGAGAAAAGAAGGAGGAGAAAAAGATGATGGACATTATCATGGTTGGCGTACTGGTGCTCTGTTTTGTACTTGTGAAGCTGTTTACCGACTGGTGTGAGTCCCAGGTGAAAACGGGGAAAAAATAATCCAGGACAATGTATAGAAAAAGATGGAGGTATGCTATGTTATTCTTAGGTATCATCATAGCGGCATTAGCGGTATATCTGGTTTATGCGTTAGTAAATCCGGAAAAATTATAAGAAAAAATCAAAAATTTGATTTTAGGAGGGTAACAATGTTACAGATATTATTGACTCTGGCGATCTTTTTGATACTGGTTATTCCAATGGGAAACTATATGTATCACATCGCCACGAAGCAGAAAACATTTGCAGATCCTGTATTTAACAGGGTGGATAACTGTATTTTTAAAATATGCCGGATTGAACGGCAGGGTATGAACTGGAAACAGTATGCGTTAAATCTGATTATGGCAAATGCAGTTATGATATTTGTCGGTTATTTGATATTAAGGCTGCAGGGGCTCCTGATGGGGAATCCAAACGGGATCGGTGGTATGGAAGCAAGCCTCAGCTTTAACACGATCATCAGTTTTATGACGAATACAAACTTACAGCATTATTCCGGGGAATCCGGGTTGTCTTATTTAAGCCAGATGCTGGTTATTATATTTATGATGTTTACATCAGCGGCTTCTGGGTATGCAGCGTGTATGGCATTCTGCAGAGGATTGGCTGGAAAAGGAAAAGACCTTGGGAATTTCTATGAAGATATGGTTCGTATTACGACCAGAATTTTAATTCCTTTTGCATTTTTAGTAGCATTGCTTTTGATCAGCCAGGGAACACCCCAGACGCTCCAGGCAAACCAGACAGTGCAGACTATCGAAGGAAAGCTGCAGGATATCGCAATGGGGCCGGTGGCAGCATTGGAATCTATCAAGCATCTGGGTACCAACGGAGGCGGTTTCTTTGGAGCCAATTCCTCCACGCCGTTTGAGAACCCCACAATTATTTCTGATATTGCAGAACTGATCTCCATGATGATTCTTCCGGGTGCCTGTGTGGTGACCTTTGGCAAGATGATACATGACAGAAAAGGCAAGAAAGAGAAAAAGGAAAGACTTCCCATGATTGGAAGACAGGGAAGAGTGATCTTTGGCGCAATGTCAGTGATCTTTATGATAGGACTCACCCTTTGCTTCTTCTCTGAACAGGCAGGAAACCCGGCTCTGGAGCAGGCAGGACTGAGCCAGGATATGGGAAGCATGGAAGGAAAAGAAGTACGGTTTGGGATAGCGCAGTCAGCTTTGTTTACTACGGTAACTACTTCCTTTACAACCGGTACGGTTAACAACATGCACGATACGCTGACCCCTCTGGGTGGAATGGTACCGCTGTTACATATGATGCTTAACTGTGTGTTTGGCGGTAAGGGCGTTGGACTTATGAACATGATTATGTACGCAATACTGGCGGTTTTCCTGTGTGGGCTGATGATCGGAAGAACACCGGAATATCTGGGGAAGAAGATCGAAGGTAAAGAAATGAAGCTGGTGGCTCTGGTACTGATTGTACATCCGTTGCTGATTCTGGGATTTTCCGCATTGGCGGTTTCCACTACGGCAGGCCTTGCAGGAATTACCAATCCGGGATTCCATGGGCTGAGCCAGGTACTCTATGAATATTCTTCGTCCGCCGCGAACAATGGTTCCGGTTTTGAAGGACTTGCAGATAATACGGTATTCTGGAATGTGACTGCGGGGTTAGCTATGTTCTTTGGCCGATATCTGGCAATTATTGCACAGCTGGCTATAGCCGGTTCCCTGTTTGCCAAGAAACGTGTTAATGAAACAATTGGTACGCTGCGTACCGACAATGTAATTTTTACGGTTATATTGGTATTTGTTGTATATATCTTTGCCGCATTGACGTTTTTCCCTGCATTAGCACTGGGGCCCATTGCGGAACATCTGACATTATGGTTTTAGAGAAGAATGAGAGGATAAGAAAAATGTCAAAGGAAAATAAAAAAAAGTTCATCACAAAGGACATTTTAAAAAGTTCCGTTGCAGGAGCCTTTAAAAAACTGGATCCCAGATATATGATGAAAAACCCGGTTATGTTTGTAGTGGAGGTTGGTTTCTGCATCACACTGCTGCTGACAATCTGGCCTACTGTTTTTGGGGATCAGGCGGAGTTAAGGGCGTATAACGGGATAGTTACACTGATTTTATTTATTACCATTTTATTTGCCAACTTTGCAGAATCTGTTGCAGAGGGGCGGGGTAAGGCACAGGCCGAGACGCTGAAAAAAACAAAGCAGGATACAAAAGCCAGATTATTACTGGCTGGAGGAAGCGAACGGGAAGTAAATGCTTCTGAATTAAAAAAAGGTGACATCGTCCTGGTGAGAAACGGAGAGCTGATCCCAAATGACGGTGAAGTAATAGAAGGGGTTGCATCTGTGGATGAATCCGCAATAACCGGAGAATCGGCACCTGTTACCAGGGAGTCCGGCGGTGACTTTTCATCTGTAACGGGAGGAACAACGGTAGTCAGCGACTGGCTGAAAATACGGATAACTTCTTCCCCAGGAGAATCATTCCTGGATAAAATGATAGCATTGGTAGAAGGTGCTTCCAGACAGAAGACACCCAATGAGATTGCACTGAACACCCTTTTAGTAGGACTGACCATTATTTTTATGATCGTAATTGTGTGCTTATATCCATTCGCAAAATATTCAGGAGCAGCCATACCCATTTCAACCATGATCGCACTTATGGTATGCCTGATCCCAACAACCATTGGCGGCTTACTGTCGGCGATTGGTATTGCAGGTATGGATCGTGTAACCAGATTTAATGTGATTGCCATGTCCGGTAAAGCAGTTGAGGCATGCGGTGATGTAGATACGATGATATTGGATAAGACGGGAACCATTACCTTTGGTAACCGCCTTGCGGCAGAATTTTTCCCGGTTAAGGGAATAGAAAAAGAAGATCTGGTAGATTACAGCGTGATGTGTTCGCTCAGTGATGCAACACCGGAAGGCAAATCTATTGTAGAACTTGGCAGAACACTGGATTGTAAGATCAAAGCAAATATGGCAGATCAGATGGAATTTATAGAATTTACGGCTCAGACAAAAATGAGCGGCGTGAATTTAGCAGACGGAACAAGGGTAAGAAAAGGTGCTTACGATGCAATGATCCAGTATGTAAGAGAAGCCGGCGGAAATGTCCCGGATGATCTGGAAGGTATTGTGTCAAAGGTATCAGGACTTGGCGGAACACCACTCGTGGTGTGTGCAAAAAATGTAATATACGGCGTAATTTACCTGAAAGATACTGTAAAACCAGGATTGGTAGAGCGGTTTGAACGTTTGCGTGAAATTGGAATCAAAACGGTTATGTGTACCGGTGACAATCCCCTTACAGCAGCCACCATCGCAAAAGAGGCCGGAGTGGATGAGTTTATTGCAGAATGCAAGCCGGAAGATAAAATTGAGGAAATCAAAAAAGAGCAGGCACAGGGAAAGATTGTTGCAATGACTGGAGATGGTACCAACGATGCTCCCGCACTGGCACAGGCAAATGTGGGAATCGCAATGAACAGTGGTACATCAGCAGCAAAAGAAGCAGCCAATATGGTGGATCTGGATTCCGATCCCACTAAGATTCTGGAAGTGGTTGAGATTGGAAAGCAGCTTCTGATTACGAGAGGTTCCCTTACCACATTCAGTATTGCAAATGATATCGCTAAATATTTTGCAATTATTCCCGCCATGTTTACCCTGGTGATTCCACAGATGGAACTGCTGAATATTATGAAACTGGCAACTCCTTTCAGTGCGATTTTATCAGCTCTGATCTTTAACGCAATCATCATACCTTGCCTTATTCCGATTGCTATGCGTGGTGTGAAATACAAACCTATGAGATCAGAGAAAATGCTGTTAAAGAACATGTCTATCTATGGTCTGGGCGGAGTGTTAGTACCTTTTGTGGGAATTAAGCTGATTGACTTATTAATATCCCCGGCACTTTCTCTGTTGGGATTATAAAAGTACAAAGTGATTAAGGCAAAATTATGAGTGTCAGTAATACAGGGAAACCTGTGAAGAGCATTGGTTATAAGTTGAAAGAAAATTATAATATAGAAAGGAAGCCACGATATAATTCGTTCAAGTTATATTGTGGCAGTATTGCAGGCAAGCCTGCAGTATGCAATGGGTAAAAAAATGAAATCTTTTATAAAAATGTTAAAACAATCTTTTATTTTGACAGTTGCCCTTCTGCTTTTGTGTGCAGTTGCTTATCCACTTGCGGTCAATGGTGCAGGCCAGCTTGTATTTCATAAACAGGCAAATGGAAGTCTGATTGAAGTGGACGGCAAAGCGGTAGGATCGGAGCTGATCGGACAGCAGTTTACGGATCCCAGATTTTTTCAGGGAAGAATCTCTTCTGTAAATTATAATACCTACACAGAGGAAGACCTGATCGCAGATGAAGAAGGAAATACTGCATATGGCGGTGTATCATCAGGATCATTTAACTATGGCGCTACCAATCCTGATTTACAGGCAAGGGTGGAGGCGGACCTTCAGGAGTTCATGAAATCCCACCCCGGTGTGAAAAAAGAAGATATTCCTGCGGACCTGTTAACTGCATCCGGTTCCGGATTAGATCCTCATATCAGTCCCCAGGCAGCAAAAGTCCAGGTCGCTGCAGTAGCAGAAGCAACCGGGCTGTCGGTAGAAGAAGTACAGAAAATTGTGGATAACAATACGGAAAATAAGGTGCTTGGTGTATTTGGAGAAAATCGGGTGAATGTATTAACAACAAATATTGAAATAGCAAAGGCAATTGGTTTGATATAAAGAAATACAAGGGTGACCGGAATGCCAACCAGTAAGGCTTGAAAAAGAGTACTGGCTGGTATGTCAGGTCATCCTTTAAGCATGTCGTAATAATGCTTGTGTTTATATTCTAGAGGAGGTGTTTGTATGGAAGAAGAAGTCAGACCTGACCCGCAGGCACTGTTAGAACAGGTTCGTAAAGAGGAGAAGCAGCAGGAAGCAGACAAACGTGGAAAACTGAAGATCTTTCTGGGGTTTGCAGCAGGTGTGGGAAAAACTTATACGATGCTGGAAGCGGCTCATATGATGCTGGAGAAGGGGGTGGATGTGGCAGCCGGATATATTGAACCCCATGCCAGACCCGATACCCTGGGGATGATGGAAGGGCTGGAGCAGACAGCGCCCCTGATGATGGATTATAAAGGAATTAAAATCCGTGAGATGGATCTGGATGCATGTCTTGCCAGAAAGCCGGAACTGCTGTTGGTAGATGAACTGGCGCATACCAATACAGAAGGCTGCCGACATAGAAAACGTTATCAGGATATAGAAGAAATTCTGAATGCAGGCATTAATGTATATACTACGGTTAATATCCAGCATCTGGAGAGCCTCAATGACCTGGTGGCGGGAATTACGAAGATCAAGGTGAAAGAGCGGATACCGGACAGTGTATTTGATGAGGCAGATCAGGTTGAGGTAATTGATATTGAACCCGATGACCTGATCCGCAGATTAAAAGAGGGCAAGGTATATAAGGAGAATCAGGCTCAGCGGGCGGTTCATAACTTCTTTGCTAAAGAAAAGTTAATTGCACTGAGGGAAATTACCCTGAGAAGGATGGCGGACCGCGTGAACCGTCTGTCTGAAACCGAGGTGTCCAAGGGACGTAAGGGATATTATGTGGGAGAACATATTCTGACCTGTGTCTCCGCATCGCCTACAAATGCCAAAGTAATCCGTACGGCTTCCAGGCTTGCGTACGCCTTTCACGGAGAATTTACCGCATTGTATGTAGAGACACCCCGATTACAGGGCAGTGACCGGAAAGTAAAAAAGATGATGGAAGAAAACTTACAGCTGGCAAGGGATCTGGGAGCTAAGATCGCTACAGTCTATGGTGAAAATGTTGCATTTCAGATTGCAGAATACGCCAAGGTAAGCAATGTATCAAAAGTAGTTATCGGAAGGACAAATCATAAAGTTTATTTTGGACAGTCCAAACGGACGCTGGTGGAGCAGCTGGCACAATATACCCAGGAGATGGATATCTATGTCATACCGGATCTTCAGCCCGGGGATAAGCACAGACGAATTTCTTACCGCAGGGAGGAGCTCAACTGGGGAGATTTTCTGATCACTGCAGGAATACTGACGGGAAGTACAGCGATAGGAATGGTGTTCCGGAATCTGGAACTGCCGGATTCCAATATTATTATGATATATATACTGGGGGTTCTCGTATGTGCAATGCATACCAACGGAAGAATCTGTTCCATTGCAGCATCCATATTCAGCGTACTGCTGTATAATTTCTTTTTTACAATTCCGTTTTTAAGTCTGCAGGCACATGGGAAAAGTTATCCTGTCACATTTGCCGTTATGTTCGCAGTGGCACTGCTGTCGTCCTCAATGACGGCTAAGATCAGAAGGCAGGGGAAGGAAAGCAGTAAAATGATTTACCGGACAGAACTGCTGCTGGACAACAGTCGGCGCCTGAGCAGGGCACAGAATATAGAAGATGTTATGAAAGAAATATCCAGCCAGGTACTGAAACTAACGAATCTGTCCGTTCTGATTTACTTAAAACAGAGAGAGAAAATAACCGGACCCAGGCTCTTTCCTCGAAAAGGAATGTCTAAAGAGGATATGAAAGAATATGTAGTAAAATCAGAGCGGGCAGCTGCCCAGTGGGTATTTCAGAACCATCACAGGGCAGGGACCTGCACCAGCACCCTGCCGGGAGCAAAAGCTTTATATCTGCCGGTGCAGAATAATGAAAAAGTATTTGCGGTAGTGGGGATTGTGCTGGAAGAAAGAAGAGAGATAGCACCTTTTGAATATGGGCTGCTGATCGCCATGTTAAATGAGGCTGCACTGGTGTTAGAACGGTATATGGAGTAAAAATAAGTTGACGCTTATGAAAAATAAGACTATAATAGTCAAAAATTGTTAGAAGAAACAAGGTTTAGTTCTGTAGTGGACAATTTTATCTTAAATTGGGGTTTAGCTGAGGAATGACGCTTTGTAGATGTAGGTAGTGTACGGAAAGATGGGTGTAGGAAACTGGCATGGGCTCCGTCAGCTGGCCGCAGAACTGGTATTTTCTAACCTTTCCGAAGCGCTTTTTGGCGGCACGCGGGCATTCGCTCTGAAATCCTGATGCATTTCGCAGCTCACTGCCCGCTTAGTATCCGATGGGAGCCAGTCGAATACTATCCGCCAAAAAACACTCCGGCAAGGTAAGTAAATACTCAGATCTGCTCTACGCTTCCTACGCCCATACCAGTTTCCTACACCCATCTTTCCGAGATTCAGTTTACTGCCACAAAGCTGGTTTTCTCAGCCTGGTGGAGACCCTTGGGCTGTGACGGGCTGTTCTTTATTGGATGCTGCGCAGTATGTTTCGGCTGTTTGCGTAAAAGAAGATGGAAGTTTGTTCCTTTTTCTGATTACAGAATGAAAAATAAATTCCGTTCTCAAGATTAGTTGCTTTGCCAATTGCGTCTAGCATGCCACAACCCCAGGGTCCCAGATTGTTAAAAAAGTATAGGATAGAGTGAGATTGTTACCTGAAGTTTTTTATAGGTTCTCGCCGGAAAGAGGAAAAGGAAATGGAATTAAAGATCAGAGGATATGAGGAAAAAGATCTGGAACAGATGCGCCGGATCTGGAATGAGGTAGTGGAGGATGGGGAGGCATTTCCCCAGAGGGAGGGGTTAAGCGAAACAGATGCCAGAGAATTCTTCGCTTCCCAGAGCTTTACTGCCGTTGCGGAAAGGGAAGGTGAAATTATAGGACTGTATATCCTGCATCCCAATAATGTGGGGCGCTGCGCACATATATCCAATGCCAGTTATGCAGTCAGTAAATCCGTAAGGGGAATGAAAGCTGGTGAAAAGCTAGTGAAACATTCGCTGGAAAAGGGAAAGGAACTGGGATTTCGGCTCCTGCAGTTTAATGCCGTGGTTAAAACAAATCTGTCTGCGATACATATTTATGAAAAACTGGGATTTGTGCAGCTTGGAACCATTCCCGGTGGATTTCTGCGTAAATGCGGAGAATATGAAGATATTATCTTATTTTACCATGAACTATAGAAAGCGAAACAAGAAAGGGGAATCCTGACAGACTGCCAGTGGTATTTCCGGAGTCCTGTGTTCCAAATAGAGAAATCAGAGGCAATATAAATATATGAGCTGCCTCTGAAATATTTTCTATATAACTTATTAATTTTAGGGATTGATTTTTCTGTTTATACAGGTTATACTGAAGACAACAATGGCAGGAGCCATTACATTTCTTAAATATCAGTATGCATTATCCTATTGTCCATGCTTTTCTATAAGCAGATATTATAGGCCCGGAGTGTATTTGAATAATTTGAACACACGCTCTAATATAGGCCGATTCTCAGATTGTACGTTTCTGTACAAAATTCCCTGATTCAATAGATAAATGAATGTAATGAGACCCAAGATGGTATATTTCGTTTTCCTGCTATAAGTTCATTAATGAAATTGGGAGGTACTTGAATGCAGGAAAAGATATTGCCGGAAGGCGGGGAGATAAGCGGATTGCCTCGAAACTATCATGTAAACAGAAAACATAAAGACAGTCTGTTACGGCTGATCTTTCAGAATAAAAGAGATCTGTTAGAATTGTATAATAGTATCAATGGCACTAAATATGAAAATGAGGAAGACCTGATTATCAACACCATGGAAAATGTGGTTTATATGGGGATGAAAAATGATCTTTCCTTTTTAATTGGAGGGACATTAAACCTCTATGAACATCAGAGTTCTATAAATCCGAACATGCCTTTAAGAGGATTATTTTATATTTCTGATTTATATCAGGGCTATATTGAAATGAGCGATGCGGACATATATGGGAGTAAGTTAATTAGCCTGCCGATGCCGCAATACCTGGTTTTTTATAATGGTGAAGAAGATGAGCCAGACCGAAAGGAGCTGTTTTTGTCAGATGCCTTCTTTCAATCGGATAAGAAGAATGACGCCGCCATTGAGTGCAAAGTGGTAATACTTAATATTAATTTGGGGCATAACCGCATTTTGATGGAACAATGCAGAAGATTGCAGGAATATGCCCGGTTCATATCTCTTATCCGGGAATATTTATTTAAAATGCCATTAGAAGAGTCCATAGAGAAAGCCGTAAATCAATGCATAGATGAGAATATACTGAGAGATATTTTATCCAAGAACCGAGGGGAGGTTACGAGAGTGATTTTAGAAGAATACGATGAAGAAAAGCATCTTAGGTCAGAGAGAATTTTTTGGGAAGAAAAGGGAAGGGAATTAGAGCAGCAGTCATTTATTCAATTAATTGGTGCAATGGCTTCCGATGGACGGGCGGGAGATATTGCAAGGTTGGCATATGACCGGGAATTTTTAGTTAAAATGAAGGAAAAGTACAGAGCAGATCCTATTTTAATCAGGTAGTTCTTACTAAATTTGCAAAAAAGCTTGTCAAAATATATTTAACAGTGTTAAAATTTTAAAGTAAATTATTTACCAGACGATACGAAAGATTGGAGAAAAAAATATGAGCATTAGAATTGGTATATGGGGCTATGGAAACCTGGGACGCGGAGTAGAATGTGCGTTAAAGCAGAATCCGGATATGGAACTTGCCGGTGTGTTTACAAGACGTGATCCTAAGACCGTTCAAATCCTGACAGAAGGTGCTTCCGTTTATTCCACCGAAGATGTGGAGAAAATGAAGGATGCTGTTGATGTTATGATTTTATGCGGGGGAAGCGCTACAGACCTGCCTGTACAGACACCAAAATGTGCCCAGATGTTTCATGTAGTGGACAGCTTTGATACCCATGCAAAGATTCCGGAACATTTTGCTAAGGTAGATGAGGCTGCAAAAAGTAATGGCAAAATCGGTATTATTTCAGTTGGCTGGGATCCGGGAATGTTTTCTTTAAATAGAATGTATGCAAATGCACTTTTACCAAACGGAAAGGATTATACTTTTTGGGGAAAAGGCGTAAGCCAGGGACATTCGGATGCAGTTCGCAGAATAGACGGTGTAAAAGACGCAAAACAGTACACGATTCCGGTTGACAGCGCTTTGGATGCAGTGAGAAATGGAGATACTCCGGAACTTACAACGAGACAAAAACACACCAGAGAATGTTATGTAGTTGCAGAAGAGGGAGCAGATCAGGCACGTATTGAAAATGAAATTAAAACTATGCCGAACTATTTCTCAGATTATGATACAACCGTGCATTTTATATCGGAAGAGGAGCTAAAGAAAAATCACAGTGGAATCCCTCATGGAGGATTTGTGATCCGCAGTGGCAAGACAGGCTGGAATGAAGAAAATACACATGTTATTGAATACAGCCTGAAGCTTGACTCAAACCCTGAATTTACGTCATCAGTACTTGTGGCATATGCAAGAGCAGCCTATCGTTTAAGCCAGGAAGGACAGAGCGGATGTAAGACAGTATTTGATATAGCTCCGGCATATTTATCTGCCCAGAGTTCAGAGGAATTAAGAAAACAGTTATTATAAATAAAACGAACTGCAGCCGGATCTAAAATGGCTGCAGTTCGTTTTGATTTTATACACTCTTTAGTACTACGGCGAACGTTTTGTAATGTTCTATTAAATGCATTATATTGGGGTTTAGCTGATTAAGGACGCTTTGTAGATGTAGGTAGTGTACGGAAAGATGGGAGTGGGAAACTTGTATGGACTCCGTCAGCTGGCCGCAGAACTGGTATTTTCTAACCTTTCCGAA
>OKWQ01000212.1_pt1 | contig 29782 bp, 22 predicted proteins | sample 1607071 | NCBI WGS metagenome assembly OKWQ01 (sample SAMN07501039, study PRJEB24779) | human gut metagenome
GCTATTCCAACCACCCGCAGAGCAGGTGGTTTATTTGTTCTCCAAAGTTCCGTTTTTCGGATCAACGAAAAACTCCTCAATGGAGAACAGGGCCATGCCCTAACAACAATTAAAATACCGTCAGCCAATCGGCTGACGGTATAAAAATTCAAATTATTAAAGATTTAGCTTACAGAAAGTTTGCAACATTCCCGGAATTCTCCCTCTACTCCTCATACTCCACTAACGGCTGTATCACCCTGGCTATTGTCCCTCCACACGTCGCCTCCTGAAAGAATAGCCCATAATTCTCCCCAAACTGCAGTTTAATCCTCTGGGCAATACTGCGGATAGCCATGCCCTTCTTTTCTTCACTCTTGATATCCGCCAGCATCTTCTTCATTTCTTCCATATCTGCCGTTTCACCGTCATCCTCTACTTCAAAGTAAAGCCTGTCATCCCGCTGGTAAATCCGGATATAGATATTGCCCTCTCTTCCGGTGGGCAGAACTCCATGCTGGATGGCATTTTCCACCAGCGGCTGTATTACAAACCTCATAGTCGCCCATTTTTTCACTCCCTCCTGGATCTCAATATGGAATTGGATCTGGTCTGACACGCGCAGTTCCTGAATGACTATATAATTTTCCATATAGCGCACTTCTGTTTCCACAGAAATAAGCCGGTGTCCCGAATTCAGGGTCAGTCGGTATAAATCTGCAATAGCCAGTACCACTTTTCCTGTCTTCTCCGCTTTTTCCAGCCTGCTCATCCAATATGCCGTATCCAGATTATTATATAGAAAATGAGGATCTACCTGTGCCTGCAGTGCATTTAACTCAGCCTCCGTCTGCAGCACTTTTCCTGTCAGCACTTCATTGACCAGTTCATTCATGCGTTTTGTCATTGCATTGAACTGCCTGCTCAAAATCCCAATCTCGTCATTGCTCTCAAATTCCAGCTGAACGTTGTAATTATCTTCCTTTACTTCCACAATCTTATTCGTCAGCAGCCTCAGCGGCCTTAAAATACTTCTTGCAAAAATAAACGTAATCCAGAAACATAACATCGTACTGACTGCAATTCCCAACAGTAAAAGACTGCGTATCTTACGGTTTTCTGCCAATAATTTAGTAATATCAATACCACTCATAAGGGTCCATCCGGTATCCGATATATCAATTCCATAAACTAAAGTATTCTTTCCACTGTTAATAAAGGGCATCTTTTTAGCACTGCGCACATCCTTTATGTCAGATTCCACCATCTCTGTTTCCCCTGCATTTAGTAATATTTCCCCCTGGGAATCAACCAATGCAATATAACCGGGATACGTGTCTATATACTCCTGAAACTGTTTCTCCGTTTTTGAGACAGGAATATTAATCCACTGTGTTCCCAGTGTTTCTTTCAAATTCTCTGTATTTTGGATGCTCCTCAACAAAGTCAGGTATTCTGCATTCCCATTTTGATCCCTTTCCCCGGTTCCCGTCCATAGAATTTTCCCTTTCATCGCTTCAAGCTGCTTCTCTTGTTCTTCTCCCAGATCATAGGAAGTAAGCCCTCCGGCACTTAAGATCAGACCATTCTTCCCCTGTATAAAAATAGATTTCACAAAATGATTCTGTCCGGTATAAAACATCAGGCTTTTTGCCACCTGGTTCTGGTGGCGTACCCGCTCCTGTTCTGTCATGGATTCAGCCAGCAAGGTGGCACGTACGTCTTGATTTTGAATGATAAAAAGAGACAGGCTGTGGGCATAATCCGTCACATATGTTATATTTTCAGAGATATTATTGAGTATATAGAGAGAGGCCGCCTCCTGCTTCTCCCTCACAATTTCCAATGCCTTTTGATATAAAAGTGTTCCTATGATCGCCATTGGAATCATTGACATGGCAATTGCCAGTAAAAACACCTTAATATTCAAGCTTACAAACCTGGATTTTATCTTCTTCAAGTTATTTTTCCATCCTCTCGCAAGTCAATGTGATTTCTATATTCTTTTGGTGAGTATCCGGTATACTTCTTAAATACCAGGTTGAAATATTTGTAATTCTGGTAGCCTGACTTTTCCGAAACCTGATATATTTTTAAATCCAGATTTTTTAGCAGCTCTTTTGCCATATCGATCCGGAACTGATTCAGATAATCGCTGAAATTCATTCCGGTCTGGGATTTAAATACCTGGCTGAAGTGATTTGGCGTGATATAAAGTTCCGCTACGATCTGGCTGATGCGGATTTCGTCCATATAATGTTTAGCTATGTACTGCATAGATTTCTGTATAATCACATTATATTTCGCACCTTCTGTAGAATTTAACACCTGTACAGTATCCCGGCATAGATTCAATATATACCGCTTTAAAGCCGAAAAGCTTCCGATGCCTTCCATCTCACTTAAGCAGTCCCTGCTCTCCCCCGTCACTTCCAAAGGATTGATGGACATCTCTTCTAAATTAGAAGCCACAATCATCCAGATACGCACACATGCTGTTTTCACCTTTTCAAATTCTGTTTGTTTCTGATAGGCTTCTTCAAAAATGTTCTGAACAATCTCAAGCATTCTGTCCCCATCATACTGAAGCATCGCCTGTACCAGTTCATTTTCTTTCTTCTGGATATTCAGATAAGTTTTCCGCTCTTTTCCCATACTCTCATGATAGTGAATCATATACTCTCCCGGCATATAAGGTCTGCACCGCAGTGCCTGCAATGCCTCCCGGTAAGATTGCCTTATCTCTTCTATCTTATCTTTACGATCTCCCAGAGATACCGTAATATAGAATCCCAACTCACCCTTTATTTGCTGATAAAGCCTGCTCAAAGCTTCTCTGTCCGCCTTTTCTTCCTGTCCCTGTTCCATCAGGATCACCACAAAATGCGTGCCATTGTCCCGGAACACCGTCTCCTGAGACGACAGTCCCAATATATTTCTTATGGACTCCTCTATGGATTCTTCCAGGCAGCGCCTTTCCTCCACAGAATGCTGTGTCAAAAGGAAAAAATCATCCACCGTAATCAGTAAAACCCGATAACAGGGACCTGCAAACTCAAGGCCCAGCTTTGAAAGCTGCCCTGTCACCTCTTCCCTTCTCGCCTGATCCGTCAATTTCTCACTGATCAAAGCATTCAGCAGCCTGCTGCGCACATAATCATAATTTTCTTCCACAAAAGTCTGCTGAAAAATCTCCCGTTCCTGACGCGCCTTTTCTTTTTCTATTTCTTTTTTTAATTTTACAACTGTCTCCAGCAATTCATCGGCGTCAATTGGTTTCAGTAGATATTCAAAAACTCCAATCTGCAATGCCTGTTTCGCATAAGAGAAATCATCATAGCCACTTAGAATTACAATTTTCATCCACGGGTAAGCACTGCGGATTCTCTTGGATAAGGACAGCCCATCTTCTCTCGGCATCCGAATATCCGTCAAAATAATTTCCGGCTGTAATTCTTTTACTAACTCAAACCCGCTGACTCCATTAGCTGCCTCACCGCAGATCTGAAATCCTTCCTTTTCCCAATCCAGGGAAAGAATAATGCCTTTTCGTACAATAAAATCATCTTCCACAACCAGTATCTTCATAATTTTTAATCCTTTCGGTCCGCTCAGAAACAGACTCCCCGGTTAGTCCACAGTCTCCATTGTAACGTTCCGGATGCTTTCCATCTCTGCATGTTCATATAAATTTACTATAAAACAATCATTTCATATTTGCAATATAAACATCCTTTTCCATGCCACTCTTATCTTTTTGTGCTGCACTTCTTACCACGGCTATTGACGAACGGTTTATTCTTCATTATACTTTAAGAAATAAAAACACCACAAAGCGTGTTAAAGGCGGTGAATCTTATCATGATCGGAATCTATTTTAGCGGCACAGGCAATACCAGACATTGCATAGAAAAATTTACAAAAGCATATGACCCTGAAGCAATCGTTTATTCGATTGAAGACATTCGGCTGCCAGAACTAATCCGCAGTGAAACAGAGATTGTATTTGGATATCCCACACAATACAGCAGCATGCCAAAAATACTGCGCGATTTTATGATCCAAAATCAGGAGCTATGGCAGGGAAAAAAAGTTTTCATTCTGACAACCATGAGAATGTTCAGTGGAGACGGAGCAGGTGTATTGGCAAGACTGCTGGAAACTTTTGGTGCAGCGGTAATCGGCGGTTTACACTTAAAAATGCCAGACAGTATCAGTGATGAAAAAGTTCTGAAAACTACATTAGAAAAGAACAGACAGCTTGTAACAGAATCAGAAGAAAAAATAAAGAAGGCAGTACAAAAATTACAGATGGGCAAACCTCCGCAAGAGGGATTAGGTGCTTTCAGCCATCTTGCCGGGTTGTTTGGTCAAAGGCTGTATTTTTACAATAAAACAAAACGATATACAGACAAGCTAACCATACATTCCAAAAAATGTATCGGATGCGGTAAATGTGTTAAGTTATGCCCTATGAAAAACATCGTTATGGAAAATGGCATTGCCAAATCGGGAGATCAGTGTACTATGTGCTATCGCTGCATTAATCATTGTCCAAAACAGGCAATTACATTATTAGGTCATCGTGTATATGAACAAGGCTGGATAGAAAAATATCTGCAAAAATAAAATACGGAGGAAAGTCTATATGCATACCTTACTCATTTTAAATCTGATCATGCTATTCATAATAAATTTGATTGATTCATGGTACGTGCGAATTTAAGTTACAGTTGTCAATTTTTCAATTTCTGATTTACCTTTACTAACTTGAGAATCCAAAAAAGCATATCTCCAAATAATATTAGTATGAAAGCCGGCAGAAACAGTGATGGTAATTCAATCACTAATGCTGTTTGCATTGTAAGATATCAACCTCTCCAGAAAAGTTATGATGCATAGGTACATTTTCTGGTATATTCGTCCAATTCACTATCAGATATATGGCTGTCCCTATTATCATAATAAGACACAACATATTTATAGCAATATCAAATTTACTATTCTTTATCTTCAACCCATCGCCTCCACAACTTCAAAATTATAGGTATATTCTACCATTTATCAATACCATTAGCAACGATATTATGTACTTACAAAAATACACAAAAAACTATTGACCTTCTCGTCGCGTCAACTTGTATGATAACTATAGATCAGATAGAAAAGGAGCAATAATATGGAAATCAAGAATATACGATCAGATGTAATTTACAAGAAAATGATATCTGTCCCTATGGAAAAAAAGAACGACATATATCGTTATGAAATGATGAAACCCTTTGAGAAAAAATGGGCTTGTTACTGCGTACCGCTCAAGGCGAAGCAGGAAAATGGTTATGACGTAATTATGGCAAGTAATATGTTAGGATATCTGAATCCTTCAGAAATAGATAAGAGCCAGGAAGAAAGCGTTCAGCTGCTGTCTGATGACGCATTTTGGAAAAGCTGCCAGCACTCCATAGAAGACGCACTTGGCCGGTTTGAACATGCCGGTATTGAATTACCGGTTGAGAAATATTTATATACTATTCTGCTTGCAGATCCCAAGAGTCCATATACCATACTTAGCGATGGCTATTCCGGCGACGGCGGCATACCTGGATACATTTTTGGTGCAATTACACCAAACGAATACACCATTGGGCGTATACCGGCTGCCCTCGCTCATGAGTGCAACCATAATGTGCGGTTTCAATTTGAGAAATGGCATGATGATATATCCCTGGCAGGTATGATGGTCACGGAGGGTTTGGCTGAAAACTATGCCACCTTCATCTACGGAGAAGAAAAACTGGGGCCCTGGGTCAGTAAAATAGATATGGACACTCTGGACAACTATATAAAACCACTCATCCGAGATGCCCTGGACGTGAAAGGAATGGATAACTTAACATCATATCTCTATGGGGATGAAATTGCAAAAATGCAGGGTTTTTTTCCTGTGGGTCTGCCCTTTTGTGCCGGCTATGCATGTGGGTATTATATGATTAAGCATTATTTAGAAAAGACGTGTAAAACCATTATTGAAGCAACACTTATCCCTACCGATGAAATACTCAGAGAAATAGAGGATTTTTGGGAAGATTAAGGAATGCCAATTGTTATCAGGGCACAGGATTCCATTGTCCTGTACCAGCTTTGTATCAATAAACTGGATCCCATTGGATACTAAGCGGGCACTGAGCTGCGAAATGCATCAGGATTTCACAGCGAATGCCCGCATGCCCCAAAAAGCGCTCACCCCTTCTCTTTCCGAGCACCTAATTCTTTCAACAGTTATTCTAAAGTTTCTCGTATGAAACCAGTTCATCCACCGGGATACGTGTTTGGCTGTGCCGATTGGGATCCCCTTCTTCTTGGGCAGAATATCCAATCACCAGTATATTAATCGGCTCCAGTTTGGATGGAATATGAAATTCTTCACGCAGGATATCCGGTTTAAAATAGCAAACCCAGACACTTCCCAGTCCAAGTTCAGTCGCCTGAAGCATCATATGGTCTGTCAGAATTGAAGCATCAATATCCCCTGTCTGCTTTTTATCAAATGGGCGAACCCATGCTTTATTGTGATCTGCACACACAATAATCGCCAACGGTGCATGAAATACATTTGCTGCCTTTTCAATCTTTGCCATACCTTCCGCTTCCTGAACAACCAGCAAATGAACAGGCTGAAGATTTGCCGCAGTCGGCGCTGCATGTGCTGCTTCCAGAATCTGATCCAGCTTTTCTTTTTCTACCTTCTGTTCTGTATAAGAACGCACAGAAGACCTTTTTTTCGCAATCTCAAGAAAACTCATAATTACCTCCTTTAATCAGGGTGTTAAATTGTAGTTAATAGTATCTGCCTGCAGGCAAAGGTTGATATATTTACCAACTTCAGCTATAATTATAGCATTAATATTCATTAGAACAAGTATGCACTTTTATGGTATATAGTACCCAAAAAGATAGTGTAAAAAATACAGAGGTGAAAAAATGAAATGTCCAAGCACATATAACTGTCCCGTGGAAGCCACACTAGAACTGATTGGCGGTAAATACAAAGCACTGATTTTGTTTCATTTGATAGAAGGGACCCTTCGTTTCAGCGAACTGCACCGGAACATTCCAAATGCTACTCCTAAAATGCTGACACAACAGCTTCGGGAGCTGGAACGTGACAACCTGATTTTGCGTACCGTCTATCCGGTTATCCCCCCTAAAGTAGAATATCAGCTTACAGACTTTGGAAAAAGTATTATTCCTGTTCTGGAATCTATGTGTGACTGGGGGAGCAACTATCTTAGCGGGCTTGATCTGACAGTTACTTCCGCGTCATCCGAAACAAAATTAAGCAAAATTCAAAAACCTGTTATTCTATAATCTGAGATTTTCTTTTCTTCTTTTTCTCTGCCTTTTCCTGCCTTTCTTCATACATTTCCCGTATCCAAATTTTAACCGGAGCTTTCCACTGCTCCTTCTTATTTGGGATGTTTTTTATCAGACTTTTCGGATTTAATCCCATTTCTTTTGCCATTCGTATCTCTTCTTCTGATATCCTGCATTTTTTCTTTGCCTCATCCCACAGCTCTTGTTTGTATGCCATTCCAATCCCCTTTCTGACCGTACATTTCTATTTCTTCTTAACTTTTTTCTGATTTTAAGGATAACAATTGTTGGTGTTATTATACCATTCATTTCCAGATAAAACAATTGAGAAGAAGACCGTCTTTTTATTTTGCAAAGAAAACTTTGCAAAACTTATTGACAAGTACGCTTGGCAGATGTATGATAGTAATGTAAAGAAAACTTGGCAACCTAATCAGGAGGTATTGTTATGAATAAAGAACAGATTTTAGCAAGAAGCAGAGCAGAAAAAACAGATGAAGGCATGCAGCAGGCAGAAAACAGAGGACGCAGAATAGGTATCAGCGCCTTTTGCCTTGTATTTATTTTTATAGCTATATTTAACGTATTTAATGGACAGCAAAGTTACGCACCCTACGCAATGTTCTGGGCATTTGTTGCAGCCGAGGCATATCCGAAATACCGTTTCACTAAAAATAAGGCATACTTAATATCTACCGTTGCCGGTGCCATTGCTTCCATAGCTTCACTGGCAAGCTTTGTTATAAGTGTGTTGAGGTAAAAATATGGATGAAAAATTAGTACTAAAAAATAATCTGAAAGAAATACGGTCAGAACAAAAGCTCTCACAAAGCCAACTGGCGGAAATGGTGGGCGTATCCAGAAATACCATTAGTTCTATTGAAACAGGGCAGTTTAATCCAACTGCAAAATTAGCTTTGATTTTATGTATTGCATTGGATAAAAAATTCGAAGATCTCTTTTATTTTTAGCAGAGTGGACCGTCCCGCACAGAGATTAAGGTGCCGGATGGTCCATTTACATCCTCCCTTAATCCTGGAACGAATAGCCGGTAATGATATGCTTTGAGTATCTTCTGCAACTTCCAATGGGACGTGGACACTTTACCCTTCCGCCATGGAAGCTTCTTACAATCTCCTTATATTTTTTACAGTTTGTAAAATCAACTTTCAAATAACATTGTTATATTGCTTTATCCGGTATTATCAGATATAATAAATGCAAGATAGCCTTTATCATATTATATCTAAATTACTTTCTGAAAAGGAGTCCGAATATGGAGATGCCATTTATTGAAAAAGAATATGATATGTTTATAGAAACAATTGAAAACAGCGCAAACAAATGTATTTTTGATACCGATATCACTTTTCTTTGCGGTAATATAAATTTTTATCAGAGTACTGGCTATACAAAGGAAGAATATTCATCCCTTTTCCCGAATCTCCGTCAGTATTATAGTAATCATACAGATGAATTTTATAAAATCAGAGATTCTTTAACTCATGCTCTTTCCCGGGGCAAAAAAGGTTTTTCTCTGGATTGCCGTTTGCCTGTTAAGAACGGCGGCTTCATTTGGATACGTATCACTGGAACTATCACAAAGGAAACCGTGGATGGACATCCGGTTTTTTATATGATCAACTCAGATATCAGCGATTTGGTTCGGTTGAAAGATGAAAAAACAGAGTATTTTGAGTGGCTGATGGATGAGTATATCGGGAATATCTATATAAGTGATATGGATACTTATGAATTATTATTTATAAACCGCACCGGCACTGAAACTATGAATACAACTTGTGAGGAAGTTATTGGGCGACCTTGTTATGAAGTAATTCAGGGAAGAACCTCACCATGCCCTTTCTGCACCAATGACAGATTACGGACAGATGAATTTTACGAATGGGAATTTTTCAATCCGGTACTCAACAGAACTTTTATGATTAAAAACCGTCAAATTAACTGGTACGGCCACAAGTCACGTATAGAACTGTCCTATGATATGTACAGTTCCGAGTTTAAGCTGGCTAAAAAAGAGCGTGAACGTGAAATTCTACTCCGGACTCTTCCGGGTGGATTTGCCCGTCTGGATGCCAGAGATTACAGAACCATTCTTTGGTATGATGCCGACTTCTTAAGGATGATCGGTTATACAAAAGAACAATTCGAAAAAGAATTGCATTCGACATGTGAATATTTGCATCCCGATGACTTAAAACGTATTGAGCACATGCTAAAAGAAATAGAGGGAACCGAACAGAGTATTATTATGGAAGCCCGGATTATCACACGCAGTGGAGAAACCAAAATCCTGACCGTTACTTTATGCTATGCAAATGGGGAAGACAGCTGGGATGGTATCCCTTCTTTCTACACTGTTGGCATTGATGTGACAAAAGACCGTCGGGAACAGGCACGCCAGCAAACAGCACTGGAAGAAGCCTACATGGCGGCACGGATTGCGAATTCAGCGAAAACTAAATTTCTGTCATCTATGTCCCATGACACTCGTACCCCACTGAATGCTATCATTGGCATGACTGCTATTGCAAGGGCAAATCTTATTGCACCTGAGAAAGTGAATGATTGTCTGAACAAAATTAACACCTCCAGTCAATATCTTTTAAGTCTGATTAATGAAATATTGGATATGTCTCAAATTGAATCCGGAAAAATTGACCTTCATCCCGAAGAAATCAGCCTTCCGAACCTAATACAAAATGTTTCAGATATGTGCAGATCGTTGCTGGAAGAAAAGCATCTGGAATTTGAGGTTTATGTTGGAAAAGTACTCCATGAAAAAATAATAACTGACGGTGACCGCCTGCATCAGGTTTTTATGAATCTGCTCTCCAACGGGATCAAATATACCCCTCCCGGCGGAACCATCAGTCTCAGTATTAATGAATATCAGCCTTTTAGCCAGAATCAGGCCCAATATGAATTTATAGTTACAGACAATGGCATTGGTATGACAAAGGAATATATTCCCCATATCTTTGAACCCTTTTCACGTGCTGAAGATTCTCGTATCAGCAAAGTTCCCGGTACCGGGCTGGGAATGTCTATCACCGAAAATATCGTAAAAATGATGGGCGGCTCCATTGAAGTAAAAAGTGAATTAGGAAAAGGAAGTAAGTTCACTGTTTCCATTCCTTTTCATCTGGCAGACAAAGAAGATTCAGTAAACCACGAGCTGGCAGGGCTGCCTGTTCTGATCATAGAAGACGAGCAAAAAACTTGTGAGAATATTACAGTATTTTTAGAAAAGCTTGGGATGCAGGGATACTGGGCATCATCCTGTGCAGAAGCACTGGGCATCATTTCAGCCGCACATGCCCGTTCAGATGAATTTTCCGCAGTGCTTCTGAACTGGGAGATGCATGAAAGAAATGGCTTGGATACAGTACAAAATATACGCAGATGCCTGGGAGAAAGTATACCTATTATCATTATCACATCCTATAATAACCCAAATATAGAAGATGAGTTCTTGAAAGCAGGAGCAAACGCATTTATTACCAGACCACTCTTTATTTCAAAGATTATAGATGTTTTCCAGTTGTTCTGTTCTGATCATAAAACAGAAGATGACATTGTTGAAGAAGACACAAATATTACTTTGGAGGGAAAACGGATTTTGCTGGTAGAAGACAATGAACTGAATCGTGAAATTGCATTCGAGCTGCTTAGTATGCAGGGAATGCTTATTGAAACAGCCGAAAATGGCCTGGATGCCGTTCAAGCCTTCCGCTCTTCTAACCCAGGATATTATAACGCAATCCTGATGGATATTCAGATGCCCGTGATGGATGGCTATGAAGCAGCCGCAGCAATTCGTCTTCTGGACAGGGATGATGCAAAGACGGTACCCATCCTGGCAATGACCGCTAATGCCTTCATAACCGACATCAGCAAAGCTTACAGTGTCGGTATGAATGATTACATAACAAAGCCTATTGATGTGAATGGGTTAAATAGAACCCTGGAAAAATGGATCCATAAGACTGATAATCACTTCTTATGAAAATACCATTACAATGGGCCGGAAGTCTTATTTGACTTCCGGCTCTTATCATTCCTCTTTTCTTACCGTAATCTTTTGCAATACCCTCTTTTTCTATTGTGAACACATAAAATAAGCGTATTTTATTTAATAGTTACTTTTCTGGACGATGAATAAGATCCGTAAACCTTTGTTTTAGAAGTTGGCTGCATATATCCCCGGATTTTAAATGTATAAGTCTTGCCTTTCTTTAAACCTGATTTTGTATAGGAAGATTTATTTCCATTTTTAGTGGAGATCCTTGTGTATTTTCCTTTTCCCGTTTTCATATAAACCTGTACCCTGTTAGAACTAATTTTCTTCCATGTAAGTTTCGCCTTATTTGATCCGCTTCTCGTTACCTTCAGCTTTGGTTTTACAGGTCTGGTGGCCGTAATAAACGTGGAAGAATGTGATCCTTTTCCTGCGCTGTTGTATGCTGCTACACGGTACTTATATTTTGTTCCGGATTTCTTTTTAGAATCGGTATAAGAAGCCGCTTTTGTTGTCTTAAGGCTACTCCATCTCTTCTTCTTATCATCATAACGGTATACCTTGTAGGATGTGGCACCAGATACCTTTTTCCATGATAACTTAATACTGTCTGTTGTCAGCTTAGCAGCCGTTATGCCGGTGACTTTTCCTGGTTTTTCGATTACTTTTTCCCATTTTGCAGTTAATGTGACATTTGATGTACAGATATCGTTGGATTTAACCATCTGATTACCCATGTACCATCCCACAAATTTATATCCGCTGCGCGTAGGGGTTGGAAGCACTCCATAAGGCTTTCCATTCTGCACTGTAATTGTGGACGGGTTTACCTGACCTCCTGCTGCGTTCAATGTTACTGTATGTTTTACCGGCTGAGGAATATCTTTTGGCGTGACCGTAACAAGGCAGCTTGCAGTCTTGTTGTTATCTTGTGTCGTAACTGTAATTTTTGCTGAACCTTGTGACATTGCCGTTACTTTCCCATTCACATCAACAATTGCCACCGATTTGTTGCTGCTATCCCATTTTACTGCCTGATTGGTTGCATTTTGAGGTGTTATGGCTGCCTTTAAGACTGTATTATTTCCTTCAATGAGAGTGAAATTTGTGGGATCAACTGTTATACCGGTCACATCTACATGGTTCTTAATCTTAATTTCTGCTGATGCTTTAACCTCAGTATCGGCTATTGTTCCCTGAATATGGAAGATTCCTGCTTCTTTCAGAACTTCTTCCGGGATTGTATCCCACTGTACTTCTTTTTCGGTCATTGTTCCATTATTCAATACTGCCGTGATGACAGACGGAAGCTTTGGCTGCACTCCTATATTAGTAGCTGCATAGACTGGTTTGCTGGAAACGATAAATGTCTTGCTTAAATCAGTTGCAAGAGCAACTTCAATTTCAGCCAGTCCCCGTTCCGGTTTCTCCCCATTTCCGCCATGATAATACTTCAGCTCCGGATCTATTGTGAATCTTAATTTCTGTGCACTGAGAGGTTTCTCTAACTTCACTAAGTTATCAGGCTGTCCCTCCCATTGAATGTCAGAAACAATCTGTTCGTGAACAAGGTTTCCAGTGCTGTCAAAAAATTCCAGCTTACCTTCACCGATTTCATTGACTTTATGACCACGGTCAATCAGATTCAGACTTGCGATCATCTGATCCTCCCCAAAATCCAGTTCTATCCATGGTGACTTATCTCCTCCACGAGCTGCCCATGCAGTCGATTTGTCTCCATCAACAGTCTTAACACCAATATATCGCTCATCCTGATTCGAACCATTTGGATCTCCGTTCTTGTCACGTACAGAAGAAACCGAAACCACAGCATTATCTGCTACATTGGTACCTAACTGGGTAAGGATCATTTTATTACTTTCCACCGTAACTCCATCCACTGTCACCTTTACCTGAATTGTCGATTCAGAGGATCGCGGAATACTATCCTTCATGGTGATTACAGATGACCCTTCCACAACTGACAAATTATCACTGTCCAGTATAAATGTAATCTCTGCGTCAGAAAGATCGGCCGGTTTTCCGTTATTATCCAATGCTTCAATCTCTGATACCACCGGTGATCCAACAGCTATCTTATTTTTATCCACAGAAAGATTCACCTGGGACAAATAATTAACTAATTGCAGATTTCCGTCAGCATCTACATCGATATATATCTGTTTTGATACCGTAATCCCATTTAGCGTTACATCTATGAAAATCTGGGCCCGTCCTTCCGATACGGACAGAGCCTGATTTGCCTTATTGATCTCTACTATTTCAGGATTAGTGCTCTGTATCTGAATCTTCGCCTTGCTCAGATCCATCTCTTCTCCGATTCCGGAAATACCCGTTAGATGGAAAGCTGCAGTCTTATCATCTAAAAGTTCTGTCTCTACCGCTACATCTCCCAGCCTTTTTCCCTGATCTATACCCCGTACCCTTACTTCAAGCACATCCATCAAATCGTCTCTGGCACCGCCCGGGAAACTGATGCGCAGATATCTGCCTTTCTGATTGAGTGGGTATGTATACTTGTCTGAATTATAACGGTATTTTGTATCATTGTCCGGAACGGCTCCCTGTTCCACGGGTATCTCCCAGTTTTCTCCATCCTCACTCGTTTCTATCCGGATAGCACTTGGCGTGTTCCTATAATACCGGTCTTTGTTATTAAAATAAACACTCACATTTGACAGATCGCACACTGAATTTAAATCCATTGTCATGGCTGGATTCTCATCCTCTTTCGCCGGTGTCCATCTGGAGGTATTTCCACCGTCAGAACTGGTTAAAATGTTATCTGTAAGATCGGCTGGATTGCTGCCGCTTGTCACTTCTGGTACGATATTATTACTTAAAACAGTATTCGGTAATATTCTCAGATAATTTCTATTGGTCGTATAGGTTACTCCATCAACTGTAATATCAGCCCAGATTGCTACATTTTCCTCTTCTGAAACGCATCTGTTAAAAACTACTTCGTCATCTTTAACTGCCAGAAGGTCCAGATCTTCAACCTCATGTGCCTGCCAGTAGATATCCGGATCCGAGGTCTGTCCTCCTGCCTGGCCGCTGCAGACTCCATAATGCCATGTGATATTGTCATAAGAAAGGAGGTTCACTCCGCCCCCTTTTTGGGTGCGCCCTTCAAAAGTCACCGGAATATTGATGTCTGATGAAAATTTACCAAATGCCTCTTTTCCATCAGTCCGCAATACTACACCTATTAGTTCTTCATTTGAAGTGATACTTCCATCTTCTTTTACCTGAACATGATAAGTGTCGACTGCTGCCTCTCCCTCATACTCTGCTGTTACACGTATGGTTGTATTTCCAGGATGCCCGGCTGTTACCAGTCCATTCTGATCAACTGATGCAACCGATGCATCATCACTGCTATAGGTAAGATCTGCATCTGCGAATACATTGGTAAAGTTCTTCAGATAGGCTTCTGCACGCAACTGCAGTTCGGATTTGTTTTCCTGGCTGCTGAATAATTTCACACCAGTAAGCTTGAAACTGCGGGTGTCATTATCCGTGGTGATTTTGATAATGGTATCCACAGGATCTTCTTTGACCGAAGAAGTATCGATGGTGATGTAATTCTTTCCATCCTTTGACTCTACACTATAGGGCAGTGCTATTCCTTCATTAAGCCACTCCACATTGGTTACATTATAATCAAATGGCCCTGCATAGACACTCTCCTGACCGGTAAATCCTTTTTTTGCCCTGCCATTTCCAATTGTATTCTCTACCATATGCATATACACGAATTGGTCTCGGGCAACGGAATATCCCCATTCAGGCCCCTCCCCGTATTTTGCAGTCAGGAATGGCTCTTTATCGGTATTCTCATGGTAGCCTTCCTTTTTTTCATAAGTGTCAAAATAGTACGGCATTGTTCCAAACAGGGATTCGTGCAAGTCAGGCTTTCCATCATTGGCCATCCACAAGTTTACATTGTCACGTATTTCCAGGAAACGCTGTGCATTCAGTGGTCCCTGATAATATGCGTCTTTAATCCCACTACTATAATTCTTGCCAGCCCAGTCAACACCCCGGATAGCGATGATCATCTGATCGTAATTTGGCACCATACCATGTCCGATATTATTGATGATGAATTCTGCCCACAAACGCCAATCATCTCTTGTATGTCCTCCCGCATATCCTGACCAGGCATCCATCTCATCAATAATAGGGTGCGACCATGCCTCATCAACCGTATATTTATTCTGATTCCACATATTCGTTTCCCAATGACCCCCATGGGTATATGGCATTGCTCCGGTATACTCCGTCTCCAGAATTGTCAAATCATTATCGCTGACTTCATTTCGGTCGTTTGCCTGTATAAGGGTATAGTCATTGTAAGCACGCACAGCGCTCCACATAGCATCAGTATTTCCTTTTCCTTCCGGATTCCCGTCAAAGAACAGATACTTAGGATCATAACGAACCACAAGATCCTCCACATTCCGGAAAAATCCGCTGGAGTTGTTGACACGGGGATCTTTGGTCTGATTAGACCCCTCGGAAGCATAGTACAGACCAAACCTCATTCCATGACGTTCTACTGCTTCTTTTGCCTCCTGCAGCATGTCTTTTGGCTGAGCTACCCCTTCCTCATTTAGTTCCAGTGTGTTGGGATGCTGATTAACAGCTGCACCATTTGGGTCACCTGGATAGGCACCTGGCGCCGGCCAGTAATATACACCCTGTACCGCTTCCGTAGACAGCATCGTCATGCCTGCTTTTTTTGCACGTTCTGCCCAGGTATCAAATGAAAAATTTGGATCCCAAAACTGGGTATATGCTCCTGTATCATGGGACAATGCGGACATTTTCCCTTCTTCAAACCACTTGCTTGGACGCTCTTTTACGATTATTTTCGTCTCTTTTACTGCTGTCCGTTTATCCGCATCCGTCACCTGAACGGTAAATGAATACTCACCTTGTGTTTCACAGAAACCATCGATAACCCCTTCTTTATCCATCGTCAGGCCATCCGGTAAATTACCCTCTGTGATCTCCCACTCATACCCCGGGCTGCCGCCTGCCGCCTGGAACCGAAACCTTGAAGCCTGCGGTCCCTCTTTTGCATTCGTCCTGTGAATAGCTTTATTCCATACGTATGGGGATTCCACATATCCGTAAGGCATCTCATTCTCAGGATACAGATTTGCAGCAAGATCTGCATTACGACTTTCAAATGCTTCCCTGTCGATGTCCAATCCCTGAGTAACAATCTGAAGCGCTGAAACAGTATCGCCTTCCACCGAATACTCCAGATCGGGAATCTCATTTCCGGAAGCATCACTGATTCTGGCATAGAATCCCAGATAATATACCCTGTCATGTTTGATTTCAAACAAAACTTTATTCCAGCCTCTATTCAGCGTGATATCGGCTTTGTATTTGTCTTTCTCCGTTGACTCCACTGCATTTGTATTCTGATCCACCAGAGCATCGTTCACATAGACTTTATGCAGACCACTGGTCACAAACTGCAGTTGAGCATTCTGCTCTTTGGGACTGTATATATAAGTATGTGCATAGGTATACTTGCCTTGAACATCCAGTCCTTGCTTTACGGTAAAATATCCATACAGATCCTGATAATCATCGGTATTACGGTTGAAAATACGGTCATCCAAGTACTGCCACTGCGTACCACTGCTGCTAAACTCTTCTCCCAGGGTTGGCCTGATGCCTTCCTTCTGCAAATTCTCTCTGTGTTCTTCCGTAGTCTCAAGCATCTCCACTGCCTGGACATCGGGAGTTTCATTTTGATCTTCTTCTGGTTCAACTCCGTTCTCTTCAATAGTATCACTGTTCCCGGCTGTTTCTTCTATGACCTCATCCGTTTCACTCTGGTTCTCTGTTTCTACCATGACTGCAGCGTCCTCTTTGCCGATAGTCCGTTCCGAATTAATTCCCGCTAATAAGGACGTATCACTCGGCCCAGCCACCAACCATGTATTAATAAATGGCGCGGTTCCAACTACAGTCATAGCGTGGGCCTTCAGCCCGATTGTTCCTGCATCGATAGAGGTGACTGTAACCATTGCCGCCAAGCCAATAGCAACAGCACGTCTCACCAATCTGGAACGTTTCTTTTTCACTTTCATTTTTTATCTCTCCTTTTTCCTTAAAATGTGGATACCGCATATCCATCCTGTATGTCATCCCCCATCCACTTGTACCGGATTCTAACACTCCACTTTTTCTTTTTCCACATCAATTTTTAATTTCCACATAGTTTTTTAAGGATTCTAACACTCTATTTTTTAACAATGACTCTATTTTTTAATACTTGTACCAGAATTGATTGGTATAAAGACAATAAAAGGCCGCAGACATAAATTGTCTACGGCCAATATGATAACTTATCTATTATCTAATTCTTAATAACACAACCGGATCCTTTTCTTAACTATCTCTGAAACTGCCTCCCTTCCTGCTCCCAGATATTTCTTAGGATCTATGTTATCCGGATTTTTCTCCATATTTAACTTCACTGCCTTTGTAAATACATTTCTTAAATCTGTTGCATAATTTACTTTGCAGATCCCATTTTTAATACATTCTTTTACGATCTCATCCGGCACGCCAGATGTTCCATGTAATACCAGGGGAATGTTAACTGCTGCTTTTATTTCTTTCAGGCGCTTTATATCCAGTTTAGGTTCCCCCTTATAAAATCCGTGCGCCGTACCGATTGCAACAGCCAGACTGTCCACCTTTGTTCTTTCAGCAAATTCAACCGCTTCTGCTGCATTGGTAAGCAATACGGATTCAGATGTTAAACCGTCTTCTTTTCCTCCGACACTGCCCAGTTCTGCTTCTACAGATACCCCAAGAATTTTACCAAGCTCGGAAACCCTGGAGGTTAAAGCAACATTATCCTCAAAATTTAATCGCGAGCCGTCAATCATCACGGAGGAATATCCTTCTTTCATTGCCCTGGCAGCTAATTCATAGGACGAACCGTGATCTAAATGCAGTGCAACGGGAACTCTTGTATTTCTGATTGCATTCCTGACACATGCTGTGAAAAAGTCCAGTCCTGCATAATTTACACTGGAGGGGGTTGTCTGTAAAATTACGGGACAGTTTAATTCTTCTGCTGCCTGTATGACTCCCTGTACCGTCTCCATATTTTCCACATTAAACGCAGGAACAGCATATCCATTTTCCTGTGCCTTACAGAGAAGTTCTTTTACCGATGCAAATTCCATTTCATGATACCTCCATCTTTTGAATTTTTATCTGCTCTCTATATTTACAGAAACCTTCCTGGCTGCACATCTGGGTTCCCTTCAAAACTAAAGAGGCTGCAGAAGCTGCCATTCCGTAACGGAGCATTTCCTGTATAGGCAGCTTTTCTTCTAAGGCCGCACAGATTCCGGCAACCATAGAGTCTCCTGCACCCTGGATGCCCTGGATTTCCAACAGAAGTCCCTGGGAATAAAATGCCTCTTGTTTATCACATATAACGGCTCCTTTTTCACCCAGTGATACACACACTACCTCCACTCCCTTTTCCAGTATCTCTCTTGCCAAAAGCACTACTTCTTCTATTGTTTTACACTTTTTACCAAACGCAGTCTCTAACTCAAATAAATTTGGTTTTATCAGGTATGGTTTCGCTTTGATTCCTTCTAATAGAAAATCTTTTTCTGCATCTAAAATAATTTTGACAGGATATACAGACAACTCTTCTAAAATCTCCCTGTATATCGTAGTGTCCACTCCAACAGGAGCACTTCCGCCTATGACTACAAGACTGCTTCTTGCCGCATGTTCTTTTATTACAGACTTTAGTTTATAAATGTCTTCTTTTGTAACTTCACTTCCATATTCATTTAATTCTGTCAGTATATTCGTTTCCCGGTCTAATATCTTTGTGTTTGTCCGAAGCCGGCCTTCTACCCATACAAATTCAGATGTTATCCCATAATCATCTAACGTATTTTCTAAAACCTTGCCGTTTCCTTTATAATTGAATCCCAGACATTCCACGTCTTTGCCAATTCTTTTCACTGCAATGCCAACATTAATCGCTTTGCCCGACGCTTCCTCACAGGAATCCACGACACGGTTCAGCTGGCCATATTGGAATCCTGATACAAGAATGCTTTTATCAATGCAAGGATTTAGATTTACAGCAGTAATCATATTCGTTTTCCCCCTTTCCTATGCTTCATAAATTCCATACTCTAAGACAGTATCTACAAATGCCTGAATGTTTTCTGCCGGTACATCAAATTGTGTATTATGTATGGGCGTAAATACGCATCCCCCTCCCGGCATTAAGATATCCAGCCTCTCTTTGACCTGATTTCTCACATCTGACGGTGATCCGCCGGGATATACCGTCTGGCTGTCCACACCGGCTCCCCAGAATACCAGATCATTTCCAAATTCTGCTTTCAGCTCTGCAGGATCCATACGATAGGAATTTGCCTGTATCGGGTTTAAAATATCACAACCGGCTTCTATAAAATAAGGTATTATATTTCGAATGGAACCACAGCTATGGAACATAGTCTTTACATCGGAATTCTCATGTACACAGTCACACATCTTTTTATAATTTGGCATATAAAGTTCCTGAAATACTGCGGGACTGAACAATTCTCCTGTCTGTGTTCCAAAATCAGTAGTTGAAATTAAAATGGTATCAATATAACTGCCAACTGCCTGAAGATACATTTCTATATTTTTCACTGCCATGTCACCTGCTGCTCCCAGTATTTCCTCTGCGTATTCCGGTTCGGATACCAAGATACACAGCCATTCCGTAAAAGGATGGCCTGCAAATATACCAGTGGTTCCCAGTTTCCCTTTTAAAGCTCCCCCATGTATGGAATAGTCTGTAGTCTCATACATCAGTTTTGCTCTCTTTTCTAAAATGCGCAGTTCTTCATCCGTATAAAGGGTAACTGATTTCTTAAACTGTTCTGTGTCCATCATGGTTATTTCCTTTGACAAATCCAACGGCGGATTAGCCAGCCGTTCAAAATAGCTGCCTGTTGATGCCATATTTGCCACATGCCTGCCATTTATATCAAACAATGCAATATCACCATTATTTTCGATTTCATATTGAAAATCCCCCGGCATTAAAATAGTATTTCCAGCCGTATTTTTCCAGGGCTTCCAGTCCGAATTGCGATATCCCCAGGTCTCATACAGATTTTCTAATTGAAGTACATCACTATGGAGCCATCTTCTGACGGGCTCTTCTACCCGCGCCAACATTTGAAACTGTTCATAACATCTTGGAAGCTCAGTATCAATCCCCAGGTACTTACCGATTTTAATATATTCATCCACATGTATTCCTGTTGTTTTAGTCCCTCCGATATCAATTGGTACACGGTCCGGCTCCTTATGCGCAATTGCCGCTCTTACACGTTCTCTGGATGTCATCATCATTTATTCTCCCCTCTCATTTGAATATACCTGCTCATAGCCTCAAAAATAATACTTACAGAAACTGCTCCCGGGTCAGGCAAGCCAATGGATAATTTACCATAAGATTCTGCCCTTCCTTTCTTCGCACAATATTTCTTACTGGCTTCTACACCATTTTTTGCTGCAGTCCAGGCCTGCTTCACACCTTCTGACAGACTTAACTTATTTCTGCTGCATTCCTCCAGTGCCTGAACAGCCGGCTCATAACTATCGAGCATGGTCTTATCACCCACTTTTGCCTTGCCTCTGAGCTTGATATTATCCAATGACTTTTGCATCATTTTACTTAAGGTATCCAAATCCAGTAAATTCGTCTGCGGAGCGGCACCATAGCCGCTAATGAACATAGTTCCAAATATCACTCCGGAAGCACCGCCCATGGCATCTAATAATGTCATACCGATTTCCTTGAAAAGTTCATTTACCGTATCGAATTCCATCTTGTCCAGTGCCTCATCAACAGCCCGAAATCCTATTGCCATTCCGATCCCATGATCACCGTCTCCGATGATTTTATCAATATCAGTCAACTGTTGTTCACTGGATATAATCTGCCGGGAAATAAACCGGAACATCTCTTTAACCTCTTTTATTTCCAGATAATCCTTCATTTTATCTCCTCCCCCTTCTATACCTTTGCCCGATAAGTATACATAGGCGTATAAGAATCCAGGTTATAATACTTTTTTAAATGAGGATCCAGTTTCATGAGCGTCACACTGATTCCTCCCATTCCGGGTGCTGTAAAGAAATTTCCCACTTCTGTTTTAAAAACCGTTATTTCTTTATGGCTTAAATACTGATGAAGGCTGTTACTGATTATGGAGAGTTCCATATTGGAAGTTGCTCCTTTGCCATTTACCAACAGAAGTACTTCATCTCCCCCGGTAAGATTCATATCTGCAATCAGGTAATCCAGAATCTTTTCTGCAAGCTGGTCTGCTGTGGGCATCTGCATTTTCAGAATACCCGGTTCCCCATTAAATCCCATACCAATTTCAACGGTTCCAGCTGGCATTTCATACATGGGCATTCCGGTTTCAGGGCGGTATCCCGGCCAGAAAGTAACAGAGACACTTCCAATCTGATCCCTGGCTCTGATGGCTGTCTGCTCCACTTCCTCTAAAGTCAGGCCGCAGGCTGCTGCTCCTGCCGCAGCTTTAATCACACACATAATACCAGCAATTCCCCTTCTGTTCTCCTGGTTTTCTTTGGGAGCATGTAAGATATCATCTTTTACAAATACTGCCCTGGCCTTAATTCCCTCATAACCGCATAATTCTACAGCGAGTTCATAATTGAGAACATCACCTATATAGTTTCCCGTAATCATAAGTACCCCATCCTCATGATACATCTGACGTATGGTCTTCAGCAATGCAGTTGCAGAAGGTGCTGCATAAATATTCCCGCTGACAATGGCATCTGCCATCCTTTCCCCTGCATATCCTATATACATTGGCTCGCAGCCTGCACCTCCACCTGCAATGACCATGACCCTGGGGGCTGTATTTTTAATACGAATCGCTTTTACACCCTCCACTTTTTCCAGCAGGTCACAATTGGAACGGATGTACCCCTCTATCATCTCCTCTACCATATCTTCCGGCCGGTTCTTTATTGTATTCATATGACATCTCCTCTTCATACAGGCTGTAACTTTCCTTCTTTATTCTGCCTTTATTTTTAATCGGTCCATAATTACTGCGAATGCAATAATGACTCCCATTGCCACCTTCTGCCAGTAGGAATTCACCTGCATTAAGCTTAATCCATTATTGATAATCCCTATGGCAATAATTCCGATAATCGTGTTCGGGATTCCTCCAGTACCTCCAACCAGACTGGTTCCTCCCATAACAGCTGCTGCAATGGCAAATTGTTCATATCCTTCAGCTGCTGCCGGCTGTCCAGTTCCTATTTTAGCCGAGAGGCAGATTCCTGCAAAAGCGGATAAACCTGCACAGATCATATAAACGGATGTTTTGATTTTATTAACACCGATTCCGCTTAATTTTGCTACCTCTTCATTGCTTCCAACTGCATAAATATGCCTGCCATATGCGGTCTTGCTGAGTATAATGTGGGATACCACCAGGACTATTACCGTCAGGATTACAATGAATGGAACGGGACCGACATATCCCTGCCCAATCCATAAAAAACTTTCCGGCAGCTCATATACGGGCTTGCTGTTGGTTAAGAGGTAACATACGCCTCTTGCTGCATTCATCATTGCTAACGTGGCAATAAAAGGTGCCACATTGAACTTGCAGATAATGACTGCGGATATTCCTCCAATTACAATGGCTACCGCAGCGGAAAGTAGGATACCAACGAGTAAAGTCATCCCTATATTCATAGCAGGCAGCTGTTTGCAAAGAAGAGCACCCAGAATACCGTTTAGGGCACATACCGGTCCAACCGATAAATCAATCCCTCCCGTTAACAGAACAAACGTCATCCCGGTTGCTATAAATGCATTAATTGAAATCTGAATCAGCACATTAATTAAGTTTTCTTTAGAAGCAAATCGTGGCTCCACTATGAAAATGATGAGACACAAAATCAGGAGAAATCCAATCAGCGCATATTGTTTTGCTATTTTTCCCATGTTTATTTTATTCTTTCCCATTGTTCTACCTCATTAATTTAAGTATTATTGATATCATCATTGTCAGGATACTGCTGTACTGGCTAAATGCATGATAACTTCTTCTGTTAATTCATGGTTGTCCAGGCATCCGGTAATCCTGCCTTCACACATTACATAGATGCGGTCACAGATTCCCAGCAGCTCCGGCAATTCGGAAGAAACCACTAAGATGCTTCCACCGTCTTTAGTAAACTGATTCATCAACGTATAAATCTCAAATTTTGCCCCGACATCAATTCCCCTGGTAGGCTCATCCAGTAATAAAATCTTAGATCCAGCCAAAAGCCACTTGGCAATGACGATCTTCTGCTGGTTGCCGCCGCTTAAATTCTTAGAAACGGTATTACTGCCGGGCGTTTTTATCTTCAGCTTCTGAATATATTCCTCGCTGCTTTTATTTTCCCAATTGACATCTACAAATCCCATCTTCGTTTTCTTTTTTACACTGGGCAAGGTGATATTGTCCTTTACGGATTTCTTTAACATCACCCCTTGCATGCGCCTGTCTTCCGGAACTAAACCAATTCCCCTTTCGATTGCCTGCATCGGCTGTTCGATCCGCACCTCTTTCTGGTACAGCTTCATTATACCGTCTTCAAAAGGCTCTGCCCCGAAAATCCCTCTTAGTACCTCCGTTCTGCCGGCTCCAATTAATCCTGCAATCCCTACGATTTCCCCTTGTCCCACCTCAATACTTACGTTTTGAAATGCCTTATTCCTGGATACTTTGATTAATTCCAATACAGGTTTCTCAATCGTTTTACCGCTTCTGTCTATGTACGTTTTGATCTCTCTGCCAACCATCAGCGAGACTAACCCCTTTTCGTCTATATCCTGCATAGGGACGGTCTTGATATAACACCCATCCCGCAAAATGGATACTTTATCAGCAATTGTAAACAATTCCTTTAATCTGTGGGAAATGTAAATTATTGCCACCTTCTCTTCTTTTAACTTTTTAATAATGCGAAAAAGGGCTTCTACCTCCTGCTCTGAAATAGAAGAAGTAGGTTCATCCATAATGACCACCCTGGCATTTTGGGATATCGCTCTTGCTATTTCAACCATTTGTTTCTCAGCAGCACTTAATTTTTTTACCAGATCATTCGGTTTGATCTTCAGCCCCAGCATCGATAAAATATCCTGCGACTCTTTTTTCATCCGGTTTTTATCCAGAAATCCATTTTTCTGCTTCGGCTCTCTGCCCAGGTAAATATTCTCGGCAACCGTCAGATCCGGTATCACACTTAATTCCTGGTGTATTACGCTGATTCCACTGTCTAATGCCTGCTTCGCATTATCAAAATTACACGTTTTCCCCTCATACATCATTTCGCCACTGTCTTTTTTATATACACCGCTGATAATTTTAATCAGCGTAGATTTCCCGGCTCCGTTTTCACCCAACAAAGCGTGTACCTCTCCTGCATAGAACTCCAGATTTACATCTGTCAGGGCCTTTACACCCGGAAATTCCTTTACAATATGTTTCATTTGAATCATCGGTTGTTTTTCCATCCCGTGTACCTCTTTGTATTTTCCATAACCTTATTTTATAAAGACCCGATCTGCAAATCGGGTCTTTCACTGCCTGTCTTTCACTGTTAATTCTTCTATTTTTGAAACTCACTGACATTTTCGCTATCGATAATATATGGCTCAATATATTTCTCTTTGGGAATTTCTTCTCCATGAATTACTTTGACTGCACTATCAATCATAGCCTGTCCTATCCCTTCCGGGTCCTGAGCCACATCAGCAATCCAAATACCGCCTTTTGCAATTTCATTGACTGCTTCCGGATTACCGTCGTAACCGATTACCTTAATCTCTTTTCCCGCACCATTAATAATAGTATAAGCGCTCATAGCTGCGGGATCCCCTACTGCAAATATCAAATCCAGATCCGGATACTTTAACAGGAAATCCTGCGTAATGGCAGACGCTTTTTCTGCATCTCCCTGATAATTCTGCTCATCAACAACCTCTATATTTTCGCAGTTTGCTTCCAGATATTTCTTACATCCTTCTGCACGCAAAACACAATTTTCAACGTCATCATAAGTAATGATTGCAGCTTTTCCGCCCTCCGGCAAAGCCTTTTCGATGTATTTGCCTGCCAGTTCACCTCCCACATTCTCATCCGTACCAAAATGACAGATAGAATCTCCATCCGATTTTGTAAATGCCGTTAACAATGGAATGCCCGCTTTGTTTGCCAGTTCCAGACAGCTATTGCTTCCCGCAGTAGATACCGGACAGATAATAATGGCATCCACCTTCTGTGTAATAAAATCCTGCACCTGTGACAATTGCTTTTCACTATCCGTATCTGCATCCATGAAAATGGCCTTTACTCCAAGTTCCTCGCACTTCTTCTCCATGGCTTCTTCTACCCTGTTATAAAACACATGGGTTCTGGTAAATATAGAGATACCTAACGTGATATCCTTGTTCTCCTTATCCTTCCCAGTCTGTGCCGCTGCCTCAGTTATGATTTCTTCCGCCTTTGTTTCTCCCACGGCATCTGCTGCTTCTGTTTTAGCGGCTTCTGTCTTATCTGTTTCCGCCTTATCCGTTCCTGCTGCTTTTGCCGCCTCTGTCTTTGCAGCCTCAGTACCTGCTTTGGTATCCTGTGTCTGCGTTCCGCCTGAACATCCGGACAATACCCCCGTCATTATAACTAATGCCAACCCAATTACACCTATTTTTCTTAAACTCATATCCTTCTCCTCCATCTTTCTGTACTTTTACATCATAGTTTCATCTGATGCCCCATTGTATTTCATTATTTCTTCTGCTTTGTATTTCATTATTGTTCCTATCTAACTATTTAACTTTCAATCTTAACAGCTTCCACATTCCCTCCTTTTTCTGTGATTTTAGCCATATAGGATTTGCCTATCCCATCATCCGTGATGATAAGATTCAAATCTTTAAACTTGCAGATGCAGTATAAAGAATTTGTTCTGAATTTACTGCTGTCCGCCAGCACATATTTTTTTCTCGCTGACTTAAGCATACATTGTTTTACCCGGCACTCTTGCATATTGGGTGTAGTTAACCCATGCTCGGCGCTGATATTATTCGAACCCAGGAACACCCGGTCCACAACCACATTTCCTAACATATCTTCTGTAAACATGCCTACACAGGAAAGAATCTGGGATCTGACAAATCCTCCTGCAAAAATCAATTCCACCTTTTCACACTCCATAAGTTCACTGGCTATGTTAAACGCATTGGTGATTACAGTAAGATGATTCTTCTCTCCGGTCCTGATTAGCTTTGCCAGTTCCTGAACTGTGGTGCCGGCATCCAGTATAATTGTCTCGTGCTCCTTGATTTCGTCATAAGCTCTTTTCGCTATTTCTCTTTTTTCAACTATTCTTTCTTTTTCTTTCGTTGCCTGGCTTTGTTCAAATGCTGTTTCTTTTACTTTTACAGCACCCCCGTGGGTACGGATAATTAATCCTGCATTCCCTAATTCATTTAAATCCTTTCGGATAGTAACCTCCGAAACCCCGAATAAATCACACAATTCATTCACTGTTACCGATAAATTCGCTTCTACCGCTTTAATTATTTTTTCCTTTCGTTCTTCAATAAACATAAACTCATCTCCCATTCCAGTACTTTCAAATCCTTACATTTAATTTCGTTGTATTACGTTTGTTTTTGTTTGACCTTATAATATACCTTTCGGTTTTATTTGTCAAGTAATATTTACTATATTTTATCTCTATTTTTATATTTTATTATGCATTTTTACTAAAACGAAACCTTTTTATCTTTCGTTTTATTTTTATATTCAGATGTTTCTCTTAAAAACCTACTATTATCGTTCATTAGGCTTTCGTTTAAATTCTCGTGATGTTTCGATATTTTTTTTTAAACCGGAACGAAACTTTATCGGCTAACATAGCATTTAGCAGGTACCTTTTCCTTTCTTTCAAAAAAAGCAGATGGATCAGCACGAAAAAGTACGCCATCTGCTTATGTCCGTTATATTGCATAACAAATAAAAGACCGTAGACAAAACATCATCTACGGCCAATATGTTATCTTTATAACCCTTATGAAAAAGTATCAAAGTTTCTTAGAAAACCAATTTACTCCAGTAAACGTCCACCTATACAAGACAATATTCTTTATATAAACTTTCTCTGGAGCCTTTATCCGTTACCGCTCTTTTTAAATCGATAGTACGATCATCATTCATTAAATATAATGTTAACTTAGCTAATAATTCTTCTCCTTCTATCCTTCCTTCTAATCTACCTTCACTTCTCATATCTTCAAATGCTTTACACATGTCATATTCCTCCTTATCTTCTACCTGTGCCTGTTCTATAATCTCTGTTAACTTTTCATTTTCGCCCAATAAGATGAAAATGATTTCTATCGTTTCTCTACTTAACCTGCTATATCTGACCTTATTTTTCTTTACATGAGTTTTCATCCGGTTTTTATCATCTGCATACTTAATAATACCAAATACTTCTCTTAAATCAGTTTGAAAATATTCCAGATGTTCTATTTTTTTTACATCCAGAACGTGTATCCTATAATTTGGCAGGTATTGACGTAAATTCTCCATTTCCTTAGGTATATCCAACATACTATGTAAATCCATGCAGCCATCCCAAGGTTTTTCACCAAAGTATACAATCAATGTAAAAACCGGCAGCAGTTTATCCTGTTTCTTCATGCCTGATAAAAATTCATCTGTACTGCCATAATCTCCTGTTTCTCTATATTTCTTTTTTAATTGCTGCACCTGATCTACATAATTCAAAGCATCATACAACATATTTCGAATTACCATTGCATAATGAATATGTTCCTGGTTCTCGCAGGCCAGGATCATAAAATTTGCGCCCGAAGCTGCCATTTTAATTATATCCCGGTTTCTTCGAACTACCCTTTTCCCAACTTCCTGATTACCCGGTATGCATTCCTGTGCGGAGTCCAATGGGGATAAATCTTCGAGATGTATGATTTGATTTCCCTCAAAACAAGCCCCATTATATAAGTCCGCAAAATGTTCCGGCTTTCCAAAAAATATCTTAGCTGCAATATCTCTTTCATGTGTCATAGATTCCTCCTTTTCATTCCGAATACAAAGACACAAAAATGAATGTAACGATTCTAAAGGGAAACGGTACGGAATATGTACCAAACGAAAAATAGAATTTTAAGAACTTTAGAAATAAGAGTTGATTCAATGAAATGTATCTATGTATTGCTTTTCTTTATTATACAATAAACCATTTTAAAATTCAAGCAGTATTTTTATATTTTGTGAAACGTGATTTCTATTTTAATTTCATTATATATTATATGTGATTTTTGTTCTTGCCAGTTCATAGGTTTATTGTCATAACAACTCTAAAGCCGTTATCATAAAACCGATTTGCATTCTTCCGGTTTCTGTGAAATTGTGGTCATAACTTACTTCCTTTTGTTATAATAAATTCTATGAGTTATAGCGCATATAACCTGCGCTATAACTCACATTTTATCGTATCGTATATTATTTTTTTATCTAAAGTGAAAGGATTGGCGAAGTATTATATTACTGTTATATCAATCTCTGCTTTCTTACCATTAAAAGTTTTTGCCGTAATTGTTGTTTTTCCTTTCTTTTTTGCTGTTATTTTCCCAGTAGAGGACACAGATGCCACATTCTTCTTGCTTGAACTGTAACGCATTTTATAGCTGGCTGTCTTTGATGGGAAATTCACTTTTAATTGATATGTTCTGCCCTTTTTCAAAGTCTTTTTTGATACTTTCAGGGTGATTTTTTTAGGCGCTTTTCGTACTGTTACTTTGCAGATTGCTTTCTTTCCATTCTTTGTCACAGCAGTTATCGTAGATTTTCCTGTTTTTTTGGCCGTGATTTTACCGGAAGCCGATACGGATACTACAGATTTTTTATCTGACTTCCATGTCACTTTCTGTGATGCCGTTAACGGAGAAACCACTGCCTTAAATGAAAATTTTTCCCCAACACCCAGCGTAATCAATGACTTATTCAATTTTACTTTAACAGGTGTTTTCGGATCTGGCTTTACAGGATTCTTTGTAAATTCTGCTGTCACTGTGAGATTATTCTTCAGCACATCACTTCTCTTCGCCGTTGTCACTCCATCGCTCCATCTGCGGAAACTATAGCCTGCTTTTGCCACGGCTGTTACTTCTTTCGTTGCGCTTCCTTCTTTCACTTTCTGCACTGA
>OKWQ01000214.1_pt1 | contig 29576 bp, 17 predicted proteins | sample 1607071 | NCBI WGS metagenome assembly OKWQ01 (sample SAMN07501039, study PRJEB24779) | human gut metagenome
GTTTTACGTTTTGTTGACATAAAAAATCCCCCCATTATGTAGATTGTACACGACCCTTTATTGATTGTCTACATAATGGGGGTAAGACCATTTCGTTAGGTCCTTTATTAATTAAGAGAAATATGGAATATGGAGATCTATATTTTATACATATGCATATTCAATCTTTTTTTAGTATAAAAACTTAATTTAAAAATATTTTTATAAATCTCTAAAATTTCAAAATATCTGCATATGCAATAAGAAAAATTTTTAAAAAAATTTTCTCAATTTTATTTTAATAAGGATATTTACTTAATAAGAAGATATTTAGAAGTTATATTTAGGAGGATTTTAATATGCAATATTCATTTTTAGGTTTTTCAGTAAAAAAGATTATGGAGTTTGGTTTAGATATTAAAGATTTAGCTGTTCTTAGATATTTTGATGATTTTAGAGAAAGTGGAAGAATGAATTATGAAACTATTGAAGGTGAAAAGTATTATTGGGTTAGTTATCAAAGTTTTGCTAAGGAAATGCCGTATTTAGGATTAGAAAAGAGATCAATTATGGCTAGGATGCTAAAGCTTAGAGACTTAGGGATATTAAATCATTATACTAAAAAAGAAGGGGGAACTTTTTCTTACTTTAAGCTTGGAAATAAGTTTTATGAGCTTTTCGATAATAATAATGAAGCTAAACTAAATAACAATATTCAATTTAATAATGATGTAAAAAGTAATTATAATGAAGAAAAGCATGATTATAATAAACATGATGATAATAAAGATAATAATCATAATCAAGAAACTAATATTGATATTAAAAGTAATTATGGCACTAGCAATAATTGTGGCATTAGTAATAATTATGATTGTAGCGATAATTATGATTGCAACGATAAGTATGATTGTAACAGTAATTATAATATGCAAAGTAATGTTCATAGTGTCTTTAAAAATGATGGTACTATCCATAAATTAGATAAGGAAAAGTATAATGGTGATGAGGTTAGCTATAAAAATGACGTAAGGCTATCTACAGAAAATGATAAGGGGTCTGCATCAAAATGTTCATCAAAGACTAATCTATTAAAGGATTCATCTACTATAGATACTAATTTATATAAATATATAGAAGCGGCTAATGAAATAATATCATATTTAAATTTAAACCTCGGAACAAAATATAAGGAAAAGAACAAGGGTACTTTAATTTTAATTAATAAGAGAATCGATGAAGGATATACTGTTGATGATTTTAAATCTGTTATTGATAAAAAGGTTAAGACATGGAGAAATACTAAGTTCGAGCAATACTTAAATCCACAAACTTTATTTGGAGATAAGTTTGAAATATATCTAAATCAAAATATCATCAAGGAAGAAAAGAAGGAAAATACCTTTATAGATTACAGAGAACCTAGAAAATTAAGGTTTAATAACTTTAAGGGAAGAGATTATGATTATGATGATTTGGAGAAAAAGCTTTTAGGATGGGCATGATTCTAGTAAATTGACAATAGAAATGGAAAGATAACTAGATATGTTCCATAAGATAAATAGCTGTGCAAGGCATTGAATACTTAGTGAAGTTATCTGAACTTAGTATGAAAGCCCATCTACTGAAGCTTGTCTGAAGTAGATGTTCATATTAAATTTCGGAAAAACTACTATGCCAAGAGTTTTGGTTAAACTCGCTGTGCTCAAACAAAACCAACAACACTAAGGCCTAGTAGTTCTTCCTTCACCAAGTATTTTTAAATGCTCGGCTATATGCTTATTTCACATAGTCTATTTATCTTCGCCAACTTATATTTCTCAATTATACTAATATGAAAGAGAAAATATTAGTAGTTTATATACATTAGTTTTTTCATTTCTTCATTTCTTCATTTTTAAATTATTATAACTCTCAATTTATAAATAATAATTTTCTGAGTTTTTTTAAAAACCTCTTATAACTGCATATATAGTAAATGAGGAGGTGATTAGCATGGCAAATTCAGTATTAGTAGGAAATGCTTTAGAAATTAACTATCAAGTTGGTGTTGATTCTAAAGGAAAAGATGTATTCAATAAGCAAAGCTTTAAGAATGTATCTGTAGATGCAACAGATGATAAATTAGTAGAGTTATCAGATGCAGTTGAAAAGCTTATGGATTACACAGTAAGTACAATTAAGAAGCAACAAACCTTTATGCTAACAAGAAAATAGTTAGATTTGTAACTTAATTATTATTAAGACAAGCTCTCAGTAATGATTAACTAAAGTTAAGGAATTTGATTTATGAGATTAGTACTAGCTTATGAATGAGGGGTTAGAGGTAAAGTAATGAGAGATAAAGAGAAGTTGCAAAAGTAAGCTTAAAATTGGGGAAAGGGGGATTTAAGATGATAGAAAGAACTGCTAGAATGGCTTTTAAAGATGTTGCAGGCAAAAAAACAAATTTGACTATTAAGGATGTTAAGCAAGATGTTTTAGATGCAGATATTTCAGCTCTTATGAATTCTGTAATAACTAATAAGTTATTACAAACAGAATCAGGAGATCTTATTGAAATGTTAGAAGCACATGTAATAACAAAAGAAACAAAGAAAGTTGATCTTTAATATAGTAAAACTCAAGGGAGTCGCGAAACGCGACCCCCTTTATATTTGCAACAAATAAAGAATATTTAAATTTATATTTATATTAATTAAATAAAGTAAAATAATATTTTCTTTCTTTAATATCAATATTTTTTGTGTAATTAGGTATTAATTTTAGTATTACTTATGATGCTGTTAATAATGAAGTATATAAAAGTTTAAAACAAAATTATATATGATTATAATTTTTGAAATAAAATAATTTTAAAAATTAATAGTGGATATTTTTTGGAGAAATTTAGAATTATTGTAATTAAAACTTTGCAAAATAGTAGGAAAATTGAATTATTTATATAAAAATAATGATATAAATATGGTATAATATTTTTCATTAAAGGAATGTATTAAATATAGTTAAAAAAAAGAGTGTTTTAATTGAAAAAAAATAAGAAATCCTTATATAATAAGAGAAAAATATATTATAAATATCTATTATTTATGGTTAGTTTGTTTCTGTAATTTAATTTATGTAATTTAATTTATGTAAAAAGAGTAGGTTCTTTGAGATTTATTATGATAAATGAATATAATAGTTCGTACAAAATTGAATTATATACTTAGGAGTAAAGTTGAAATAATGAATAATGTTAAAGAAAAAATTTTAATAATATCTGAAGTCTTTTACCCTGAAATAGGGAGTGGGGCTAATAGGATAACTAATTTAGTAATTGAATTAAAAAAAAATGGGTATATAGTTGATGTAGTAACTTCAGAACCTTCTTATCCTAATAAAGATATTTATAAAGAAGAGGGATATAGGGATTTAGAAAAAGAAAATGATATATATACAGGTTCTAATATACATAGAGTTAGGACAAGCAAAGTGAAGAGGACTACTAACTTTTTTATAAGATTATATATATATATTAATTTCTTTTTTAAAAGTATATTTTCAATAATTTTTAGACGGTCAAAATACAACTTAGTTATAGCTACTATACCATCTCCTTTTTCTGGAGTTTTAGGTATAATAGCAAAAATTAGGTTTAGATGTAAGTTTATATTAGACATAAGAGATTTATGGCCAGAATGTATAAAAAATGTAGGATTATTTAGAAAAAATAAATTTTTGTTGAAAATTGCATACGTATTAGAGAAAGTAATTTTTAAATTTACAGATTCAATTGTAATTAATAGCAATGGTTTTAAAGAATATATAAATAAAAATAAGTATAAAAAAAGAGTAGTATTTATTCCAAATGGGTTACAGGTTAGTGAAATTGAGAGATATGAGAAAATAAGAAGGAAAACAAATAAGCATAGGAAATTTACTGTTATATATACAGGGATGATAGGATTACCTCAAAATGTGACATCACTTGTAAGGGTTGCTAGAAATTTGAGACATATTGAAGATATAGAATTTAAAATTATAGGTACAGGAATACAAAGAGAAAAAGTCTTAGAGCTCATAGATCACTATGATTTGAAGAATATAAGGGTATATAATCCAATGCCTAAAAATAAAGTTGTTGAAGAAGTAGCTAAATGTCATATAGGGTTAGCTCACCTGAGAAAAGATAGCGCCTTTGATTTGGTAATACCAGGAAAAATAATTGATTATATGGGAATAGGAATACCTATAGTGGCAGGGGTTGAAGGATATGCTGCAAAAGTTATAAATGATAGTGAATCTGGTTTAGTTGTTGAACCAGATGATTATGTTGGATTATCTAAGGCTATTATGAAAATCTATAATGATAAGAAGTTATATGAGTATTATTCAAAAAATGGTATGGATTATTGTTTGAATAATTTTTGTGTTGAAAATAATTTGATTAAATATATAGATTTAATTGAAAGAGTGACAAGGAGAAATGATTATGTCAAAAAAGATAGGGATGTTCGTATGGAATCACTTCACCAATGATGCAAGAGTACTAAGAGAATGTACTGCTTTAGCTGAAAAAGGATATGATGTTAGGCTTATAGCTATTCATGATTCAAAGCAAAAAGATTTAAAGAGAAATGAAAACAGAAATGGCTTTAATATAGTAAGAGTAAATAGATATCCTAAATACATATTGCTGGTTAATAAAGCTATCAGTTTAATTAAGAGAAATAAGATTCTTACATTACCGTTACTAGTTTTTATTGGGTTGATTTTTTATTTTAATCAAATAATTGGACTTGCTATACTGCTAATTATAGGATTAATGTCTCTTAAAAAGATAAGAGGTTTTTTAATAAAAACACATATATTTCTAGGTATGATAATTGAAGGATTAAAATTTAATGCTGATGTATATCATAGCAATGATTTAAATACCCTTCCTCAAGGGATAATATGTAGTAAGATTTTTAGAAGAAGATACCTAGTGTATGATTCACATGAGGTTCAAAGCTCTAGAACTGGATATGGAAAGCAAGCATATTACATAGAAAAAATATTGATTAAGTTTATTGATAAAATGATTATGACCAATAGAACAAGGGCAGAATATGTTAAAGATCTGTATAATATAGACTTGCCAGAGATTGTACATAATTATCCATTCTATACAAAAGATGATTCTATAGAAAATAAATATGATATATATGGCATGTTAGATATTCCAAGGGATAAACCAATATTACTTTATCAAGGTGGAATTCAAGTTGGAAGAGGCCTTGATAAAATTGTAGAAGCTATAGACAAGTTCAATGATGGAATAACTGTTTTTATAGGAGATGGAAAGTTAAAGCCAGAAATAATGAAAATGGTAGATGAAAGAAATTTAAATGACAAAGTAAGATTTTTAAATAAGGTTCCAGTAGATGAATTAAAATATTATACTGCTAATGCTTATTTGGGCTTTCAAGTTTTAAATAATGTTTGCTTTAATCATTACTCTGCATGTTCAAATAAACTTTTTGAATATATGATGAGTAAAGTTCCAGTAGTAGCGTGTAATTTTCCAGAGATAAAAAGAGTAGTTCAAGAAGAACAAATAGGATTAGTTGTGGATTCTCATGATCCAAATGAAATAGCAAATGCTGTGAATGTATTATTAGAAAATAAAGAATTACATTCAATGTTTAGTGAAAACTGCACAAAGGCAAGAGAAAAGTATAATTGGAATAATGAAAAGGAAAACTTCGTTAAAATATATGATAGTTTCTTATATAAGAAAAATATGAACATAGATAATGATATAAATATAGGTGTATAAATATGAAAAATTTACTTTTTATTTTAAAGGAGCATAAGACTAATTTCTATAAAATTTATAAATTAGCTTTATATGATTTTATAACTCCATTAAGAGATACGTATCTTGGAATTTTATGGATAGTATTAAACCCATTATCACAAATAGGGGTTTATTGGTTTGTTTTTGGACTTGGAATAAGAAATGGTAGAGCAGTAGATGGACATCCTTTTTTATTGTGGATGTTAGCAGGATTAGTACCTTGGTTTTATATTAGTAATTCAATAAGTAGTGGAACTTTATCTATATATTCTAAGTCATCAATCTTAACAAAGATGAAGTTTCCAACTAGCATAATACCAACTTATACTATAGGAACTCAATTGTTAAATAATATACCAGTAATATTTATAATGATAATAATATATGTGGTTAATGGATATAAAGCCACTATATATTATATTCAAATACCATATTATATAATTTCAGCTAGTTTACTATTGATAGGGATATCACTTATTACATCAGCTTTAGTTATGGCTGTAAGAGACATAAATAGAATAGTAGGAACAGTTTTAAGATTTATGTTTTATTTAACACCGATTTTATGGACTACTATAAATTTACCACCAATAGCTTTGAAAATAATAAGATTAAATCCTTTTATTTATATTATAGAAGGCTTTAGAAATACGTTTTTATATAATAAGTGGTTTTTTGAAGATATAAGCTTTACTATTTATTATTGGGCGGTAACAATAATAATACTTCTAATTGGAGCATTAGTACATATGAAGTTAAGAAATAGATTTTCAGATTTAATTTAATTACAAAGGGGAAGTCATGGAAGAGAATAAGTATTCGATTGTAGCTAAAAATGTTAGCAAGGGTTATAAAATGTATTCTAGTCCTAAGCAAAAATTAATGGATTTGATTCTTCCTAAAGGAGCAGGGAAAACATTTTATGCTCTTAAAGATATATCCTTTAAGGTTGAAAAGGGAGAAGTGGTAGGATTATTAGGACTTAATGGTTCTGGAAAGTCAACATTATCTAACATATTAGGTGGAGTATCTATGCCAACAAGTGGAGAAATTGAGATAAATGGAGAATCTGCACTTATAGCAATAGGTCTAGGTATGAATAATTTTCTAACAGGAATTGAAAATATAGAGCTAAAAGCTCTTATGATGGGATATAAAAAAAGTGAAATAGAAGAAATAAAGCAAGAAATTATAGATTTTGCTGATATAGGTGAATTTATAAATCAACCACTTAGGACATATTCGAGTGGTATGAGATCTAGACTTGGATTTGCAATATCTATATATACTAATCCAGATATATTAGTAATAGATGAGGCTTTATCGGTTGGGGATCCAACATTTACACAGAAATGTTTAGATAAAATGAATGAGTTTAAGGAAAGTGGAAAAACTATTTTTTTTGTTAGCCACTCATTACCTCAAATAAAACAGTTTTGCAATAAAGCTATGTGGCTTGAGTATGGAGTGCTTAGGGAATATGGATCTATAGAAGAAGTATTACCTAAGTATCAAAGATATATAAATGAAATAAATAAAATGACAGATAAGGAAAGACTAGAGCATAAAAAAAAGGTTCTAAAAAATCAAGATCATTCATTATTAAGAGAATTTAAACTTGTAGATAACAATTTAAAAAGATTTGTACCAAATGGGAAATTTATAAAAAATGTAACATTAATAAATGATAATAACAAGATTAAAGATACCTTCTTTAATATAGATGTAAGCACTTTTGCATTTGGATTCATTCCATCAATATTAAGAAAAAGATATGAGACAGCTATATTTATATTAATATCTCAAATTTTAAACTTTTTTATAGTAAGATTTCCTATTTCAATATTTACAAATTTCATAGTTACAGGTATAGCATCAATATTTACATCAAAGAGTTATTTAAATTATTTAGTTGAATATAAAAAATTTATACCATATACAATATGGAAAAAGGTTAATTTAGAAGATGAAGATATAGAAAGAAAAATAACTATAAATAAAAGAAAAAATAGAAGGATAGTTGCAATTTCCATAGCCTTTATTCTTTTTACTTCATTAACTTCACTGGGATTCACATATAAAGATGTAATAGGAAGTATCATAACAAGTAGTAATAGTCAAATGAAAGTTAAAAACTATGCGATTATAACAGTTAATAGTGATAAATTTGAAAGTATATTAATATTAAATTCTAAAAATAATAATGACTTAGAGGGTATAGTATATCCGGGAAAAATACAAGTTAAAATGAATAATAAAATTGATGAATTGAATAAATTGGTTAATATAAATGATGTTGAGACTTTAAAAAAGGTTATTAAAGATAACTTTGCTATTCAAATATCAGATTATGTTCTATTAAATAAGGATGATATTAAGAGTAGTGATAATATTAAAGCAGTAGATTTATATAAAAATATTTTTACAGGTTTATTCGAATTAAGTGAAAGTGATTTTAATAATAAAGTTAAAGAAATACAAAAAAAATATCCTAATATAGATAAATCATTAGTGAAGGAATTTTATGATAACTTTAAGGATAGTAATGTTAATATATCAAATTTAAAATATGAGATTGTATTATTAGGAGATATAGTAGATGGAGAAATATTACAAGCTCTTAATTTATCAAATAAAGCAAATTATAAGTTTTTAACAGTAGATAAAAGAATTTTACAAAATAATGAATTAGTTAAGAATATAAATAAAAAATACAATGAGTATTTAGAGAAAGGAAAAAAAGATTCAGAAGAAGATTTGGAAGAGCCAATTTGGAATGAATATGACGAATTGCAAGAAGAAAATAGTGGAGGAACAGGAGAAATTATAACGCCACCTTCAAATAGTGGAGGAACAGGAGGAAGTATAACGCCACCTTCAAATAGTGGAGGAACAGGAGGAAGTATAACGCCGCCTTCAAATAGTGGAGGAACAGGAGAAAGTACACCACCATCAGGTAACGGAGGAACAGGAGGAAGTACAACGCCACCATCAGATAACGGAGGAACAGGAGAAAGTACACCACCATCAGGTAACGGAGGAAGTGGAGAAAGTACACCACCACCATCAGGTAACGGAGGAAGCGGAGAAAGTACAACGCCACCATCAGGTAACGGAGGAACAGGAGGAAGTACAACGCCACCATCAGATAACGGAGGAACAGGAGGAAGTACAACACCACCAGCCGATAATGGAGGAGCAGGAGAAAGTACACCACCACCATCAGATAACGGAGGAGCAGGAGGAAGTACAACACCACCAGCCGATAATGGAGGAACGGAAGAAAGTACAGCCACTCCGGCAAATTGAAATTAACAATATTTATAAAAGTAAGGAAATTGTTAATTCGTGAAATTTTAATAATATAGAGAAGGTTAAGGTTATGAATTTAGTTACTTATTTAGAGGACTATATAAATGATTTGATAGAGAATGATTTAAGCGAGCATAAAGTTAAAAGAATAAAAAATCAATCATTATTATTATTCTCTAATGATCAGTATAAGGTAAATGAATTAGGCTTAGATAACGATATAAATACTTTTGGAAATATTGATGTTAATGGTGACAAATTTATATTTGATTTAATAAAAGAAATAGATAGCCTCTATAAGAAAAAAGAGTTTTATTCCTATACGTCTAATCTAAAGATAGGAGGAAAAGAAAGTCTTATTGATACAGTAAATATAGAGGATTTAGAATATAGAGAAATAATAAAAGTTTTTATAAATAAATTATCTAAGCAGTTTCATAGCTCAGATATAATACTATTAAATTTTTTCTTTGATGAGGAATTTAAAACAGTAGGTAATGAGTTAATGGCTTTATCGAAGGATGAAATTAAATATATCCAAGATATGAATTCTCATTTAAATAGATTAGTTGGGATATTTAAGGAATTATATCCTGGTATAAGTGTAGTTACATTTGAAAAAGCAATAGTAATAGATGACTTAAAAAATAAAACATTCAAATTTAGAGATGATGTAAATCAAGAAATAATAAGAATGATTAATAAGAATATTAATAGGAAGAAGTTTGATGGCGAAAAGATATTTTCATCAATACATCCTATTAAATATTATTTTGAAAAAGCGAAATTAAACAATAAAAATAAACTTATGATTATTTTTTCAGCTTTTTCAACAGACGAGGCTAAATATAATTATATAAGTACCTTAAAGACTTGTGATTGCAATAAACTTTTTATACTAGATGACTTTGGAAGCAAAGGCACTTATTATTTAGGTCTTAAAGGTGACTTTAATATAGAAACATCTGTTATGGCACTTATTTCCTATATTATGTCAAAAAATAATATATTATTTTCTAATGTTATATCTATTGGTTCATCAAAAGGTGGAAGTGCAGCAATTTATTTCGGACTGAAATATAATTTTGGAGATGTAATAGCAGGTGCCCCGCAATATAAAATAGGAACATATTTAAGTGATTTATCAATAAGTGATTATGCTTTGGAGATTTTTGGTGAAATAAGTGATTGTAATAGAATCAAATATAATAATTTAATAAGATTGTCTGCAAATACTTGTACTAATATATATTTACTTACTAGTGATGGTGATAATCAATATAAGAAAGTATTAAAGGAATTTGAATTTGTTTCTAGAGAGTTAAATATTAAGTTAAATATAGATAAATGTAAAATAAATAATCATGGTGAAATATCTAGAGAATTCCCCAAATTTTTATATGATAAGTTAGATTTAGTATTAAATAAGTCTTTAATTAATTTCAACAAAGCAAATAAAAGTATTATAGTCTTTAAAAACTTTATAAAAAAATATTTTAAAAAATAAATTAATTTGGTAGTGGTGAAAAATGAAAAGTATTAATGTAGTAGGATTAGGATATATAGGGCTTCCAACCGCTTTAATGTTTGCAGCAAATGGAATTAGGGTTAGAGGAACTGATTTAAATATAAATGTAGTAAATAAATTAAATTCTGGAAAGTTAACATTTAAAGAAAATGGGCTAGAGGAATTATTTAAAGAGGCCCAAAAAAATGAAATTGAATTTTCAACGAATTATTTAAAAACAGATATGTATATAATAACTGTACCAACACCATATATTAAGGAAAGTAAAAAGATAGATCCTAAATATGTGATTTCAGCTGTTAATAATGTACTAAATTTTTGCGAGAAAGGTGCAATAATAGTAATAGAATCAACAGTATCTCCTGGAACAATAGATAAATTCGTAAGACCGCTAATAGAAGAAAAGGGATTAGTTTTAGGAAATGATGTTCATTTAGTACATGCACCAGAACGAATAATTCCAGGAAAAATGGTATATGAATTGGAGAATAATTCTAGAACTATAGGAGCATATAGTGAAACAATAGGAAATAAAGTAAAAGAAATATATAGTTCCTTTTGTAAGGGAGATATTATAGTCACAGATATAAAAACTGCTGAACTAAGCAAGGTTGTAGAAAATACTTTTAGAGATATAAATATAGCTTTTGCAAATGAATTAGCTAAGATATGTAGAAGAGAAAATATCGATGTATATAATCTTATAGAAATAGCTAATAAGCATCCAAGAGTTAATATTCTTAATCCAGGTCCAGGAGTAGGTGGACATTGTATATCTGTAGATCCTTGGTTTTTAGTGGGCGATTATCCGGATACTGTTAATATTATAAAAAGTGCAAGAGAAGTGAATGACTCAATGCCAGATTTTGTGATAAGTAGAATTAAGGAATTAATGAAAGAAAATAATATCGAGGATATATCTAGGGTGGGATTATATGGAGTTACATATAAAGAAGATGTTGATGATACAAGAGAAAGTCCAACACTTCAATTATTACAAAAACTAAATGACTATGAAGCTAATTCTATAAAGATTTATGACCCATTTATAAGGGAATTACATTGGGAAAGTCAATATTTAGATTTTGAAAAATTTATAAATGATATAGATATGATTGTTATAATGGTTGGACATGCCCATATAAAAGAAATGAGAAATATAATAAAAAATAAATTAATTTTAGATACTAAAAATATAATAAAAGATTGTGAAATATATAAATTATAAGCTTGGAGAGTAAAAATGATAAAAGTAAGTGTTATAATACCAGTCTATAACTCAGAAGCGTATTTAGAAGAAGCTATAGAATCAGTGTTAAAACAGAATTTAAATTATGTAGAAATAATTTTAATAGATGATGGCTCTACCGATAAATCATTAGATATTTGTTATAGTTATTCTAATAAGCATGACAATATAAATGTTATATCTCAAAAAAACTTAGGGCCTGGAGCTGCTAGAAATAAGGGCATTGAAGTGGCTAAAGGGGAGTATGTAACTTTTTTAGATAGTGATGATTTAATTCATAAAAATATATTTAAAAAAGTATATTCTATTTTAAAAGAAACACAATCAGATATTTTTATAGGAAATATATTATGCTTTGATGATGTAAGACAATGGCATTTACCTTATATGAAAAAGGTTTTTCTTAATTGTAGAAAAATGAAGGTTGGAAATGCGGATGAAATGTCTGAGATTAATTATACTCCATCTGTATGCAATAAATGGTTTAAACTTTCAATGTTGAAAAAGAATAATATTTTATTTAATGAAAACATAAAGGTTGGAGAAGATTTATTATTTACTCAAAAGTCTTATATAAGTGCAAAAAAAATAGTTACTAAAGATATAGATATTTATAATTATAGGATTATAAAGAAGGAGTCGTTAGTAAAAAAAAGTGATATTAAATTTTTTGAAAACTTATTAGAAGTAGAAAAAGAGCTTATTAGGTTATATGATAATAAACATTTAAATAACACAATAATATTAAGACAAATTGAATTTTGGATTGATAGCATATTTTTAAAAATAGAAAATATCCAAGAGAATGAAATAGATAAAGTTATAAACTTAGGCATGGAGTTTTTGGAAATATCAAAAGAAGTTTGCTTTGAAAGAGAAAATTTTAGAAGTGTTGAAAGATATTTATTGGCAATTTTATTTAAAAATAGAGATAAAGAAAATATACTTAAGCTAATAAATAAATATTTATTAATTAAACCTAGGAAGTATTTAATTTTAGAAAACGACAAATATTTTAGTTATTTATATAAGGATTTTAAAGAATATAAAGATTTTTTAAATCAGAAGCCTGAAATTGAGAATAAGGTTGAGAATTCATATATAAATGAGAAAAATATATTAGTTCTAAGAGGCTACGCTTTTGTAAGGGGATTAGAATTAAGTAATAAGGATGTAATTAAGCGAGAATTAATTTTAAAAGGGAAAAAGCATGAAATTATAAAAAAAATAGAAACTGATTATAGAACTGATTTGACATATTTATTTAGAGGAGATTCTATTAATTATAATTGGGGCGGATATAAACCGATAGAAATTAATTTATCAGAATTAAAAGATGATGAGTATGAAGTATTACAAAGAATTACAATAAATAAAAAAGTTTTTAATATACCATTTGAGTTTAAGTTAGCAGAAATAAGAAACAAGCTTAAAGTTAGGTACATAAAAAATAGAGAAGTATTTTGTAGATTTACAGATGGTAAATATCTAAACATAAGAATTAAGGCATTAAGTAAAAAATCATATATAAAGTCAAAATTAAGAAAGATTAAAAGAGATGTAAAATATGATGTAAGTTTATTAAAGAGAAAAAAGTACAAGTCATTTTTGGTTTTAATTCTATATAAATTATTTGGATGGTATTTTAGAAATCAACAAATATGGCTAATGGGTGAAAGAAAAGATACGGCACAAGATAATACTTATCATTTATTTAAATATATAAAAGATAATAAAAAGAATGTAAATGCAAAGTATATAATTACAAAAGATTCTCAAGATTTAACAAAGATAAAATCATATGGAGATATAGTATGGTATGATAGCATATTACATACATTATATCTTTTAACTTGTAAGTTTACTATAAATAGCTATGCTGAAAAACCAAATATGTACACTAAGGAATATATAGATATCGTTAAGTATTATCCTGATTTTGTGAAAAATAAAAAAGTGTTTTTGCAACACGGGGTAATAGGAGTAAGTAGGGTAAATCATGTACTTCATAAAAATAAAGTTAATTATGATTACTTTATAGTTAGCTCAGAATTTGAAAAAAGACATATAGTAGAAGAGTTTGGCTATGATGAGAAGGAAGTTATAGTTACTGGTTTAGCAAGATGGGATAATTTAAATAATGAGGCAAAGAAAAATAAAATTTTATTGATGCCAACATGGAGATCCTGGATAAAGAGTGAAGAGGAACTACTTAATTCTAATTATTTTAAAACATATTTAGATTTTCTTAATAGTGAAGAATTACATAAGATTTTAAAAGAAAAGAATTATGAGTTAACATTCTATCCTCATTATCAAACACAGAAATTATTAAGTAAAATGAGCGATAATTTTGGTGAAAATATTACTATAGTAAGACAAGGTGAGAAAAGTGTACAAGATCTAATAAATGAAAACTATATATTAATAACAGATTACTCAACAGTTGCTTTTGATTTTGCTTATAGTAATAAACCGGTAATATTTTATCAATTTGATTATGATGAATTTTATTCTAAGCATTATAATGAAGGACCTATAAATCATAAAAAGGATTTGTTTGGAATGCAAGCCGAAAATTTAGATTATATTTTAGATTTATTGGATAGTAAAATAAGTCCAAATTTAAATAATAGAAAAAAATATATATTGGATTCAAATAATCACTGTAATAAAATATTTAGAACTATAAATGAATAATCTATTAATATAATATGCTAATAGCACATTATATCTTAGATCTAGTGAATTTAGAGTATTTAAGAAATTTTTTAGTATTTTTTATTAATTATTTTAGGAGCAAATTACGGATTACAGCTGCAAAGTAATATTTTTGATTAACTTGCTTTTTATTAATCTTATATGAGTTTTGAAAGTGATGGCGAATAAATATAATGTTTATTTATTGCCATATCTTTAATTTTTGCGGTTAATTTAGTTGTAGTAAACCTATTATTTCTTAAGACTTTAAAGCTGAGAAAATAAATTTTTATATATAACTTTAACAGATAGTAGATAAAAGGAGGTTATGGATGGAAAATATAAGTATTATAAATATTGATGATTGTAATATAAATATTGAAGGAATATATAATATAAAAGATTATGAATCTATAGACTCTTTAATGAGATGTGTGGAATCTAAATATGTTTTATTTACTAAAAATATATCGAATTTAAATTTGAAAAAGCTATATGACTTTAGAATTTTAGAAGAAGATAAAAATGCTGATATTATATTGTTTTTAGATAGTATGGATTTTTTACCTAATAAAGTTGAAATTAATTATTTTAAAAAAAGATTTTTAGAAAGTCTGTTTATAAATTTTGAGAATATGCTATTTAATAGAGATTTAATAATAAATAGTCATATAAAAAAAGATGATCTTAGGAGTTTCTTTAGTTTTAATAACAAGGTTTTTAGTGGAAAGCTAGCTATACATTTAGTGGAAGAGAGTATTTGTAAAAATTATAATAAGCTAGAATTTAGTATATCGGATATCTTTAAATTAAATAAAATTTATAATAAGCAAAAATACATATATATATATAATGCAATTAATAGCATTATATATAATATTAATAATTTAGATAAAAAAAATATTGGAAAAATTTTAGATATTTTAAAAAATGAAATTAATAGTATAGATAATGAAGACTTTATAGATTTTTTAAAAGCTATACTTAATGATAAGGACTTTGATTTAATAAGCGGTTTACTTTTAATTATTAATTATGGAAGTGAATCTCAAATTATATTTTTTCTAGAGCAAACAAGTAATGAAAGAGAAAATAGAAATGAAATAAAAAAGTTAAATTTAGAATTTGACAAACTATCATTTATTATAAAATCAAAAGGCCTAAAGATTATAATAGTTTATGACAAAATAATAACAATGATCAAACAATTTTTTACTTTTATACAATATATATTAAGTAAGCCATTTTTTATTAAAAAAGATTTATGGCTTATAGGTGAAAGAAGAGATCAAGCTGAAGATAATGCATTCATATTTTTTAAGTATGTTAGAGAAAATTATCCTAATGATAAAATATATTATTTAATAGATAAAAATAGTATACAGTATGAAAAGGTTAAAGAATTAGGAAATGTTATACCTATAGATAGTTTCAAACATAAAATATATTTAATGCATTCTAAAAAGCTAATTTCAGCATATGACTTTTTTAAATTTTTATTACCAACTGATCAAAATAATAATTTTAAACAGTATTATATGAAATATATGAATTCCGTAAGAATATTTTTACAACATGGAGTTTCTATGAATAAGGCCAATTATTATAATAAATATATTAATAAATATGATTATTTATTAGCATCAACAAATAAAGAGTTTAATATGTTTACAAAAGAATATAGTTATGATGAAGATAAGATAATAAAAATAGGCTTACCTAGATATGATCAATTAATTGATATATCTAATAAGAATATAAGAAGAAAAATACTTTTTATGCCAACATGGAGAAGTAGTTTAGTTGATTTAAGTGAGAGTGATTTTAAAAGTACAGAATATTATAATGCGATAAATGATTTAATAAATGATGATGAATTAAATAAATTCATAGAGAAAAATAATTTAGAACTTATAGTATATTTACATTATGAAATGCAGATATTTAATGATTGTTTTAAATTTAATGGAAAAAATATATATTTTAAAACGAGAAATGATTCTATAGTTCAAGAGTTGTTAAAAGAATGTAATTTATTAATAACAGATTATTCATCAGTAGGTGTTGATTTTGCATATTTAAATAAACCAGTTATTTTTTATCATTTTAGTAGACATAATTTCCATTATGATATAAATAAAGAAGAAGAGTACACTTTATATAGCGATTTTGGAAAAGTTATAACTAAAAAAGAAGATATAATAAAAAATTTAAAGGAATGGGAAAGTAATAATTTTAATAATTTCTATAAAATAGATGACAATTTGTTTTTTAATAAAAATAGATCTCAAAATTGTAAAAAAATTTATGAATTTATGAAAGAAATACCTAATAAAAAAAATAAAAATTATAGTATAGAAATATCAAAAGAAAGTAATCTAAAGGAAAAAAGAATTTATGATAAAAATTATAATTTCATAGAAAGAGAATTTTACAATAATAAAATTAGGACAAGTAAATTAATATATAAAAATGGATTTATAAACAAACAAATTGTATATTATTCTGGCAACAAAGTTATGAAAATGGTCAATTTTTATAAGGATATAAAAATTTCAACTAAATATAAAAATGTCTATGATAAAAAAGGTAATTTATTAATTAAGCACGATGTTATGAAAAATGGTGTCCTAAAGAGAAAAACAATATACTATGCAAATAGTAATAATATAAAATCTATATCAAATTATAATGTAGATAATGAAAAATTAAGCTCTATAGAACATTTTTATAAAAATGGATTTATAGAAAGTAAATTAATATATACAAAAGATGGAATTGCTCAAAAGTACTATTATTATTCCAATGATGGTAATAGGATAAGAGAATATGATTATTATGAAAGTGGACATGTAAAATGTAAAAGATTCTATTCTAATAATGGAGAAAATATTATTAAAATTCAAATAATATCAGAAATAAATCAAAAAGTTATATCAGAAGAAATATTTGATGTAAGTGGTAGAAAAATTGAAGATATTAAATATGAAGATTTTTAATATTGAAAAATTATAGAAAATATAACTATTAAAAATAAAATAGGGAGTGGTGAGTTTGAATTGTGAAGTTTTATTGACAATTATTATTACTAGTATGAATAAAGAGTATTTTAACAATGTTCAATACAAACAAATAATTTCAAAAAAACTAAAGTACAGTAATTTATTTAATGTTGAATTTCTTTATGAAGATACTAATTCTAAGGATTTTGATATTAAATTAAAGGAATGTATAAATAAAATAGAGTCTAAATATTTTTTAGTAATAGATACAAAGCATATTTTTACTAAGGATTATATAGTGGAAATCATTGAATATTTAAAATGTCGTGATATTTATTTGTTAGAACCATATAAATTTTTAGGTGATATACCAAAAAATTTTGTTAAAGAATTATTACCTAAAGACTATTATTTAAAAGAAACTTCTATTTTTGGTGTTATACTTAATACCAATATGTTTAAAGAGTTTTTAGTTGCAAATGAATATTTAGATTATGGAACATGGTATATAAATTATAGACTATATTATTCGATTTTAAAAATAACTCCTTATAGAATAGGATATTCAGTAAATTCTGATACATTTATTGTTAATGGAATTGATTATAATGAAGGAATTGAGAGTATTTTTATTGAAAACACTTTATCTAGTTTAGAATTAAGGCTATATAAGTTAAGGTATATAGTTTTAATGCTAAGAAGAATTAAAATTAAAGAGCAAACTTATTTACCTACATATGCATTTATGAATGTAATTAAAGATTTAAAGATTGAAGACATAGAAAAATATACTTTAATTACAGATAAGTTGGAATTAGGATTAATTAATTATTTCAATAATTCGAAAAACAACTATGAAATGCTTTATAAAAAGTTAGATAAATATGATGTGATTTTTAATATTACTAATAATGATATGAAGTTTAATTCATTTGTAAAACTTTATGATATAAAATTCTTAAATGAAAATGTAAAGATATTTAAGGAGTATAGAGAATTAAAAGTAACAAATGATATACAAGATTTAGCTAATTTTGAATATCATTTTAATAAGATTTCAAAAGATTCAATTCTAATTTTTATGGATAGATCTTTAAATGCAGATGATAATGCAGAACATTTATATTCATATTTTATAAAAAATTATCCTGAGTTTAAAAATGCATATTTTGCATTACATAAGAATTCTAAGGACTGGAATAGACTGAAATTAAAGGGCTTTAAATTATTAGAATTATGGTCTAAAGAATTTTATGAAAAGTTCTATTTATCAGATGCTTTTATTAGCTCACAAATTTATAATATTTCATATAAAGATAAAAATTTAGCTAATTCTAGATTTGTATATTTACAACATGGTGTAATGTTAAATGATATGAAAGACTGGATTATAAGTAAGTATTGTGACTTGTTTATAGCAACAGGGGAATTAGAAGAAAATTATTTAAAAAAATATAATCTAATAGAAACAATTAATACAGGATTACCTAGATTTGAAAATTTAGAAAAAAAGTGCGATAGCAATAAAATATTGTTTATGCCTACATGGAGATTTGAATTAAATAAAATGAATGATCTTCAATTCATAAAATCAGGGTATTTTAAGGCATTAAATAACTTAATTAATAATAGAGTTTTATTAAATTATTTAGAAAATAAAGATTTAGAATTAGTAATAAAATTACATCCTAATATTATAAAAAGAAGTAAATTATTTAATATATCAGAAAGAGTAATATTATCAGAAGAAAGCTATTCTGAATTAATATCTAATTCAAAGTTTGTATTAACTGATTATAGCTCAGTTGTAATTGATGCTGCTTTTGTTGATATTCCTATTGGTTATTATCAATTTGATAAGGAGTCTTTTTTTGACAATCAACCTTATAATCAAAGAATGAATTTTGAAAATGAAGGTTTAGGTGTTGTTTTATATAGTGAAGATGATATAGTTGATTATTTAGTAAATGAAAAATATTATGATGATCGTGAAAAATATAAAGGCAGAAATGATAAATTTTTTAAAGGTGTTGATAAAAATAATATAAATAAAAATATTATTGAAAGGATATTAGCGCTATGATTAATTTAATAAGAGGGTTTAATAATAAATTAAAAGAAGATGTAAAGATTGCTTCAGATATTGAAAAAGAAATAGCTATAAAGGAAGAGATAAAAGTTTCTTCGGATATTGAAAAAGAAGTAACTATAAAGGAAGAGATAAAGGTTTCTTCAGATATTAGAAAAGAAAAAGCTAAAGAAATTATTGTTGAAAAGAAACATAAAAATATTTTTTATTTAAAATTAACTATTCTCAAGCATGAAAATTATATTGGTAAAAGAATTAAGTTGCTTGAAAAAGGAAAACTTATATGGGGAAATGAACTTGAACGACCTCAGGTTGGTTTTCCATTAGAGTATCGTAATATAATAGTAAGTAGTAATAATCCTAATGATTTTACTTTAGATATAGATATTCCTAATAAAATTGAGATAAGTGCAAATAGCTTTACAACAGAACAACAAAGTGTTTATGATAAAAGATTCAATATAATTCAAGATAATGATTTCTTTTACTCTATAAGAGGGAATAAAGTAAATCCAAATAAAATAATTTTTACTTTTCCAGGTTTTGGACCATCTACATCAAGAATATCTTATAGTGTAACAGCATTTCAAAATATAGATAGTATTGTTACAGAAAATGCACTTATTATTGCTTTTCAGGATAGGTATCAAACAGCAGGAACATATATGATTGAGGATAATTTCGGAGAAAAACTATATCCTAAATTTGTTCAATTCGTAAAGAAATTAAAAGATAAATATAAATTAGAAGATAAGGATTTATTATTCTTTGGGGCATCTAAGGGTGGGTCTATTGCATTAATGTATATGAAAGATTTTAAGGAATCTACATTACTTATTTCAGCACCACAAGTAAATCTATTGTATTATTGGCAATCCAAAGCTTTTTTTAGAAATAATCTATTCCATTATTTTAAAAATAAAATAGATGGAAACTTAATTTTATTGTTACAGCAATATCTTAATGAAAATAGGAAAATTCATTATTTTTACACACATGATGATGAGTTGAGCAATTATAGTTTTATTGAAATTATAAATGGTTATTCTGAACTACATAAGTACCAGGTAGATGGAAAACATGGTGAAATAACTAAAAAGGCACAAGCCACCATGGAAAATATAATTATTAATTTTGTATTAGAAAATGAAAATAAAGAAATAAAAAAAGCATCTATATCCAAGTCTATTAAAAAAGATAAGAAAATATATTTTCAAGTTATTATGGATAAAGATTTGAATTTGATAAATAATATAGAAAATAATAGATATATTGTATTAAATGAACATGGGACAAAGCATTATATATATATGAGCAATCATAGTAGAGGTGATATTGCATATTCAAATGAAATGCAATATTTAGATTTAGAGGTATCATCTATATCTAAAAATGAAATATTGGCAATATATTATGATAAAAGTGGTAGGAGGTTTGAACATAAGGTTGAAAAACATGATTTAGAGATAGTTTCTGAATGCAAATTAGATAATAATACAATAAATATTCAACATTCTATACCATTGCAATATAAAGTTATTGAAAAAGATGTAACTAATGAATTTAATTATATATATTTTGATAATTCACCAAATAAAATATTACATATTAAGTTGGTAAATTCGTTACCAATTTATTCTAGTTTGAATGAAAAATTACTATATATACGAGAACCAGAATATATAGATAATATAAGTATTTTTATTAGTAGATTAATTAAAAAATTGAAAATAACTGATTTAAATATTGTATTAGAGGGAAAACAGTTCGAGCATGTTTTTTACCTTATTAATTTAGATTTTCCTAATTTGACATTTGAACTATTAGATCCTATTTTTGATGCAAATGATTTAGCAAGTAAAATTACAAGTAAAGAATTAAATAAATTTGAAAAAATATATGAATCAAAAAAATGTATTATTAAATTTATAAATAATATACCAAATCAATATTTTAGAAATTTATTATCTGAATAATAATATTGAATTTTAAAGAAAAATAAGAAATAAGAAATAATTTAATCCAAGTAAAGCTATCACTAAGCTTTACTTGGATTTTTTCTGTGAAATTTATAAAATTATACAATATTTTTCAAATTGAATACTTACATAGTAATAGAAAAAGATAAATCTTTATAAGTTCTGTTAGAAGTAGTATTCTTATCTCTAACCCAAGCTCTGACTTGGTAAGTTCCAGCTTTAGGAGCAGTATAAGTTAAAGTATTCTTAGAAGAATATGATTGAACTAACTTCCAAGCTCCATCAATATGAATATAAAAAGCATATTGACTATTAGAAGCTAAATTAGAAGAAGCAGTAAAGGCAATGATTCTCCTAAAGGTTTACTAGCTCCATTAGAAGATAGATTGATTGATATTTTATTTCCTTTCATTGAAATAGCAAAAGAAGCTTGTCTGTTTTTGATTTTTCCGTTAGAACCTATAGGGGTAAGGACTTCATTACTATCAAATATATTACCTTTAGTAACACTTTGAACTACTATAAGATTCGAATCATAAACAAAATCAATGGATCTACCATATAGATTTGTTACATTTGCTACATTTACAGCAATTGTAATTATGTTTCCAACTTTTGCTTCGCCAGTTATTGTATATGAAACAGAAGAAGTAGTGGCTGCAAATACTGTATTATCTGTATTAAATAATACTAATTGAAATAAAAATAAAATAGAAAAAAATAATGATAACTTATGTTTATAATATTTGAACTTATTTTTCAATTATAATCCAACTTAATTTATACATTTTTCTAATGTAATTTTACTATATATGTGATATTATGTAAATGATTTGTATAAGTAAGAATCTTTACATAGTTAAATATTTCACCAATTAATAAAATAATTTTGCAATATATAAAGAAAGTGAAATTATATTAGTGTATAAAAATAGTAGCTCATATTTATTTTATAAAAATGAAGAGGCTATAAGTGATTATGGTATATAGAAACTTATCAAATAAAATTTTATAAGTTTTTTAGAAAAGGAGATGAGTGTAATTGTCAAATAAAAAATTATTATTAACATTGGGGGCAGGTTATATTTGTACACATGTATCCAATATAAAGAGAGTAAAAGTTAATGAGGATTTAAAGTGTTATGATAATGAAAATGAAGATTTATCTATATTTATATTAAATAATAATATTTATGAAAATTTATTAATGATAAATTTCAATAAAGAAAATGATAAAGTTAAAATAGCTAATTTTTACATTAATAAGAATGAAGTAAGTGAATTTTATAATAAAAATGGTGAGATAGAAACTATAAAGCTACTTAATTTAGAGAATGATTTATCTATAAATAATTATATTAAATTTGACTATAATATAATAAAAGAATATGTAGATAAAATAAATGGATTAAATTTGAGAATAACACAAAGAGAATCAAGATTGCTAAAATTAGAAATGAATGAAAGTAATACATATAATTTTAATGGTGAAAAACTTATTGAATATTTAACACTTGACTATGTGGGAGCGGATAAGACAAAGAGATTAAAAAGAGTTTTAAAAATAGTATTAGATAATATTTTTGATCTTCCAAAGAAAGATTTTATAAATACTATATCTGAAATAATGGCTAATATTGAAACTAGTTTATCAATTAAAGATTTAGTTTCTTTGGGAGTATATTCTTTAAAGTTAAATTCAAGTGATATAGAAGAGTATAATTTTGAGATGGGAGAGAAGCTTTTAGTAGTTCAATAAAAAATTAAGCTGACTTAAAGATAGCTCAATTTGTTATATTTCATAAGATTTGAAATATATAATGTTGCTGATTTCATTATAGATATAAGTGATATAGCTTTGCTTGCAACTAAGTACAATTTAATAAGTACAAGCTCTAGTTGGAATAAAGCCTATGATTTAAATAATGATAATATAATGAATATATTTGATTTAGTAATATGTTCAAAAAGAATTAAATAGATATTTAATTAAGTAAAAAAGTAGGTGGGATTAAAAATCATCTACTTTTTTATTTGCTGAAAGCTCTTTTATTAATTTGTTTATATAGTAGGGAGAAGACCATTCATTGAATTTTTTGAATGATTTTATTAAAAGTACAAAGACCTAGTGAAACGCTAGGTCCTTTGTTAATTATAAGAAATACATGGAATATGGAAATCTATATTTTATATATGCATATTCAATCTTTTTTTTGTGGAAAAACTTAATTTAAAAATATTTTTATAAATCCTTAAAAATTCAAGATATCTACATATGTAATAGGAAAAATTTAATTTTATAAATTTTTCTCAATTTTATTTTAATTTGGAGATTTACTTAATGAGAGGATGTTTAAAAGTTATATTAAGAAGGATTTTAATATGCAATATTCATTTTTATGTTTTCCAGTAAAAAGATTATATAATATGAATATAAATAACATTATTGTTAATTTTTGTATTGAAAAGATAAGTTTATTGCTTTTTGATTTCAATATATTTCCAATTGTTGTTTCTTTATGTTAATATGTAAATGATTAAATCTATGTTACCTAGGGATGACAGAAGCTAGCTTATTCAATATCAGGATAGGTTAGCTTTTTTTATAACTAAATTAGAGATGATAATTTTTATACTTTAAAAGGTAACATATTTAAAATATTGAAGGGAGGTAGAGAGAAGTTTCTATTTATTATGGTTGGTTATTATTCATACTATAATATGTTCTGAGAATTGAGTTATTTGCTCCTAACACTTATAAAAAAATTAAATTAAGGGGGAAAAGAATAATGAGAAATAAGAGGTATAATATTTCAAAAAGAATATTACCACTATTCATAGCATTTACTATGATGTTTTCTTTTGTACCTGTAAGGGCTGAAGAAAATACAGAAGTAGAGCGAGAGAATTTAGCTTTAGGGAAAAGTGCTACTGCATCAGGATATGAAGGGGGAAGTACATTTACTGCAGATAAAGTTATTGATGGGAAAGTGGATAGACCAGCTGATATTAATAAGGCAGGAAGTTCAAGATGGGCATCACAGCTTAATGCAGTTAATCCATGGATTACAATCGATTTAAATGAAGTTAAAGCTTTTGACGAAATTGTAATCGAATGGGAAAGAAGAAATGTAAATTCATACAAAGTAGAAGTATCAAATGATAATATTACTTGGTCTAATATTCATAATAGTACAACTAAAAATGAATTTAGAGAAGTTTTGGATGTTGGTTCACAAAATTCAAGGTATGTAAAGATAACTATAGAAAATTATTCACCAAAACAAGAAGGAAGTAATATTAATTGGAATACAGTAGCTATATATGAAGTTGAAATATATAATAATAAACCAGAAGAACCGGAAGTACCAGAAGAGCCAGAAGTTATAGTACCAGCAGCTGGAGAGAATGTTGCATTAAGTAAAACTGCAACTTCATCAACTAATGAGACTAATACATTAACACCTGATAAGGCTATAGATGGTTTAAAATCAAAGGCTTCCAGATGGGCAAGTGCTGTATCATCAAATCCGCAATGGATTACAGTTGATTTAGGTGCTAAAACTCAAATAGAGAATTTAGTTATAGAGTGGGAAAGAAAAAATGCTACGGAATATAAAGTGCAAGTTTCTGATGATAATGAGAATTGGACTAATATATATGCAGCTACATCAGCACCAACTAAAAATAGACAAGAGATTAATTTAGATAAACCTGTTGCTACTAGATATGTGAGAGTTTATATAGATAAACATATTGCAGATGCTGATGGTGTTAATTGGAATAATGTATCTATATATGAAATTGAAATTTATAATGGTGGAATTCCAAAGGGATTTGATGAAATTACAAATTCAATAAAGGTTAGAGATCTCACTATTGATGATGAAGTATTACCAATTCCAGAAGTACCAGAAGGATATGAAATTTCATTTGTTGGAGCCGATTATGAAGAAGTTATCGGAGCTGATATGAAAATAAATAGACCTTTAGTAGATACAAAAGTTCGTGTTAACTTTGAAATAAAGCAAGGAGATAAAAAGGCTTATACTCCTGATATAGACGTATTAGTACCTGGAGCAAATGAAGTTACAGGTAATGATGCACCAACTGTTATTCCAGAACTTAGGGAATGGCTTGGGGGGGCTGGTAACTTTGAAATTAATAATGGATCAAGAATAGTTATTGCACCTTCTTCAGAAGCAGAATTAAGTCAATCTATGAATATTTTTGCAGAAGACTATAAAGATATAGTTGGTAGAGAAATTGAAGTAGTAGTTTCAGATCTACCAAAAACAGGGGACTTCTATTTTGAATTAAACAATAAACGTCCTGAGCTTAGAACAGAAGGATATTATATGGAGATTGGTGATTTTGTTAAGGTTGAGTCTAATGAAGCAAAAGCAGCATTTCTTTCAACAAGAACAATATTACAAATCTTAAAGCAAAATGGTACAACTATTCCACAAGGAATTACAAGAGATTATCCATTATCAGATGTAAGAGGATTTATGCTAGATGTAGGAAGAAAACCTATTGAATTAGATTTTTTATATGATGTTGCAAAACTTATGTCTTGGTATAAAATGAATGATTTCCAAGTGCATTTAAATGATAACTATATTTTCTTAGAAGAGTATTCTAAAAATGGAGAAGATCCAATGAATGCTTATTCAGGATTCAGATTAGAATCAGATATTAAGGAAGGTGGAAATAATGGTTTAAATAAAGCAGATTTAACTAGTAAAGACACTTTCTATACTAAAGATGAATTTAGGACTTTTATAAAAGATTCTAGAGAAATTGGAGTAAATATAGTTCCAGAATTCGATACTCCAGCGCACTCATTACCATTTACAAAAGTACGTCCTGACTTGAAAATGGGAAACGTAGGACGTCAAGCAGATCACCTAGATGTTACTAATCCTGATTCTTTAGAATTTGTTAAAGAATTATGGGATGAATATTTAGATGGAGAAAATCCAGTGTTTGATTCTGAAACTATTGTAAATGTAGGAACGGATGAATATGATGCAAAATATACAGAAGAGTTTAGAAAATTTACAGATGATTTATTAGGATATGTGCAAGAAGAAAAAGATAGAACAGTAAGATTATGGGGAAGCTTATCAGCAAGGCCAGGAAAGACACCAGTACGTTCAGAAAATGTTCAAATGAATATTTGGAATAATGGATGGGCAGATCCTTCAGATATGTTTAATGCAGGTTATGATTTAATTAATACTGAAGATGGAAAGCTATATATAGTTCCAGATGCAGGATATTATTATGACTATTTAAACTCAAGTTATATATATAATAATTTTGAAGTTAGCAAATTTGGAAATGGAGATGTAATTCCAGCAGGTTCACCACAAATGATTGGAGGAACTTTTGCAGTTTGGAATGATATGGTTGATAAAAAAGCTAATGGAATAGTAGAATTAGATATTTACGATAGAATACTACCTGCTGTTCAAGCTATATCAGAAAAGATGTGGGGAGTAGCAGAAGATAAGACTTATGCAGAGTTCCAAGAAGTTGCAGCTAAGGTTTCAAATGCTCCAAATTCTAATCCAAGATACAAAGTAGAATCTAAAACAGAAAAGGTTTTAGACTACAATTTTAAAGGTGTTTCAAATGGTATAGTCCCTGATAATTCTGGAAATGGATATAATTCAGTGGCTCTTAATAACTCAACTATTAAAAATGGAGTATTAAAGTTAAATGGAAATAATAGTTACTTAGAAAGTGCTATAGAAAATATAGGACCAAACTATACAGTTTCATTAAGTGTAAAACGTGATGAAAATAGTAATAATGAAGAGCAAGTTCTTTTTGAATCTGAAAAGGGAGCTTTTAAAGCAGTTCAAAAAGAAAGTGGAAAAGTAGGATTCTCAAGAGAATTTTATGATTATTCCTTTGATTATGAACTACCTAAAGGAGAATGGGTAGATATAACAATAGTAGGAAGAATGACTAAAACAGAGCTTTATGTTAATGGAGAATATGTTGATGAAATTAGTAAGACTAGTGCAGCTAGAGATAATGGAACCTTTGTATTCCCATTAGAAAAAGTAGGTAGTGAAACAAAGGCATTTAATGGTGAAGTAAAATTATTAGAGGTTTATAATGTTGCTACAAATGTTGCAGATGAGACATTAATTCCACAAGAAACTATGAAAGCATCAGCAACTAGTGAGCATCCAAACGTAGGCTCAGAAGGATTAGCATCTTTTGCTATAGATGGGAACCCAGGAACTATTTGGCATACAAATTATAATACTCCTGTACAATTACCGCAAAGTATAACATTAGATTTAGGAAAAGCTTATACTATTAATAAATTCTCATATCTTCCAAGAAGTAATGGAGGTAATGGTACAATTACTAAATATGAGCTTCAAGTAAGTACAAATGGAACTGATTTTACAACAGTTTCAGATGGTTCTTGGGCAAAAGATGCAACTTTAAAAGTAGTTAATTTTGATGAAGTTCCTAATGTAACACATGTAAGATTGGTTGCAAAAGAAGGAGCAGGTGGATTTGCAACAGCTGCTGAGTTAAACGTGCATAAGGTTAAAGAAGTTACTCCAGAACCAAAACCAGAAGTAGATAAAACTGCTTTAAAAACAACTATAGACTATGCTGATAAAGTTGTTGCAGAAGGTTTACTAAATGGGGTAGTACCAGTTGTAGTAAAAGAATTCAATTCTGCATTAGAAGAAGCTAAAGCTATTTATGAAAATGAAGATTCTACAGAAGAAGAAGTAGATGAAGTCTTCAAGAGATTAGTTAATGTTATTTGGATGCTTGAATATAAGCAAGGAAACAAAGAAGCATTGCAATCACTTGTAGATTCAGCTAAAGGTTTAGTTGAAAAAGTATATACCGCTGATTCTTGGGCTGCTTTACAAGTAGCTATTGAAGCTGCCGATGCAGTACTTGCAGATGAAAATGCAATGCAAGAAGAAATAGATGAAATTTTAGATTCTTTGAAATCAGCTATAGATGGTTTAGTTAAAATTGAAGTTAAGAAAGAAGCACTTGAAAACTTAGTAAATAAATTAGAAAAACTAGATAAGAAGGGATATACCGAATCAACTTGGACACCATTTGAGAATGCATTAAAAACAGCTAAAGAAGTTTTAGCTAATACAGATGCAATTCAAGAAGAAGTAGATTCAGCATATAATACATTATTAAAATCTTCTCTAGATTTAAGATTAATACCAGATAAATCTAAACTTGAAGATTTAATAAATAAAGCAAAAACAGTAGATTTATCAAAATATACAGAGAAAAGTGCTAATGAGTTAAAGATTCAATTAGCAAGGGCGAGTGAAGTTTTTGCTAATGAAGAGGCAACTCAAGAAGAAATAAATAAGGCAACAAGGTCATTAGATACAGCTTTAAATGATTTAATAGCTAAGGGTGATGAAAATGGTGGATCTGAAAATAATGGAAACGGAAATGGAAGCGGAACAGAAACACCAAGTGATTCAAACAAAACACCTGATAATGGTGGTAAATTACCAGCTACAGGAGTTGAATCTGGACCTTGGACAATGGTTGCTTTTATAAGCATTATTATAGGATCAACACTTATTTATAGAAAACGATATAATAAGATTTAAAGTTATATAGACTTAGCAAAGGAATTTGTTGAAGTTTATATAAATTAATTAGTGAAAAATAATCTTAAGCTTCATAGGTCTCAAGGGTATTGCTCTTTAATCCGATACCTATGTCAAGGACATTATAAAAAAAGGGTTATGCACAAAGAAGATGATTCCTGTATTGAACAGGGGTCATCTTTTTTTGATCCCATTTATATCTGTAGTTATTATAATAAATTATATATTTATTAATTTTACTTTTAAGTTCTTCATATGAATTACACTTCTTAGATTT
>OKWQ01000218.1_pt1 | contig 28943 bp, 12 predicted proteins | sample 1607071 | NCBI WGS metagenome assembly OKWQ01 (sample SAMN07501039, study PRJEB24779) | human gut metagenome
TATTCGTAGGTCCTACTGGTGTTGGTAAAACAGAATTGGCTAAACAATTAGCTCTTGATATGTTCGGTAACAAAGATGCTATCATCCGCTTGGATATGTCCGAATACAGTGATCGCACAGCAGTTTCCAAATTGATTGGTGCTACAGCTGGTTATGTTGGTTATGAAGATAACTCTAACACATTGACTGAACGTGTTCGTCGTAATCCTTACTCCATCGTATTGTTCGACGAAATTGAAAAAGCAGATCCTCAAGTTATTACATTGCTTCTTCAAGTGTTGGATGATGGTCGCTTAACAGATGGTCAAGGTAATACAGTAAACTTCAAAAATACTGTTATCATTGCTACATCTAACGCAGGCTTTGGCTATGGTCAAGATAAGGACGATGAAAACAAAGTTGATGTAATGGACCGTATCGCTCCATTCTTCCGTCCAGAATTCTTAAACCGTTTCAACGCTGTTATCGAATTCAATCAATTGAAAAAAGAAGATTTGAAACAAATCGTAGATTTAATGCTTGATCAAGTTAATAAAACTTTAGCTAAAAAAGAAATTACTCTTGATGTAACTGAAGCAGCTAAAGAATTATTGATGGAACAAGGTTACGATAAAACTATGGGCGCTCGTCCATTACGTCGTGTTATCGAATCTGAAATTCGCGATAATGTAACTGACTTCTACTTGGATCACATCGATGCAAAACACTTGCTTGCTGATGTTGTAGATGGTCACATTGTTATCAGTGATAAAGACGCTGATAAAGATACTGATAAAAAATCTGATGATACATCCAGTGATAAAAAATCTGCAGACGATAGCAAACAAGCTGATGATGTTGCATCCAAGGATAATAAATAATCGATAGGCTATCGACACTAACTAATGAATCCCTTACAACTCTCTCCATATACAAACTAATGATAGACCTATTGATACTGAGAGCACCCCACATAATGTGGGGTGCTTTTTTGTGTCTTACTATGCATTTTAATATGTGTATTAATAAAGAAATTTTGTATATATGATAAAAATCATTGCTAATATATCGATTTATTTAGTATAATCATATCTATAAATTCAATATTCTATAGAATTTAAAAAAGAGATGAAGAAAGGGAGGAGATTATTGATGTCACATTATGTAGATCTAAATAGTGATTTAGGTGAAAGTTTTGGCAACTACACATTAGGCATGGATAGTGAAGTGTTAAATCACGTCACAAGTGCTAATGTTGCCTGTGGATGGCATGCTGGGGATCCTCTCATTATGGATGCTACAGTTCGCATGTGCAAGGAAAAGGGCGTAGCCGTAGGGGCTCATCCTGGGTATCCTGATTTAATGGGCTTTGGTCGTCGCGCAATGGCAGTGAACCCTGCAGAGGCTAAAGCGTATATGATATATCAAGTTGGTGCACTACAAGCCTTCTGTGATAGTTATGGCGTTACATTACAACATATGAAATTACACGGTGCTTTTTATAATACCGCATGTGTAACTCCTGCATTGGCAGATGCTGTATTAGATGGCTTACAAGCGGTAAATCCTAATATTGCAGCCATGGTGTTGAGCGGTAGCTATATTGCAAAAGAAGCAGAGCGTCGAGGGATTCCTGTAATTCAGGAGGTATTTGCTGATCGTGGTTATACTGATGAAGGTACATTGGTACCTCGTACAGAACCTGGGGCTTTTATAAAAGACCCTCAAGAGGCTCTTGAACGAGTTCTTATGATGGTTACAGAAGGTAAGGTTGTCACTAATACAGGTAATACTATTGATATTGTAGCTGATTCCGTATGCGTACACGGCGATAACCCAGAAGCGATAGCTTTCACAAATTACATCCGTGAAGGCCTTACGAAAGCGGGCGTTACAGTGGCTAATTTTCAAAATCGTAAATAGTAAAACAGCCATTAGAAAATAAGCAATACATAGCAAATACGTAATAAATAGTGAATATGTTGTAAATATGTAGTAAATAGTAAGTACATAATAGATAGTTAATAAATTATTGTGTGGAGGTTTTTATGAAACCAATTTCAGGTAAAGCAAGTTTATCTGTCCTCTTGGGGGCAGCTTTCTTGATGGCCACGTCCTCTATTGGGCCGGGCTTTATGTTACAAACGGCGGCATTTACGAATGATTTAAAAGCAGACTTTGCGTTTGCCATCATTGTGTCTGTTATTTTTTCAATTATTGCACAGCTTAATGTGTGGACCATCATTGGCATATCTAAAATGCGCGGTCAAGATATTGCAAATAAAGTATTGCCAGGACTTGGCTACTTCGTAGCATTCTTGATTTCCCTTGGAGGCCTTGCGTTCAATATCGGTAATATTGGGGGCGCGTCTATGGGTCTAAATATTGTATTTGGTATTGATACAACGACTGCAGCGGCTATCAGTGGTATCTTGGGTATTTTATTATTTGCATCCCCAAAAATGGGGGGTGTACTAGACAACACGGCTAAAATCCTTGGTACCGTAATGCTTGTGTTGATTGGTTATGTGGCATTCTCAACAAACCCTCCAGTGGCTGAAGCGGTTACTCATGCGGTGGCACCGACGCATTATCCATGGCTTGCAACTATTACCCTTATCGGTGGTACTGTAGGTGGTTACATTACATTCTCTGGCGGTCACCGCCTCATTGATGCAGGTATTACAGGTCAAGAACATTTGAAAGATGTACGTCGTGCAGCCTTCATGGGTATGTCCGTAGATGCAGTGGTTCGTATCTTGTTATTCTTAGCGGTTCTGGGCGTTGTGTCTATGGGCTATGCACTAGACCCTAAAGATCCAGCTGGTTCTGCATTCCTTCTTGGTGCTGGTGAAATCGGTCATAAATTATTCGGTATCGTGTTCTTCTGTGCAGCCTTAACATCTGTAGTAGGTGCAGCGTACACATCCGTGTCCTTCTTAAAAACATTGTTCAAAGTGGTAGAACGCAATGAGAAATTGACTATTATGACATTTATCTTCGTTTCTACATGTATTTTGATCTTCATTGGTAAACCAGCATCCTTGTTGATTTTGGCTGGCTCCGTAAACGGCTTAATCTTGCCGATTACATTGGCAGTAATGCTATTTGCTACTCATAAATCTGAAATCGTAGGGGACTACAAACATAATAAACTGTTATACTATACAGGATGGATTGTAGTACTTGTAACAGCTTACATCGGCGTTACATCCTTACAAGGCATTGCTAAATTACTTGGTTAATTTGATAATTATGAAAGTACCATTATTTTCGTTTGAAGGTAATGGTTCTTTCTGGTTTTAGGAAGGAGATACCTATGAAACCTATAATTTCACCTGTAGGGGATTGCGCTATCTCTATTGATTTTGGTCAAGTAATCGATCCAAAGATTAATCGACATATTCGTCAAACGATAGAGCGAATTCAAGAGCTGAATCTAGAGGGTATTATTGAATTAGTACCTACCTATTGTGCATTGCTTTTGCAATATGATGCTATGTTATACTCCTATGCAGAATTGTGTAACATCATTGAGCCTACATTGGAGCAGACTGTAACAGATAATGCTAATGAACTTGTTACCGTCGTGGAAATTCCTACCGTGTACGGTGGTGAGTTTGGTCCAGACCTCGGCTTTGTGGCTTCTCATAATAACTTAAGTGAAGATGAGGTTGTATCTATTCATAGTGGTACGGACTATTTAGTATATATGCTTGGTTTCATTCCTGGGTTTACCTATTTGGGCGGCATGGATCCACGCATTGCAACGCCTCGTTTGTCCTCACCAAGAACATTGATACCTGCAGGTTCTGTAGGCATTGCAGGGGAACAAACTGGCACGTATCCATCAGACTCTCCAGGGGGCTGGCAAATCATTGGCCGTACACCGGTAACCATGTATGACATGTCCAAGAAACAAGCGGCGCTATTGAGTGCTGGCGACTATGTGCGCTATGTGCCGATAGCTGAAGTGGAATATAATCGTATTAAAGCATTGGGGGCGGACTATGCGCCATCCATGTATGAAGTAGAGGTAGGTGAGTTGCGTGGCTATTAATGAGTTTAATAAATCATCTATCTACGTAAATGCACCTGGTATGTACACTACCATTCAAGATAAAGGTCGCGTTGGGTTCCAACAATATGGTATGCCTGTAGCCGGTCCTATGGATAGTGAAAGCTATCTCTTGGGGCAAGCGCTGGTAGGTAATGTAGAAATGGCAGGTGCCTTAGAGTGCACATTGCTGCCGCCTACACTCACCGTGAAAGGCTCATGTATCGTTGCTTTCACAGGAGCCGATATGGAACCAACCATCAATAGTGTGCGAGTACCGAGATATATTCCATTTGTATGTCATGACGGAGATGTCATTTCCGGCGGTTTTAGCCAATGTGGCGTGCGCATGTACATTTCTTTCTCTGGAGGTATCGACGTGCCAAGCATCAACGGCAGTGTATCGACCCATACAAAGGCTAAAATTGGGGGCCTTGAGGGGCGACCATTACAAAAGGGCGATGAACTTGGCATCAAACCGTTCACCAGAGATGACGTGCATGTCTGCGATTACCGTGGTGAAGGGCATACTCTATTCAATACCGCCTTATATAACCGTGGGGGCCGTGAATGTCATGAACCGTTACGCGTTGTATTAGGTGATCAGGCAAAACATTTCACCGAGAAGGGAATTAAGACCTTTAGTGATAATATCTATACACTGACTGTAGAATGTGACCGTATGGGTTTTCGCTTAGATGGTCCTGAAATTGAACACGTAGACAGTGCAGATATTATTTCTGATGGTGCCGTATTTGGCTCTATCCAAGTACCATCGAATGGATATCCCATTGTCCTCATGGCAGATCGCCAAACAACAGGGGGCTATACAAAAGTAGGCACTATCATTACCGCAGACCTACCTCGGCTTAGCCAATTGCCGGTAGGGGATGGGATTAACTTTAATATAGTAACCATTGACGAAGCGCAAGATATATACCGAGCGTATATGGAACGATTACAGAAACGTATCAAACTAGCACATGAACAAAGTGCTTATATATTTAAATTAAATAATGTCATATAAAAAATAACGTCTAAAGAGATTATTCTTTAGACGTTATTTTTGTTTTTGGCTGCCAATTTATCTCAATTTGACTGAAATATTAATTTATAAAAATTTAATGAAATATAGCGCTGTAAAACGGGTGGGGTTATTAGAGTGTAGCTATATAAGGCATCTTGACCATTATTTTTATAATTTATCGATTATATTTATATGGGAAAAGTTAAAATGTGAGTTTAATTTCATCTTCTCTTCTAAATTATGGTATAAAATCACCACAATTATTAGGTTTTATTTTATAAGGGGGTTAAAGAACTCCCATTTTTGCTGTATTTGCAATAGCTATTCCCAAAATGAAATATTAGTGAAAAGGGGTTGCAAGCATATCGAAAAATTTGGTATACTAACTATATCGAAAAACTTGAAATTGAGATTATTTGTTATATAGAAGTTTGAGAGCTTTATAGTAGTTTAAAGGAGAAAACAATGAACAAAATCTTTAAAGTAGTTTGGAACAAATCCAAAAATTGCTACGTAGTAGTATCTGAATTCGCTAAGAACAATAGCGGTAAAAAGAAAGTTGTAGTAGCTGCTGTATTTGCGGCGTTGGCTATGTCTAATGCTAATGTGGCATTGGCGACAAATGATGTACCTAGTGGTAGCAATGCGACTGCAGTTGCATTTGGTTCCGGTGCTAGTGTTACAGGTTTAAATGCAGTTGGTTTAGGTAAAGATGCAACGGCTAATAAAAACAATGTTGTTGTAATCGGTACTGGTGCAAATGCTGAAAGTAACGAAAGTATTGCTATTGGTAACGGAGCATATTCTACTAGTAGTGGTGCCGCATTAAGTACGGCCAGTGTTGCCGTTGGTTCGAAAGCATCTGCTGTGGGTAATACTACGATTGCGATTGGTACAAATGCAAAGGTTAAAAATAGTAAACAAGGGATTGCTATTGGTGGTGGTGCTGCTGACAATGACGGTGCTATTGTAGAGGGCGACCAAAGTATTGCTATCGGTGGTAATACATATGCTAAAGGTGACGCATCTATTGTTATTGGTGGCGATGATACAGATAATGCAAATAGTAGAACGGTTGATTACACAGATATTAGAACTGGTAATGTTGTATCTGCAAACTTACAAACAGCAGTGCAACAATTAACAGGTGTAAATTTAGGGAGCCCTAGATGGACTACTGCAGATGCTGGTCATGCAAGTGTTACACTTGGTATGAAAGCTCACTCTGGTAATGCAAGTATTGCTATCGGTACGGCTGCTGATGCAAAAAATCGTCTTTCCGGTACTACAGATGTAACGAATGCAGTTGCTATCGGTACAGGCGCTAAAGCAAATCGAGATAACTCTGTTGCCTTAGGTGGCGGTTCTACTACAGATATTGCTGGTACAAAACAAACTAGCTATACATTGCCAAGTGGTGTTGTGGCTGCTTGGGAAGGTGGCAATAACACTTTACCTGGTGACGTTGTATCTTTCGGTTCTGCAGGCTATGAACGTCAGCTGAAAAACGTGGCGCCTGGTGAGGTAAGTGAACACTCTACAGATGCTATCAATGGCTCTCAGTTAGCTGCTATCGCAAATCAACTTTCACATAAATATGTATCTATTAATTCTAATGATAATCCTAATAAAGATAATTCTGGTGCGAAAGCAAATAATTCTATCGCTATTGGTCCTAATGCATCTACAGATAATACTGCAACAAGCTCTGTAGCTATTGGTGATGGTGCTAATACAACAGGTCGATCTACAGTTGCATTGGGGTTATCAGCACAAGCTACATCGGCAAATGCTACAGCGTTAGGTGCTAACTCCATTGCGTCCCAGGATGATACTGTGGCAGTTGGTCATGGTAGTAAGGCAACAGATGGCAATGCCAGTGCTTTTGGGGCTGATGCGATAGCTTCCAATATTGAGTCTACCGCAATTGGTCATGGTACTGCTGCATCTGGTGCATCCTCTACTGCATTGGGATCTAGGGCAAAGACCAGTGGAACTGCAAGTGTTGGTATCGGTATGTTAGCCAATGCAACTAAAGATTATGGTGTTGCTATTGGCGGAGAAAGCTCTTCCACTGCAGATAATGGTATTGCTATTGGTAGAAAAAGCTCAGTATCAGAGAATAATGGTATTGCTATCGGTAATGGTGCTAGTGCTACAACTGCTGATGGTGTTGCAATAGGTTCTAAGTCTGTTGCTAGTACTGCAGCTGGTGTAGCAGGTTATAATGCTAATACTGGTCGTACTGATACATATGCTAACTTAACTGGTGCAACTTTAACATCTACATTGGGTGGCGTTGCAGTAGGTACAACAAATCAAACTCGTCAAATTAACTATGTAGCTGCTGGTACGGCTGATACAGATGCAGTTAACGTGGCACAATTGAAGAGTGTAAACCTTGCTTTCACAGGCGACACTGGTAGTGGCGATGTGAATTTAGCAAATAGTAAATTAGCTGTAAATGGTGATAATACATATATCACAACTACAGCTAATGGTAAGAAAATTACTATTGCTGGTAAAAAACAAGATATTACTGTAACTAATGGTGTTGCTTCTGCAACTGCAGGTATGGCAGATGCTCAAAACGTAGCTGATGCAATTAATCAAGCAGTTGCTAATAGTTCTTCCAGTTGGAACTTATCTGCTAATGGTGAAGCGACAACAGCAACCGTTGAAAAAGGTAATAAAGTAGATTTCTCTGGCGATGATAATATTACAGTTGCAAGAAACGATAAAAACATCTCTTTAGCTTTGAAGAAAGATCTTACTGGCTTGAACAGTGCATCTTTCAACAATGCCGCAGGCAGTCCAACTGTAAAAATTGATGGCGACAAAGGTATCAATGCAGGCGACATGAAAGTTACTAACGTAGCTGATGGTGTAGCAGATAAAGATGCTGTCAATGTTTCTCAATTGAAGAAAACAGACGATAAAGCAGAAGCTAATAAAACAGCAATCGATAAAAATACAACAGCGCTTGCTAATAAAATTTCCTTAGAAGGTAATACTGGTTCTACAACAGAGAAATCTTTAAATGATGGAGCTGTAAGCTTCAAAATTAAAGGTGAAGATGGTATTGCTACAACAGCTGCTGGTAATGATGTAACTGTTAAACTTGATACAGCTACTAAAAATAAAATCGATAACGCTGCTGACAAAGATTTGAGCAATTTGAATCCAGCCGGTGAGCAAAAGGTTAAAGATCTAGCAGCTTGGAAAGTGGTTGCTAACAGTGGTACTGCTGAAGATGTTAAAGGTGGCGACACTGTTAAGTTCATCGATGGTGATAACATTGAAATTACGCAAGCTGGTAAAAACTTTACAATTGCCACAAAGAAAGATGTTACATTTGATAATATTACAGCTACTCGAGCAATTACAGCTCCAACTGTGAACGCTACAACAGGAGTAGTGACACCTCAAGTAACAGGCTTAACTAATAGAGACTGGACTCCAGGTCAAACAACACCTGTACCTGGTCGTGCGGCTACAGAAGATCAATTGAAACAAGTTGATAATCAAGTAGCTACTAATAAACAAAATATTGCTGATAATAAAACAGCAATCGATAAAAATACAACAGCAATCGCTCGTAATATCTCCTTAGGTGGTAACACTGGTACTACGACTGAAAAATCTTTAAGCACAGCTGATGTGAAATTCAATATTAAGGGTGAAAACGGCCTTACTACTGAAGCTAAGGATGATAATGTAACAGTTAAACTTGATACAGCTACTAAAGATAAAATCGATAACGCTGCTGATAAAGACTTGAGTAATTTGAATCCAGCAGGTGAGCAAAAAGTTAAAGATTTAGCTGCTTGGAAGGTTGTTGCTAACAATGGTACTGCTGAAGATGTTAAAGGTGGCGACACTGTTAAATACATTAATGGTGATAACATTGTTATTACGCAATCTGGTAAAGACTTCACATTCGCTACTAAGCCAGATGTAACATTCAATACGGTAACGGCTAACGACACTATTACAGCTCCAAAAGTTAAAGCTACAACAGGTGTGGAAACGCCTCAAGTAACTGGTTTAACTAATAAAACTTGGGATCCAAATAACATTACATCTGGTCGTGCAGCCACAGAAGATCAATTGAAAGCAGTTGACGATCAAGTTAAAACAAATACAGGCAATATTACTCAAAATACTAATGATATTGCTGACAATAAACAAAAGATTGCAGATAACAAAACTGCTATCGATAAAAATGCTGGTGATATTGCGGCTAATAAAACAGCTATTAATAAAAACGCTGGTGATATTGCTGCGAATACAACTAAAATCGACCAAAATACAACAGCTATTGCTCGTAAAATCTCCTTAGGCAGTGATGATGGTGATACAGATGAAAAATCTTTGAGCACAGGTGATGTGAAGTTCAATATTAAAGGTGAAAATGGCATTACTACTGCAGCTAATGGCGTAGATGTAACTGTTAAATTGGACGATGCTACAAAAGATAAAATCGATAATGCAGCAAATAAAGACTTGAGCAACTTGACTCCAGCTGGTGAACAACAAGTTAAAGATTTAGCAGCTTGGAATGTAGTAGCTAACAATGGTACTGCTGAAAAGGTTCAAGGTGGCGATACAGTTAAATTTATCGATGGTGATAATGTTTCCATTACACAAAATGGTAAAGAGTTCACTGTTGCCACAAAGAAAGATGTAACATTTGATAATGTAACAGCAAACCAAAAAATTACAGCTCCAGAAGTGTGTGGTTTAACAAACACTACATGGGTTCCAGGCCAAACAGCACCTGTAAGTGGTCGTGCAGCTACTGAAGATCAATTGAAAGCAGTTGATGATCAAGTAGCAGCAAATAAAGCTAACATCACTAAGAATGCTGATGCTATTAAAGCTAACAAAGATAATATTGCAGCAAATAAAGAACAAATTGATAAAAATACAACAGCTATTGCTCGTAAGATTTCTTTAGGTGGTAACTCTGGTTCTACTGATGAAAAATCTTTGAGCACAGGCGATGTGAAGTTCAATATCAAAGGTCAAAATGGTATCGTTACTGAAGCTAATGGTGATGATGTAACTGTTAAGTTAGATGATGATACTGCAAATAAAATCAACAACGCAGCAAATACTGATTTGAGCAACTTAACAGATGCTGGTAAACAACAAGTTAAAGATTTATCCGCATGGAATGTAGTGGCTAACAATGGTACTGCTGAAAAGGTTGAAGGTGGTAACACAGTTAAGTTCATCGATGGTGATAACATCTCCATTACTCAAAATGGTAAAGACTTCACAATTGCCACAAAGAAAGATGTTACTTTCGATACAGTAACTGCTAATGACACTATTACAGCTCCAAAAGTAAAGGCTACAAATGGTGTAGAAACTCCTCAAGTAACTGGTTTAACTAATACAACTTGGGTACCAGGTCAAACACAACCTGTAAGTGGTCGTGCAGCAACTGAAGATCAATTGAAAGCCGTTGATGACCAAGTAGCAGCAAATAAAGCTAACATCACTAAAAATGCTGGTGATATTAAAACAAATAAAGATAATATTGACAAAAATACAACAGCAATCGCTCGTAAGATTTCCTTAGGTGGTAACACAGGTTCTACTGACGAGAAATCCTTGAGCACAGGTGATGTGAAATTTAACATCAAAGGCGAAAACGGCTTAACAACGGTAGCTAATGGTGAAGATGTAACTGTTAAGATCGATGATGCAACTAAAGCAAAAATCGATAATGCAGCAAACCAAGATTTGAGCAACTTAACAGATGCTGGTAAACAACAAGTTAAAGATCTTTCTGCATGGAATGTAACTGCAGCTGGCGGTACTGTAGAAAAAGTACAAGGTGGCGATACTGTTAAATTCCAAGCTGGTGATAACCTTGAAGTAAAACAAGATAAAACTACTTTCACATATAGCTTAGCTAAAGACGTGAAAGGTCTTAACAGTGTAACTGTAGGTGATGAAAATGGTCCATCTACTAAGATCACTCCTGCTGGTACAACTGTAAAAGATGCAGCTGGTAACTCTACAACAGTTAATGGTGCAGGTATGACTATTAATCCTGCAAACTCTGCAGCTAGCCCTGTATCCCTTACTGTAGATGGCTTGAACAATGGTGGTAACCAAATTCATGGCGTAGCACCTGGCACAGCTGATACAGATGCAGTAAACGTTAGCCAATTGAAAGGCGCACAAGCAGGCTTACAAGAAGCTATTAATCGCGTAGGCGTTGAAACTCAACGTGTTGGTGCTCATGCGGCAGCTATGGCAGCGTTGAAACCAATCCAATACGATCCATTAGAACCAACACAAATTATGGCTGGTATTGGTAACTACCGTGGTGAAACAGCGGGTGCAATCGGTCTTGCCCATTACAAAACTGAAGATACAATGTTTAATATTGGTGTTACACTTGGTTCTAGCCATAACATGATTAATGCTGGTGTAACTCATAAATTTGGTGGTAGCCGTGATAGAAAAGATGCGATTCCAGAACGTTATAAAGCTGGTCCTATTAGCTCTATCTACGTAATGCAAGATGAAGTAAGTCACTTGCGTTCCCAAAATGAAGAGTACAAATCCAAGCTTGAACAACAACAATCTGAAATTGATGCGTTGAAAGCAGCAGTTAACCAATTGTTGGCAAATAAAGCATAATCATATTGTACATATAGTTAGAACTATGTATATCCCGTGAATGGATATGTAAAACTAGAAAGAGCCTTCCTCGAAAGAGGGGGCTCTTTTTAGTACAAAAATAAAAATAGTTTATTAAAGCAATATCTGTAAAATAAAATAGTCTGAAAATTCTAATTTAATAATTAATAAAAATATCGATAAAACTGTATATAATGAATAATTTATGAATATTTTTAGACGATGATTAATTTTGTAATGAAATCTAATATTCTTTTCGTTCTCAATTAGAAGCATAAAAATTCATATAATATGCAATTTATTAAGGTGAATTATAAATGAATTATGATGATACTGCGTGTTTAAGCATACTCTATGCATAATTGAGATAATAGTAAATATCCAAAAATTACACTTTTAAATTGAGAAAATTAGATAAATTATGGTAGAATTAAAGATAGGTTTTATAAATGAAAGTCTGTGTAGCTTTCATTATTTCCAGACTGAGAGAAGTGTGGAACATATGATTCATATAGTTGAGGGTTAGTAATTTAAAGAAGGAAAATGTATGAATAAGATATTTAAAGTCATTTGGTCTAAGTCCAAACAGTGCTATGTTGTAGTATCTGAAATGGCAAAAAATAAAACAGGGAAAAAGAAAATCGTAGTAGCAAGTATCTTAGCTGCCTTAGCAATGCAAGTTGGTGTAGTTGCAGATGTAACTGCAGCAGATAGACCGACTGGAACTATTGAGGGCGGTACTAAAATGTATTCAAACTTAACTAATGGTCTTGCTATCGGTAATGAATCCCAGTCCAACAGTAATCAATCTATTGCTATCGGTTACAGAGCAATAGCTAATTCACAATATGCTGATCCAGCTCAACCAGCTGTAGCTATTGGTGCTGGTGCTCATGCGACTGGCAGAGGTGGTGTATCCTTAGGCCTAATCGCGAATTCTAGTGTTCGTGGTACTGCTATTGGTAGTGCTACTCAGGCGACTGGCTTTGGCGCTTTTGCAGGTGGTACATATGCACAAGCAACTAATGCTGGCGATGTTGCTATTGGTGGCGCATCATCCGATCAATTTAATAATTATGCTGTTGCTTCTGGAGGATATAGCGTAGCTATTGGTACTGCTGCTAAGGCAGATGGGGGTGCAGGTGTAAGTATTGGTTATAAGACAAATGCTAAAACATCTAACTCTCTAGCTATTGGTTCTGAATCTCAAGCTACTGGTGAAGGTGCAGTAGCAGTAGGTAGAAAGAATACATCTACAGGTGCGTCTTCAACAGTTTTAGGTATTTTGTCTACAGCTAATGCTACATCGGCTACTGCTGTTGGTATGCAAACTACTGCTACTGGGGAGAATTCCCTTGCAGTAGGTCATAAGTCCTCTGCATCTGGTAAAAATGGTGTTGCTGTAGGTACTAATGAAACTACGGCTGCGTTAGGCGGTGTCGCAGTTGGTCAAGCTGCTAAGTCTAATAAATTTTATAGTGTTGCTATGGGTATGAATGTAACGGCTGATGGTGATAATTCTGTGGCGTTAGGTGGTAGTGCTAATGCCAATAGTGAAGGAACAATTGCCATTGGTTCATATGGATCTACGCCAACGAAAGCTACAGGCAATAGAGCTCTTGCAATCGGTTCCGCAACGACAGCTAATGGTCTAGAATCAATTGCCATAGGTAGTCGCGTTAATTCCACATCTCAACATTCTATTGCTATTGGTACTAGAGCTAATGCAAGTGCAGTTAAATCTGTTGCTATTGGTCCTGATTCTAGCGTTACCGTTGATGGTGGTGTTGCTTTAGGTCGAGATTCAGTTGCTAATGTAATAGGTGGTGTTACTAATAAAGGTTATAATCCTAATACAAACCGTACAGATATTTATTCTGGTTTAACTGGCAATGTACTTACTAGTACAACTGGTGCCGTTTCTATTGGTAATGGTACTACTGTAACACGTCAACTTACAGGTCTTGCAGCGGGCACAAAAGATACAGATGCAGTTAACGTAGCCCAATTAAAGAGCGTTAACCTTGCGTTCTCTGGTAATGTAAATACTGGCAATGTAAATATTGCAAATAGTACATTAGGCATTAAGGGCGACAATACATATATTACAACAGCTGCCAACGGTCAAAATCTTACAATTTCCGGTAAAACACAAAATATTAATGTCACAAATGGTCAAGCTTCTGCAAATGCTGCAGGCATGGCTGATTCTAAAAATGTAGCGGATGCTATCAATAAAGCCATTTCTGCCAATGCATATCATTGGAAATTAGCGGCAGACAGGGATCCTAGTGCTCCTGAAGTAATTAATAAATCAGATACTGTAATCTTTGGTGGGGACAACAATATTACAGTAACTCGTAGTGGCAAAAAAATTACTACTTCTTTGAATAAGGCGATTACTGTAGATACTGTGAAAGCTAATAGATCTGTTACGGTTTCTTCTGGTGGCAATCAAATTACTCTAGATGGTTCAAACGGGGCTGTTTCTGGTAGATCTTTTACAGGCCAATCTTTCACAGCTGGCAATAATGTATTAAGTAATACAACACTGCAAATGGGTTCACCTACGGGTCCTAAAAATGTAACCATTACTGGTGATGGTTTAACTGCGAAAAATGGTACAAGAACTGTTAAGTTTGGTACCGATGCTATTAATGCAGGGGGACAGCAAATTACCAATGTTTCTAGCGGTGGTAATATAGGTACTAATGCAGCAAACATTACAGATGTAAAGAATGCTGTAGATGCTGTTACATTAAAACTAGATACAAATTCTAAAACTGGTACTGTTAAACTAAGTGAAAGTCCACTTAAAGTAATCGGTGCTAATGGTATTAGAACTGATTTAGTTGGTACAAATAATGGTACTCTTGTAGTTGGCCTAGATAGCAATACTGTAAATGCGACAACGAAAGGCATTGGTCTAACTGGTGACTCTGGTACTACAGGCCTAAAATATTTAAAAGATGGCGATGCAACATTCAAAGTGTATGGCGATAGTAATTTAGTTACTACAAAGGCCTCTACTACAGGTGTTCAAGTAGCTGTTGATCCAGCTAAGGTTAAGGATTTAGCTGTAACTGCTGTAACGGTAAGTAAAGCAACACCAGCGGATAATCCTATTACTGTAACACCTACAGCAGGTACTAATTCTAAGGATTATGCTATTGGTATTGATACTACGAAGTTAGCTAATCAAACGCAATTAACATACAAAGCTAATGGTGCCAATGCAAATAAAGTATCCCTTGCAAATGGTTTAAACTTTACAGATGGTACTTTTACAAAAGCTACGGTAGGTACAAATGGGAATGTAACTATTTCTACTGCTACTGAAACGATTACTAATGATGCTGATGGTAAAGCTAAAGTAAATAGCCCTACAGATGGTTTAGCGACTGCTAAAAATGTAGCGGACTCTATCAATAAAGCTGTAGATGGTTTGTCTCAAAATCTGACTGTTTCTGATGGTGCTACAGATGGTACTGTAAATCTTAAAAATCAAAAGCTTACTGTTTCCGGTACAAATGGTGTAACTACAACGGTAAATGGCCAAACTGTTACAGTAGGTCTTGATGCAGCTACAAAATCTAAAGTAGATAATGCTTCTACAGCAATAGCTCATAACATCTCTCTAGGTGCAGATAGCGGTACAGCATCTAGCCAATCCTTAAAAGATGGTGATGTGGCATTCAATGTAAAAGCTGCGACTGGTGACTTAGTATCTACGAAGATGAATGGCAATACTGTAGAAATTTCCACTAAGCGTGCAGCTATTACTAGCGATGCCAATACAGGCGCAGCATCTGTAACAGGCGATGATGGCTTAGCAACATCTAAAAATGTAGCTGATGCTATTAATAAAGCAGCTGATGCAGCTAAAGCCGGTGCAGCATGGAATCTTACAACAAATTCCAGCACAACAGATAAAACAACTGTTCAAGGCGGTGATACTGTAGATCTTATCAATGGCGATAATATCTTGATTACTCAAGATGGCACAGATAAAAAGAAAATTACTGTAGCCACAAAGAAAGATCTTACAGTAGATTCTATTACTGCAGGTAACACAGTAATCAATACATCTGGCTTAACAAATGGTACTACTGCAATTACAGGTACTGGCATTACAACAGATAAAGTAACTGTAGGCGGTATCTCCATTGATAAAACTGATGGTATCAACGGAGGTAACAAAACAATCACTAATGTTGCTAGTGGCGGCACAACTGACACTAATGCAGCAAATATTGGTGATGTTAAGCAAGCTGTTGCTAACTTGTCCCAAAACCTAAATATTACTGATGGTACTAATAATGGGACTATTGATCTTAAAAACCAAAAACTTAATGTAGCTGGTGCTAACGGCGTGACAGCGACTGTAAATAATCAAACTATTACTGTTGGTTTAGATACAGATACTAAAACTAAAGTAGATAATTCTTCTGCTGCAGTGAATCGTACTATCTCTCTTGGCGCTGATAGTGGTACTGCATCTAGCCAATCCTTAAAAGATGGTGATGTAGCATTTAATGTAAAAGGTGCGACTGGTGACTTCATTTCTACGAAGATGAATGGCGATACTGTAGAAGTTTCCACAAAACGTTCTACTATCAATAGTGATGCTGCGGGTACAGCCTCTGTTACAGGTGATGATGGCTTAGCAACTGCTAAGAACGTGGCTGATGCAATTAATAAAGCTGCTACTACAGCAAGAGCAGGTGCAGCGTGGAATCTATCTGCTAATGGTGAGACACCGACTACTGTAGCCGGTGGTGATACTGTAGACTTTGCTGGTGATAACAATATTACAGTTACTCAAACTGGCAAAAATATTGCTACCACATTAAACAAAGATCTTAAAGATTTGAGTTCCATATCTCTTACCAATCCAAGAGGAGAAACAATTTCCCTAGATGGTAGTACTGGTATCATCAAAGCCTATAGAGCTGAGTTTAAAGATAATGTAGGTGCTGGATCTTCTATTGATAGTGATCGATTGCGATTTACGAATGGTGCAACTGGTGCTAATGAGGCCCAAACGTATATTGGTTTAGATACTGTATCAGTTCAAGCTGGTCCTAATAATAGTGGTCTCACATCTCGTGATCTTACTTTCAACGATGCGAATGGAAATACTTCTAATCAGAGTGCACAAGGAATAGTATTCCAAAATGCAGCCGGTAAAACAGTGCAATTCACCATTGATGAAATCAATGCTGGTGGCAACAAAATTAAAGAGGTTGCAGAAGGTACAGATGATACTGATGCGGTAAATGTAAAACAGTTGAAAGATACTGTAGCAAGCCAAACGTTAACATACCGTGCTAATACTGCAGCTGATACAGATGCTAAGTCCGTTAAATTATCTAAAGGCTTAGACTTTGTAGATGGCACAATGACAAAAGCTACTGTAGATAATGATGGTAAGGTAACATTTGATATTAATGATGATACTAAGACCAAGATCAATGATGCTGCAGCGGCTGTGAGCCGTAAAGTGTCCCTTGGTGCAGATAGTGGCACAACCTCTAGCCAATCTTTAAAAGATGGTGATGTAGCATTCAATGTAAAAGGTGCTACTGGTGATTTCATTTCTACGAAGATGAATGGTGATACTTTAGAGGTGTCTACAAAACGTGCTACTATCGATAGCAATGCCACTACAGGTGCAGCATCTGTAACAGGTGATGATGGCTTAGCAACAGCTAAAAATGTAGCAGATGCTATTAATAAGGCTGCTAAAGCAAGCACTGATGCTATTAACTTGAAATTTGCTGGCGATACTAATACATCTGCCGGTATAGTAAATCTTAAAGATGATACATTGGGCATCAAAGGTGACGGTAAATACGTAACTACAGATGCAGATGGTAAAAACTTAACTGTAAAAGTATCCGAAGCAGAGGTTAAGAAATCTGCGGTAAGTGCAGTTACAGTAAGTACTGATACAACTGATGCGGATAATCCGTTGACTGTTACAGGAACGCCAAGTGCAGATGGTACAACTAAGGATTACAAGGTAACTATTGATGGCGCTAAAGTTGCTACGAAGACTAAATTGTCTTATAAAGCAAATGATGGTACTGCAAAACAAGTATCCTTAGCAGATGGCTTGAACTTTAAAGATGGCACGTTAACAACTGCTACTATTGATGATGTAGGCGTTGTTAAATATGATGTAAAAACAGCGGCTATTACAGCTGGTACAGATGGCACTATTACAGGCCCTGCTACTGATGGTGTGGCAACAGCTAAGAATGTAGCAGATGCTATTAATGCCTCTAAAAAAGCATCTAAAACAGAAATTACTGCTAATGATGATGAAGCGGCTAACGCAACAACTGGCAATGTAAAATTAACATCTACAACTGCTGCAGATGGTCATACAGTATATAATGTAAAACTTAATGATACATTGACATTTGGTACTGGTGCTAATGCCATTGTTATTGATGGTACAGCTGGTAAGGCTACTATTGGTAGTGCAGCTATCGATGGTGTAAATAATACAATTACAACAGGTGGTAATAAGGCGGTAACTTTAGATGGTACTACTGGTACTATTACAGGTAAAGCTGCTAATATCGGTGGCGTTACAGTAGATGGTACAAATAACCATGTAACAGGACTCGCTAATACGACTTGGGATGGTAATGCTGTATCTGGCCGTGCTGCTACCGAGGATCAATTGAAAGTAGTAGCTGATGCCGCAGCTAACCAAACATGGCAAATTACAGCAGACAAAGATGCTGCTACATCTGGTAAACAAACTGGTACTAAATCAGATGCCAAAGTAGGTAAAGATGCAAAGGTTAAGATGATTGCTGGTGAAAATATCACCATCAACCAAAATGAGCGTGATTTCACATATTCTTTGAATAAAGACCTTGTGAACATGAACTCTGCAAGCTTCAACGGTACTGGTAATAATACAACTGTTATCAATGGTGATTCCATTACACAAACTGCTGGTACTCAAACAAATACATCTACTGCAGCTGGTAACACAGTAGCAGATGGCACTAAGTCTACCGCAACAACTGCAGATGGTACTAAGATTACAGATGGTACAAAAACAAATACTTCTACAGCAGATAGTACAGTTATCGATGATGGCAATGGTAATAACACAGCTCTTACTAAAGATGGTGTAACTATTACTGCAGCTGGTAAAAATCCTGTATCCTTAACTAAAGATGGCCTCAATAATGGTGGCAATAAGATTTCTAATATTGCAGATGGTACAGATGACACAGATGCTGTCAATGTACGTCAATTAGAGGCTAAGTCTAAGGCGTCTAAAACAGAATTGACTGCTAATGGTGGTGAAAGTGCTGGTAGTACTACAGGCAATATTGTATTGACTAAAACAACTGCCGCTGATGGACATATTATTTACGATAACAAGTTGAATGATAAGGTTACATTGGGTACAGATCCAACTAAGGCAGTTACTGTAGATGGTACAACTGGCACAATCAAGGCTGGTGATGGTGCCAATGCAGTTGCTATCGATGGCAAAAATGGTTCTGTAAAAGCTGGTGATAAGATTGCTCTTGATGGTAAGGATGGTAAGGCTACAATTGGTACTGTAGGTATCGATGGTAAAGATGGCATCATTACTACTGGTGGTAATAATCCTGTTGCTGTAAATGGCAAAGATGGTGTTGTTACAGGTTTGACTAATAAAACTTGGAATCCAAATAATATTGCGTCTGGTCGTGCAGCTACTGAAGATCAAGTAAAATCTGCTGTTGAAAATGCTGGCTGGAATGCAACTGTTGGTACAGAAGGCTCTGGTATTAATAGCACACCAACGGCAACTGCTGAAAAAGTAAAAACTGATGAAACAGTTACTTTCAAAGCAGGCAATAATATGATGGTTAGCCAAGCAGGTAAAACGATTAGTTATGCAGTAAATCCAGAACTCAAGGATATGAAGTCTGCTACATTTAAAGATGCAGCCGGTAACACGACTGTAACAGATGGTAATGGCATAACAATTACACCTGGTAGTGCAAACCCTAATAATCCTAATGCAGGCCCTATTTCCTTGACTAAGGATGGTCTCAATAATGGTAATAACCAACTTAAAGGCATTGCACCTGGTACAGATGATACTGATGCAGTAAATGTGAGTCAGTTGAAAGCATCTAATGCAAGAATTGGCGATGCTATTGGTCAAGTAGCGGGCGAGGTACAACGTGTAGGTGCTCATGCAGCAGCAATGGCAGCGTTGAAACCAATCCAATACGATCCATTGGAACCAACTCAAGTGATGGCTGGCGTAGGCAATTATCGTGGTGAAACAGCAGCGGCCTTAGGTCTTGCACACTATACAAACGAAGATACAATGTTCAATGTTGGCGTATCTCTCGGTGCAAACCGTAATATGGTAAATGCTGGGGTAACTCACAAATTTGGCTCTAGCCCAGAAAAGAAAAATATTCCTGATCGTTACAAAGCAGGCCCTATTAGCTCTGTGTATGTAATGCAAGATGAAGTATCTAGTCTCAAGAAAGAAAATAGCGAACAAAAGACTGTTATCGCAGATCAAGCAGCTCGTCTCAATACGTTGGAAGCTGAAAATGAGCGTCAACGTCAAGAACTAGCTGAAACTAAACAAGGCTTAGAAGACTTGCGTGCAGCAGTTAGTCAATTGTTGGCATCCAAAGGTTGATAATTGATAATTAATTTCGTATGATAGACTGATATAATATTTTCTGAAAATTAAAAGAACCTCTTATATGTTGGAATACCTGGTAGGGTATATTCAGACGCTATAAGAGGTTCTTTTGCGATTTTGATATAGATTATTAAATATAATTATAATATATGAATGACTTTTCATATATTCTTGTGATATAATACAGAAGATATTGGGGCTAATAGATAGCTCAATCTTATACGATCTTGCATGAATAGGAGTTACTATGTTAGACCGCATACAACGATGGTTGTCCATTGATGCAATGTTGCCCGCTACAGAACGATTAGGTCCTGTAGGTACAACAAAGCAGATGTATGGCAATTATTTGAAAATAGCTTGGCCTGCTACATTACAAGGTTTGATGCTGCAGTTTATGACAGCTATTGATTTAGCCATGGTAGGGGCCCTCGGTGCCTCTGCACTTGCCTCAGTTGGTATTATGGGTCAGCCAGAGATGGTGATGCTCATATTCTGTCGTGCCTTATCGATTGCGGTAACGGCTATTATAGCTCGCCGCCACGGTGAAAGTGAAGTTGATGGTATGAATGCCGTTCTTAAGCAATCCATACTCTTGAATTTCTTGATTTATGTACCTTTATTGGCAATATGTTTCTTTAATTTAGAGCATATCTTACGCTTTACAGGTGCCGAAGACGGCTATATAGAAACGGCTGTCTGGTATGGTCGTTTTGTTGTCATTAGTCTAATATTCCAATCTTTTAGTCAAATTGTAGGGGCCGCTCTTATTGGGTATGGTAATACCAAGGTTATTTTTAAGTCCAATGTAGTAGGTAATATTTTAAATACTATAATGAACTTCTTCTTGATTTATGGTATTGGTTTCTTTCCTGAACTCGGTGTCATGGGCGCTGGTGTTTCGACAATGATTAGTAGTGCTGTTATTGCTATATTATTACTGCGTACGATTTCACAACATACTACTACAGGATTAACGTTGCGACATCCTTCAAAGTGGAAGTTTGAACGAACCGTTTTGCACACTATGTTCCACGTAGGTGGTAGCTCATTAGGAGAACAGTTTTTTGAACGATTTGGTATGTATACGTACACAATGATCGTTGCGTCCTTAGGGGCGGTACCATTAGCAGCACACTATGTGTGTATGAATTTGATGGATATATTCTATTACTTTGCCATGGGTCTTGGCTTTGCAGGGGCCTCTCATACGGGGCAAAACCTTGGACATAAACGTCCAGATATTGCACGTGTCTATGGTAAAATCGGTGCCCGAATCGGACTGGTCGTGGGCCTTGTAAGTGCACTCATATTTATTGGTCCTGGTGATTTATTGGTACAGTTATATACACGTGAAAGTGAAGTCGTTACGTTAGCTGGTGCCTTAATGGGGCTTATGGCCATTGCGGCCTTTCCTCAAGCTTTACAGCAAGTATACTCCGGTGTACTAAAAGGAGCGGGGGATACATATTATATTATGAAATACTCCCTTGTTAGTGTAGCTATTATACGACCTATTATTACATATCTATTGTGTATTACATTTGGCTTAGGCCTTTTAGGCGCATGGTTATCGTTGTGCTTCGATCAGTCTTTACGATTATGTTGTTCCTATTTCCGATTTGTTCGAGGTACATGGCAGCATAAAATTGTTTAATCTTACTGATTAGTATTTAAAATATTAATTTTGAATATCATTTATGCGATGGATTTTCATATAAAATCTAAAGTTTAAATTATTCGATATATAGCTTTAATATAGATAGAATCTACAATGTTTTATTTAAGATTACTAGCTATATTGAAAAAAATAGAATAATTTATGAAAAGTTTATGAAAAACTTCTTGCCTATTCAATTTGTTTGATGTACAATACGAAATGTGGAAAAAATGACACATTGGGGAATGTGTTATCGGACCTGAAATCCATGATTTCGTGTATATATGTAAGGGATATATATAAGAAACAAGTAAAAACCGCCTTAGTTTTACTAAGGCGGTTTTTACTTTTATTTGTTCGCTTAATTTTAAAGATAGGCTAAGATAAATATAAGATATATCTTAAAAGAATAAAGGGGAGGATCATTAGTTTTGATAATTAGCCCCTTAATATTCCTAATATTATAAAGATAATTGTATTTTTGAATTTGAAAGAAATAACAACTGAATATAGATAAAATTCGAAATTCTCATGGTAAATTCATAAAAGATATTGAAATTTATCGAAAAGTTGTGTAAAATGAAAGTATATTATTACCAAGGCCCTGTGTATTGTTATGGGCTTTTATTGGAGGGAATTATAATGAACAAAAGATTATTAGCTTTATTGGCAGTTGCTGCTGTAGGCGTATCCGTAGCTGGCGCAACTCCACAAACTCAATTCAACAAAGGCGAATTCCAAGTTGATCTTGGTGCAGCTCATTCTAAAGCAAAAACTGAACATTTCAATGCTGATGCAAAATGGAACTTTGATGGTGGTTTGACATACGCTTTGTCTGACAAAACTGCTGTTCAATATGCTTACCATGGTTTGAACGACAAATTGGGTGGCATTGGCTATAGCGACAAAATGCACGAAGTAAACTTGGTTCAATCCTTGAACAAAAACTTCGCTGTATATGGTGGCTATGCTCATATTTCTGGTGATGACTTCGCTAAAGCTAATAACATTGCACAAGCAGGTGTAATTGGTAAAGCTAACCTTGGCTCTAAAGTAGAAGTGTATGGTAAAGCTGGTGTAGGTACTAAGAAAACTTCCACTTGGGAAGCTGGTTTAGGCTACAAAGTGAACGAAGACTTGGATATCAACGCTGGTTACCGTTATATCAACACAAAACATGCAGATAAGGAAAATATCTCCTTCCAAGGTCCTGTAGTTGGCTTGTCCTATCGCTTCGGTGGTCACAAAACAGTAGCTCCTGTAGCAACTCCAGCTCCAGCTCCTGTATACACTCCAGCTCCAGCTCCTGTAGTAGAAGCTCCTGTATACAAAACTCCTAAATTGGATTACTATGTACAATCCATCTACTTCGATTCCGACCAAGATGTAGCTCGTGCAGACCAATATCCAAACTTGACAGCTGCTGTAAACGCTGCTAACCAATACTCTCAAGATCAAATCAAATTGTTGGGTAATGCTGATACTGATGCAACTCCTCAATACAATGTTGGCTTGTCCGAACGCCGCGTACAATACGTAGCTCAATACTTAGTAAACAACGGCGTATCTGCTGATCGTTTCATCGGTATCGCTAATGGCGACACTAAACCAGTGGCAACTAACTCTACTGCAGCAGGTAAAGCTGAAAACCGTCGTGTAGACGTTTACATTCACCGCTAATCTTCAATCTAATTTAGATTAGACATATAATAAGTCCACCTTCTATCATGCTCTCGTGTTCATCGGGGGACCGAGCATGTGATAAGGTGGACTTTTGTGTTATACTAAACTTGCATACAATCGTAGGTCATACAATGTTCATTAAGTTTTGGTAATGTATGCATTGTGAGTATAGTAAAGTAGGTTATATATGAAACGATTTAAATATTACAAACCGCTTATAGGGGCCATTATATTGGCTGGCGTTATGATCATGATGGCGCTCCGTATTAGCGATATAGCCAATGCTATTGATGCCATTGTTACTGCTTTTGTTCCACTTATAGTAGGTGCTTGTATCGCATTTGTCCTCGATATTCTCGTTGTGCGTTATGAACGCTGGCTGTGGCCTAAGAGTAAAACTGGTTGGAAAGATAAAATTAGACGACCTTTAAGTCTTGTATTATCCTTTGTTACTATCAGTGCTATCGTGTATTTCATTGCTCGCATGGCGATTCCACAATTGATTCATTCCATGTCGATTATCGTAGCTTCTTCGCCACAGTTGTATACAGATTTCCAAACATGGATGCAACACTTTACAGAAACCATTCCAATGGCCTCCAATCAAACTCTTATGGATACCTTGAGTGGTGAAAGTATTGTTAAATATACTCGTGAGTGGGGCACAAAGGGGGGTACATACCTAGTTAATGCGATGGGGACAGCCTTATCGTGGACTTTGAATATAGGTTTAGGTTTAATCTTTGCCATTTATATGTTGCTCGATAAAGAGCGACTTATGATGCAAGGTAAACGAATCCTAAAAGCCTATGCATCTGATGAGTGGGTTAATCGTGTTAGTTATGTGACACGCGTAGCTGTTCAAACTTTTAGTAACTTCTTTGTGGGCCAGTTTATAGATGCCTTGATTTTAGGTATTATGGTGGGCATTTCATTGTGGGCATTTAATATCGAATATGCTACTACGATTGCCTGTGTTATTGGTCTTACTGCATTAATTCCATTGCTAGGTATTTATGTAGGGGGCGTTATAGGCGCAGTTATCTTACTTACTGTTAGTCCTATGGATGCATTAATCTATGTGATTATCTTAGAGGTGCTTCATCAAATTGAAAGTAACTTTATTTATCCCAAGATTGTAGGTAATTCCGTTGGTTTACCTGGTTTGTGGGTGTTTGCAGCCGTTATCGTAGGTGGTAGTTTAATGGGGGTCACTGGCATGTTGATTGGCGTACCTTTGGTGGCAACATGTTACAAATTGCTTATGACTGATGTAAACGATCGACTTGCATCGAATGAAGGTTTATAGTATATTGTCTAAATAATATATCTATTTATGTATGTTTTGTGTGCTGTTGCATATAGCACGAAATTATAATAATTCTAGTATACGGATGGCTTTTACCATAGGTGAAAGCATTGTATATAGTAGGAGGATATGTAATGAATAAAAAGTTGATTTCTATGGCATTAACTGGTGTATTGGCAGTTGGCGTATTGTCCGTTGCTACACCTAGTGTGGCAGATGCACGTAAAACAAAACCAGAAACAAGTACTGATATTTCTGTACAACGTGCACCAGGGGAATCCATGGTTATGACTATGAGTAAAATTGGTACTATTTTCCAAAACCGTTTTCCTAATGCAGCACTTCATTCTGTAGAGCTTAACTCTAATGATTTGAACTATGGTTACAAAGTAGTAGGCTATAGTAAATATCATCAATATAAGATGAAAATCGACGTTATCACTGGTAATACTTCTGATATGGATGAAGGTGGCAAACCTAAGAAAGTTATCGGTGAAATCTTCAATAAAGATAAAGTCATCGAAGCAGCTCAAGCTGAGCGCGTTGCAAAACAACAACTTGGTGCTGATGCAGTCGTAAAAGGCTGGAAAATTGAAGCTCATGAAGGCAAGATTCTATACTATATGACAATGCATCAAGATGGTAAAAAGACTGTAGTTACTGTAGATGCTGAAACAGGGGCTTATGTAGGTCAATCTAAATCTAGTAAATTACCTCCTGAACCAGATCAAGGTTTCGATGGTCGTAAAACAAATATTATTTGGGATAACACCATTGATATGGGTCGTTAATCTATTTAGCGATATTATAAATAAAGAGCTGAAGATAAAATCTTCAGCTCTTTTATTTATATAATGGTTATATATTTATTATTGCCAACGGTGTTCGTAGTATGCTTGTGTCCACATAATAACCTCGATTAAGGACGGATGTGGGCTCATAGTTTCGCCTACAGTGATAACGGATTTAGGATCCATTTCACGAGTAATACCTTTTTCACGTAAGCGTTTAGTACGTTCAGAAGCGATTTCTTCATTAATTGCTGTTAATGGAGTTACACCACTGTTCATAAGGTTTACATATGGTTGGAAGAGGATAGACGCTTGAGGACCTGTTACGTGCATACCAAGGATATGATTAGTATCTTTGTCTACCACGATTTTAACAAAGCCGTCATTTACATCGCCAGGGTTGATACCCATTGCATAGCCTTTAGCTGTGGAGGAGTAGTAGTTTTTGCCTACACCTACATTATAACCAGCTTTGATAGCTTCTGCTTCAGTAAGACCTACGCTACCAATTTCAGGGTAGGAGAAGGTAACCTTTGGCAATGTATCATAACGTGCCCAACGGAAATCTTCTTCGTTTTTAGCAAAGTATAGATTGTGGGCAATAATATCAGCTTCATAGTTCGCACGATGACGAAATGCTGGTTCACCATTTACATCGCCTAAGGCATAGATGCCATCAACAGATGTTTCGAGGAACTCGTTTGTTTTAATCCAGCCCTTTGGCCATGTTTCAATACCTGTATTTTCGAGGTGGAGCTCTTCTACAGCAGGACGAATGCCAGCTGCTACGAGGATTTCTTCTACCTTAGTTTCTGTAACTTCACCAGTGCTACGATCTTTAGTGACTACAACTTTAAGACCATCTTCTTGACGGATTTCAACAGTGTCTTGGTTTAAGATTACATTAATACCACGAGCTCGGTAGTTTTGAAGAAGATGTTCGGACATCTCTTCGTCTTCTTTAGGTACTAAACGTACATTATGTTGAAGAATTGTTACCTCTGTACCAGCGGATGCAAATACGTGACCGAATTCAACACCGATTGGACCTGCACCGAGTATAGCAAGGGATTTGTATGGTTGTTTAGGGAATTTATCGCCAAAGAGACTTTCACTAGTAAGGAAACCTGCCTCTTGAAGGCCTGGTACATTCGGTACATTACTATAACCGCCAGTACCTAGGATAATTGTTGGTGCTGTGATTTCTACAATGCTAGAACCATCGTTAAGGTGGATGTTCATAACCTTATCGGACACAAAACTTGCAGCACCGCGATATACATCTACGTTGTCATAAGCGTTATAGTAATCATAGATGCCTGCATTCTTGTCAATCATATGCCATGTACGTTTAGCTACAGTGTCCCAATCCATAGTTGCATCGCCAACATTGACGCCTATTTTTTTGAACTCTTCTACCTCTTGAATGGCATTAGCTGCTGTAACCATTACTTTCGTAGGAATACAACCGCGATTTAGGCATGTGCCACCGAATTTACCTTTTTCTATGATTGCCACTTTAAGGCCTTTTTTTAGCGCAGCGTCAGCTACGATGGTTGCACCACCTGTACCGACCACAATAATATCGTATTGTTTCATGTTGATTCCTTTCTATTGCTATCTGTTAATAGTTATTATTAACTCCATTATAACACTACATTGAAGAAAATCAATATAGGCGATTGTAATTAATATAAACGTATATGATTAATATTGATACCTATGTTGATTTATAAAGTATGTTCTTTATATTATACAATGAATACATTTATAAGTCGTATAGTAATCTAGTAATTATGGACCTTTTAATACAAAAAAACGGTCCCGAAGGACCGTCTTTAGTATGATTGTAAAATTATATTTAATTCCAGTTTTCGTGATAGCCACGTTTTGCATAATCTGCAGTAGCAGTGAAGAGAATATCTGTACTGGAGTTAAGTGCTGTTTCAGTGGAGTCTTGTAAAACGCCAATGATGAAGCCTACACCTACAACTTGCATTGCGATGTCATTGGAGATACCAAATAGAGAACAAGCAAGAGGAATTAGAAGTAGGGAACCACCAGCAACGCCAGAAGCACCACAAGCACCGATAGTAGCAATAACAGATAAGAGAATTGCTGTAGGGATATCTACAACGATTCCAAGTGTATGGGCAGCAGCTAATGTCATGATTGTAATTGTGATCGCTGCACCACCCATGTTGATAGTAGCACCCAATGGAATGGATACGGAATACATATCTGGGTTAAGTTTTAAACGTTTTGCTAAATCAAGGTTAACAGGAATGTTTGCTGCAGAACTACGAGTAAAGAACGCATAGATAGCAGATTCACGCAAACATTTAAATACCAATGGATATGGATTGCGACGAAGGTATACAAAAGATAGAAGTGGGTTTACAACTAATGCTACGAAAATCATAGAACCAAGTAGTAATACGAGTAATTGGAAATAACCAATTAACGCTTCGATACCATTAGTAGCAATAGAGTCAGCTACGAGACCCATAATACCTAGAGGAGCAAAGCGGATAATCCAACCTACTACAGTTGTAATAGCTTGAGCGATAGACTCCATTACTTCTTTAGTATTCATTGGTGCATGGCGTAACGCACCACCGATGATAAGTGCCCAACCTAAAATGCCGATATAGTTAGCAGTCATTAAGGCTTTCACAGGGTTATCAACAATATTTTTAAGAAGTGTTTTCATAACCTCTACGATACCTTGTGGTGGAGCTGCATCAGCTGCACTAGCTGCAAGGTGTAATGTAGTAGGGAACATAAAGCTTACGACTACAGCAAGTGCTGCAGAAAGGAATGTACCTAATAAATATAATGTGATTACAGATCCCATCCCTGTTTTTTGACCAGAACGGTGTTTACTGATAGCTGCAATTACAAGGAAGAATACGAGGATTGGTGCAATCCCTTTTAAAGCACCAACAAAGAGAACGCCTAATAAAGCAAGTTCATTTGCCACTTCTGGCACGTATAGAGCTGTCAAAATACCAATAATCAAACCTATGATAATTTGTTGGATTAGACTGACTCTATTGATTGATTTTACAAATCGATTCAT
>OKWQ01000222.1_pt1 | contig 27948 bp, 20 predicted proteins | sample 1607071 | NCBI WGS metagenome assembly OKWQ01 (sample SAMN07501039, study PRJEB24779) | human gut metagenome
ATTTTTATATTTTTTGCTTTATTATTCCTTGGTGGTATATACGTCATGTTTGCCATATAATTAATCACACCTTTCTTATATATATTCAAATACCGAATAGTATCGGATATGTTGCAATTACTAGCTTTTAAATTCTAAATTACCACATAAAATTCGTCTTTTATATCCCTTGTTTATTAATATATTTACCTACCACTAGTATTATTTCTGGTAATCCACAAGAATACACTTTACTTACAATATTTACATATCTTGAACCAGATATTTATGCATTATTATCAATCAAAACCTTATCACATAATAATAAAAATCTTAAACTCTCTGGGTCTGAAAATAATTGTTTAATAATAGTTAAATCACTTTCTTTAACATCTGAATCTTTTGATAATACTAACCTTGTATCAATGGTACCCATACAATCACCCCTTAAATAATATTTGTTTATACTTAATATATAGCAGTTTTTTTAAAATTAGTAAACATATTTATAGGATAGATATGAACCATGAAAACCATTGATTATCTCATCACTTTATTAATCTAAATCCTGTACCAACAGTTTTAACAAATTTAAATATAACTTCATTATTCGCATTTGCTTTACTTATAACTAATGTACTTGGAAGACTAATCCCATTTCCACTATTTACTGTAATAGAATGCTGGTCACTTCCTGATTTTAAGCATATATAGAAAGTTGTTCCTACAGGCATATTAGTGTTGGTCACTCCATTTATAACATCATTACCTATAGTAGTATGATAAAGAGCATTATTTTCTACGTTCAATTTACCACTTACCAACTTATCGCTTATATTATATGCCACATATCCTGCTTGTTCATTTAATACTGTATCAATTTTTGTTCTAGTTCCATTTATGAAATTTTCTCCAAAAACAGATCCACTTGTCATAGTATTCGTTAAACCATTTGATATTTTATTTCCATACATAGTATTATTTTGTAAATATACGTTAGTACAGTCTGAGAAGTTGGTCATGGCTTTTGTATATATAGAATAATAATTACCATTAATGACATTGTTCGAACAAGTTACATAATGACAATTACCCTCTATGAGTATTCCAGAACTCCAATACTTATCTTCTATTCCGTTGTTTAAACATTGGTTATTTGTAATTAAGCAATTTTTTACTCCTGAATAAGAATCTTGAGGCAATCTAGCCCAATCAGCCTGAAGTCTTATACCGCAACGTTTATTTGAATCTGTTATATTACCTATAATAGAAACGTTGTCAGCGTCCATTACTGCTATTCCATGTTCATAATTATTCCTAGAAATACACCCATTAATTATTACGTCATTTGCATCATGTACGACTATACCACCATACATATATTCGCCCTCAAAAATTCCTCCATTACCATCAGTTGTGCAGTTATTAAACATAATATTTTTAACACGATTAGACGCATCGTCAATATGTGCTGTTACGATACCATGATATATATTATTTTTAGCCAGACAGTTGGAAAATATAATATTATTGCTTTTATATGTTGAGTCTGAATAAACAATGAAACCATTTCCTTTTCTGTTATCACTTGCTTCACAATGTGATACGTTAACATCAGAACCTAATATAGAACAAGATGCAGACATAAAATCATTTCTGCCACTCGATTCAAATTTACAATTATACATTTGAATTTTTTTGCCATTATAAATACTTAACCCATGTTTCGTACCATTTTTAAATAAACTATTACGAATATTAAAATTTTCAGAGCCGTTTACAAATAATGCCCTCATTACAACATTATTTGCGTCGAAAGTAATACCATTGATTGTAAAATTATTTTCACTAATGTTTAAATATGACGTTTCAGTATTTAATTTAATCACCGCATCATCACCAATATAATCAAGTTCACCTTTAAGTGTTAACGGATTTACTATTAAATATGTGCCTAATGGAAACAGTATTTTTTTATATTTATTTAATACGGCATACTCGATGATATTTTTTATATTTCCACTATCGTCAGTTACGCCATCTCCTTTTGCTCCTATCATGGACATGGGTGGATATTTTATGTTTATTTCTACAAATTTATTAATAATAGAATCTACTTCTTTTTTATCTATTTTATTCAGTAATTGATTTCTTGAATAATTATCCGATATTTCTCTTCCATTAATACTTCTAACTTCTGATTGTGTCATTCAATCATCTCCATTCTTGCAAAATAAAAAGAGACTTTTACGTCCCTTAATTTAATTCTTTTGATAAAGTTGACCGTTTATAAGCGATTTGTAGGCTTTGTAAAATACTAGCCTTATACTTTATCCTTTAATTTTCATTAATTTTACCAGCCAAAAGCATTTGCTAATATTTCTTCATCATTTCTTTTAATGTATGAGTCAGTGGTAGAAATATCACTATGGTTGAGTAATAACTTTATCTCATTTAATTCAAACTTTTTACCTAATCTTTTACACATATAAAAAGTACCATTTGAAAGATTTGTAGCTGTAGCATGACGTATAGAGTGTACATTTAACTCAACATCTTTTCCAGTTAATTCAAATAATATATTTTTACAATGTTTTATCCATAAATATAAAGCATCTATACTAGCAGGTTCACCTTTATGATTTATCCATAATTCTTTTATGTCATCTTCTCCTCTTTGTTCCATGTATAGCTTATATGCCTCAATAGTATAGTCGTGATAATACAAGTAGAAAGTTTTGGCTCTTTTACCTTTTACTTTCTCTTTTGTAGAATGACCATTTATATCTATCCAATCTTTCATTACACCAAATGCCTCATTTTTTCTGCATCCACTATCGTATAAAAGGCTTAATAATAATGCTATTTGATATTGTTCTCTTTTTATTAATTCATCCCTAATTAATTTTATTTCTTCATCTTCTAAAAATACAATCTCTCTTACCATTTCTTTTTGAACAGACTTAATTTTACTCATGTAATTCATTTCAACTTCTGACTCATCATCGTCTTCCAAGTAGGTAAAAAATGAAGAAACTACTGATTTAATTCTATTAACTCTATTGCTACTCATTCCTTTATCTGACATTTCTAATACAAAATTTCTTAATTGCTTTTTCTTTAATTTATATATTTTACAATTGTCATACGTTTCTAATATCCAAATGAAAAATATTCTTAAGTCTGATTTATATTGATATATAGTTTTATCGCTTTTCTTTTGTGCTTTCAGTTCCAATAGAAAATCTTCCATTGCATCTTTGTTATATTTATTTACTTTCAACCATTTCTCTTCAGTGAAAAATTTATTATATATGTGAGTACTTTTTTTAGCCATTTTATTTATCATCTCCTATAAAAACGCCTAGGAGATAATATCCTAGGCTTAATTTATTAATTATTGTATTTAAACTTTTTCTACATATTTTGAGTGTGCAGTTATATACAGTCCAGACTCCAATTTATACATTTTTGTTGAACCATTTTTAGCATCAACTGTATCAATAACATCAAGATGTTGTCCCTTTTTAACTGTTGTAATTGACTTAGCATCCCAATCGGCAACTTTTCTAACATTAAGAGTGTTACATAATACTTTTATTTGAAATTTCTTAGGTTTACTATTTGGTTTAGAAGGAGTTGGATTTCCTTTTTTATAATCAACTCCTAAATATTCACAAATAGCTTTTGCTATACCTTCAGCACATTCATCTTGGAATTTTTCTGTACACATAACTTTTACATCTTCCCAATTATCCATAAATCCTAATTCTATTAATGTCGCAGGCATTTTTGTTTGTCTCAATATAGCAAGAGTAAATCCACTTATCTCTGTATCTACCCTAATACCATATTTTGTTTCACCATTGGATGGAAAATCAACTTCTTTTAAATTTTTATACATAATACTTGCTAATTTATCAGTCTTTGATTGGCAACCTCTAGTTTTTATAACAACTAATCCATATGCTTTATTCTGCCATTTATCCCCTGTAAGTGCGTTAGCATGAATTGATACTACTAGATCACAACCTTTTCTATTTGCAGTATTTGCTCTTGTAGACAAAGGTGTATCTGAATCTGTTGGTGCTAATTCAACATAATCAATTCCGCATCTTTTTAATATTGGTTCTACTTTTCTCATTATTGCTTCATTGAACTCATTCTCGTGAATTATAGTTCCTTTTTTTCTAGTCTTACCATTAAACTTAATATCTTCTTTTAATTCAACAGTTCTTTTCCCTGCTGTATTAATTCCATGACCATCATCTAATCCAACTAAATATTTACCCATTATTTATCATCTCCCTTGATTAATGTAACAAATAATTGATGCAACCCTGTACTTGCTAAACCACTAAACATACCAGCTAATAACACTTCTGGAGTTACACCATTCATAATCCATACATTTAAAACACAACCTAGCGCTGCCATAACAAAAGGTATGTACTTATTGTCAAATTTAGGAAAACTTGTTTTTAATACATACCCCACACATAAACATATACCTACTATTACTGGCACCGCATAATCCATTAAAAAATTTAAATCCATTATCTATTACCTCCTAAAATAATTTACTTTGAATTGACCAAATAAAAAAACCTAACAAAGTACTTCCAGCAAGGCACATAAACCATTGCATCGTCTTAGTTAGGTTTTTTAAGTTGTCACATAGATTTCTTATTTCTACTTTTAAACTCGCATTATCTTGTTCCAATTTGTCAAGTCTCTCAGAGTGATTATTAATCCTTTTATCATGTACTTTCAATTCATGTTCAACTAATTCTTCATTCATGTAAACCACCACCAATTTATTAATTTTATATATTAAAGAGATTTATACCTCTTTATTTACTAATTGTAATACCAAATCTTCTAGTTTTTTTATTCGTTCATCTTGTTCTGTTATTTTCGTTTCTAATCCTTGTGTTTTGATATTTGTTTCTTTTACAAATTGTTGAAACGCTCCTATTGTAACATTAAGTAGTTGAGTTTGATCTATACATAATCCTGCCTCATTATCTACAGCCTCTTTACAATCAACAATTAATTGACCTACAACATTATCTGTTCCATCATTATCACATATAATATCCTGTGCTACCCCTGAAAGTCTTTGATTATTCATTCCTATGTAATTATAAGTAGTTAACTCATAATCTCTAGTTATAAAATTTAATAAATCATTTAAATGTAAATCTGTTTCTTTAACTGTGTCTGGATTTGTACCATAATCAAAATACTTTATATTCTCTTTTTTCGTTCTATCAGATGATGTTTGTACTCCATTTACAGAGTATATAACATTCCACATGTAACTAGGAGTACCATTACGAACCGTACCATGTTGAGTTGGTCTAAATACATAAGTACCGTCGGTATTTTTACAAAATTCTATCTTACCTGCTGACTCCGATGATGGGCTTGCGTCAGCACAACATAAATATACTTTATCCATTGACCTTAAAGCTGAATATGCCCCTCCTAAATATTGAGAACCGTTATCATAAGCTAAAGCACTTTGAGCATAATAAGAACCAAATCCAAATCTTGAAACATTATCAGCACCTACATGGGCTAAAGAAACTTTATTTCCATTTGTATCTACACTTCTAAATCCTGAACCATTTTGAGTAATAGAAATTTCACTGCCACCAACTTCAAATGAAGATGATGGAATTCTTACTAATCTATTTGCATCATAATATCTTAAAACTGCTATATCATTCATAACATCGTATATGCCTATAGCTACATCTGAATTACTATTACCACCATAAACCTTACATTTGTGTTTATATGTTGCCGTTGAAGAGTTTGAGTTATAAAAATATATATTTTTTTCCTCGTCTGTTTGCATATTTCCACCTAGAAATAAATTCTTACTCATTTCAACACCAACGGTATCATCTTTGAAATTTGATTTAATTCCTATCCCTATTGATTTACCACTTTTATTAAAGGAGAATATAACTGCTGAAGGATTGAGTTTATAATCAAAAGTATAAGTATTGTTGATATTATCTGTTAATACGAAATTCAATAAATATTTATTATTTGGATTATAATTATTTATTGTCACATATGTAGTAAACAAAGTATTATTAGTACAATTAAAACTCGAAGTAGAAAAAGATATTGAACCATCTGCACAACTTAGTTTAACTGTACATAAATCATTCAATATCTTATAAATTTTAGGTGTAAATGAAATTTTAAAAGTATTAGAATCCTCGTCTGGATAATACTGATTAGTTTCTGCGTTTAAAGAAACCTTTTGTAATGCTATGTTTAATAGCGTTGGTTTTTCATAATTAGTTACTTCTAATGTTTTTGAATAACTCTTACTTCTTCCTCTACTATCATATACTGTAGCCTTTATTGTATTTGAATCAGTTACAGTCAAAGGTAAAGAAGTTTTATAACCACTACTACCCAATATGGTTAAGTTATTTTGTCCTGGAATGGATATTACAATTTTTGATATAGTACTACCATAACTTCCCTGTCCTGATGCCGTAACTTTTACTGTACTTAATCCCTTAAGCCAATATTTAACATTATTTATAACAGAATAACTATTTCCTGGTGTTATTCCCCATGATGATATAGTTGGTACTACGTCAGTTGGAACTAATACAGTTGTAGTTCTACTTGTTGTATGTATAAGCGTAGTTCCACTATATGTTTTACAAGTCACTGTCATTTTTCCACTTGATGAATTGGTTATTTTACTACACCAAGATTTAGGAACAGCATAAGAAATACTTCTACTTTTCGATGATGTTGATGAATTGGTTACTGTGTATGAATTACTTCCTAGTGCAAACGTAACTTTACAAGTATATGATGCTAAACCCAATGTTACATTTGCTGTAACTTTATTACTTCCATTGATATATACATTATTTGATACTGAATTTATAGTTGAATTAACAGGGATATCAGGAATACTTATTGATGTTGTATTACTTTTGCTCGGAACATATCCCCATCCCGGGTTACTACTACTAAAGTCAATTGAACCATATAATCTCATATATCCAGTAGTTCCACTGTATTCAAATCTACCACTGCTATTGTGAGTAATTGTCTTAGTAAAAGATCCAACAGTTAAATACGAACCTGAACTCACATTATTACAGTTTAAAGACTTAGTTGCTTTAAAAAGAGTCTCACCATTCATCATCATTTTACAAGCTGTACTAGAATTCCAAGTTGAACCATAACTTGTTTTTTTATAAATTTTTAAAGTACAAGTTACTGTAGTTTGTCTTTTGCTTATGTTTTGAGAATAACTCCAATGTATTTCAGGTCTCAAGTTATTGTCGTTATCAACGAAAATACCTCTTATTACACCATTAGCCATATCTACTCACCTCCTTTGTATTTAAATGTAACTCCACCGTCAAAATCAGGTTCAAATGCAAACGAACCTATTTTCAATGAGTCTAATATTTCACCATTTGTTATTCTAAATTTATCATATTTCACATACGCCACTTCTACATCATTTTGTAAAAATGACATCTTTTCATTTGATATATCAATCTTAAATTGAGCATCATCTGTGTTACCAGTCTTACCGAGTATTACATGAGGTTTATTATCTTCGCCTTGTATTATTTTTACATAAGTTTGGAATTTAGTTAACGTTTCAACAAGTTTGTCATTTTCAGAAACAACTTTCTTTTCTACATTATCAAAAGTAAAATTAAATGCATTACTTAATTGAGTCATATTACTCTCAATAGATTTTTCTGAATATTTCTCCGCCTCATTTTTATAAGCCTCTGAAATTGCTATATCTTTTGTAGTGTTAAAACTACTAATAGCCTCATTGTAGTCATTCATTGCTTGATTTAATGCCTCATTATCACTTGATACCATCATTGTAACTTTAACTAAAAAAGAGTTTATAATATCAACAACACTTAAGTATTGCTGACAATAAAACTCATATGCTTTAACTAAATTATTTCTATTTTCATCCACCACATATTTATTAGACATTAAAGATAAATAAGCAGTTTCTACATTAACCTTATCGGTTTCAACTTTTTTAAGATTTTGTGTCATTAATATTTTTTCACTGTCAGTCAAATAACTATCTACAAATATATCTTCCATAGTGATTTTTGATAAATTAATTACTGATTGTAAACTTATAGTTTCTATTTCTAATAAGTTTCTATTACTATACTCCAAATATTTACTTATTGTATTTATCATGTGTCCCACTAATTTTGATAGATTAGATATATCTTCAGAAAACTTAACTTTACTTGTGTTTTGATTCAAGTAAGAATTCTCCGATAAATAAGTACCTGCGATATATATTGAATCAATCATTGATATAAACTCATCTAACAATAAATTATAACTTTGAATTGACTCGTTAAAATCATTTTTATCAGTAATAGCATTATCACGCCATGTTTGAAATTCTTGTTTTCTCAATATATATTTATTTTTTACAACTTCATTTGTTTCAGTGTTGATTAGATTAGTTATTTCACTTAATAATTGATTATATTTAACTATTAAAGTATTAGAATCTGTAATTTTTCCTTCATCTTCTGGCGCAGGAGTCCAAGGTGTTACTATACCAATTTCTACTTTAAGAGTATTTGGTAAAATAGTGCAACCATAACCAAATTCAACCCATAGCCATGAATTATCTTTAATATTTCCTACATTAAACGTCTTACTGTAATAAGCATCAACACCTGCTGTTCCTATAGTTTCCCAATTAGTCCAAGTACCGTAAGACATTTTAAATCTAACTTTAGTATTAAATGAATGCCAAGGCTTACCCTTGAATGATATAGTTAATGTTTCGTTAGGTTGTATATCTCGTGTCAATTTAAATTTAACGCAATTTCCCTCTACATAACTATCAGTAGTCGATATTTGCAATCGGTCATCTGATACAAGTTTATAAGTAATTCCATCCATTACTTCATAAGTTGGAGGTAATTTTTTAAAATCTGTATTTTGTAATAAGTTTCTTCCTTCTATTTGAAAATCATCACCAAATAAATTATATACATTCGTTATATTTGATTTTAAATTCTTATAATTAGATTTAAAATTTGAAATATTTAATGACGATACATTACCAGAAGATAACACTTTTGAATTTAACCAAATCACAGGATTTGTATTTACATCAGTTAAATTACTAGTTAATACACTTGCATCAGAAGTTGTGATATATATAAATGAAGACATTACATTTGAATACAATGATTTTATATAAGTTAATGAATTATATGTTTGAGATTCTATATCTTTATGTAATGCGTACAAATCAGTTATATAAGCATTTAATTGTTCAAGAGTTAATTCAGTATTACAAATATAACCTATAAGTGAATTTATATAGGAACACATTATACTTAATAAATCACTTAACAATACAATATAAGAGTCCATATCTCCACCAACGTTTGCAACTATATTATTAACAAGGGTTGTTATTTCAGCATATTTACTCAAATAACTATTATGTATAACATCTAATCCCGTCACATGAGTACTTATAAAATTAGTATAATTATTTACTATTTCTGTAGTACCCATAGAAGCAACTAACTCACTGTCAATTTCACTTGATATAATTCCTGTATCTGAATTTAAAGCATTAAGATTATTAAATAATTTCAATAACACATTATAAGAATTAACAAAGTCATATGTTAGATTTGAACATAAACTCATATTTAAAGCATTGAATTTAGCAAACTTTAATTCTATAATATTTTTTTCATTTTGAATATTATTTATTTCTTCCTCACCGACTATGAAATTCTTATTAATTACAAACTCACAAACATTTTCCCAATTAAATGCTAAATCATTAATTTCATTATAATTATTCACATAGTAATTAGATGTGTCTTGGTTTATTACTTCTGAAACAAATACACTTCTGATATAATCATTTATTTTAGATACATATTCTTGTATGCTTACATTTGATAATTCAAAAAGAGTATTAAACATATCTTTTTCGCTTGTAGTTAAATAATAATTTTGAAATAAATTAGAACAATTATTTGAGAAATCATTTAGTGAAGATATTAATATATCTTTTGAGTTAGTATAGGTATTAAATGAACTTGCATTTATTTCAGTTACACCACGTTTATTAACCTCATATCCTTCTTTTATGAATGTTTCTAATTTCTTAGATATATTATTATATCCTATGTTAATGTTATTTTTATCTTCCTCTGTAGGCGTTTTTCCTGTTGTTGTATATTTATTCATTATCGCAATTATTAAATTATATTCTGTTGTTAAATCATTATAAGCATTAGTAAAATTAGCATATTCATTAGATAATGATTTTATAGATGTATAAATCTCATCAATTTCAGTTTTCTCTTTAGTTAATTTGGCTAAATCATTTTTTAAATTCTTTAACTCTACTTGGTCTACAAAATTATCAACAAAAGTTCCATTTGTGAAATCAACTAAACCATTCATACTATTATTTAAATTATTAATACTATCATTCAATTCCTTTTTCGTTTCTTCTATTTTAGAAGTAAACTTATAACTTTCAATCAAAAGTATAACTTCAGATAAATCATTATTGTAAACTCCTATTGAGTCCAATAACAATTTAGTATTAGTTAATATAGTATTTTTTTCAGATGAATTCATATATGAATCAGTTAACATTGAAGTTACTGAAGCAAGTAATGTATTATATTTATTAGTTAAAATAATACCTTTATTTACAAAATTTTGTTTTTCAACATCTGATAATAATACACTTGCTTCATAAGTATTACTCAATGTCATTAGTTCCGTATATTCAGTTGTTATTTTAACCTTAGCTGAATTTACAGCAGCAACTTCAACACTATTTAAGTTACTTGTTGTAGATAAAGAATTAATTAAATTATAAAATGCATCTGTTACAGATGTTAAATCTTCTATTTGTGAATATGCTTTACTTCTTTCGGCACTTAAACTATTTGTAGTTGAATATTTTATTTCTTTTACTGTTGTTTGAAATCTATCATTTAATAATTTTAATTGTGCAAATTGATCGTAAATAGTTCCACCCAGTCCTAACAACATGATTTCATCACAATCTGCTTTAAGTATATTAACACATTTACTAGCCTCACCAACACTTTGAGTAACTATAGTTATTTCAGATGATACAATTTCATCATCTGATATAGATGTTGTTGCAAATGAAACTAATAAATTCACAGATGTTTTTACATTTTCTAAAGATGCTGTTATTCTAGTAACGTAATTATCTTGGTTATTATTGTCTAATAAAGTTATTAACTCCGTAACTATAGTTGTTAAATCAGTCAATGAACTACTAATACTAGATATATCAGTTGTCAATTGAGTTTTTTCTTCGCTTTCTAATTTACCATCATTCGAATAAGTGCTAAAATCTGTATGCATAGTCGATATAGAAGTCAATAGAGATACTAATTTATCTGATATTTTATTTCTTATATCCTTAAAATCGTCAGCATATTCAGTTGTTATTTGTTCAACTCTAGCAGACAATTCTCCCGCAGTTTTCTTGACAGTGTTTAAATTTTTTATAATACTACCGTCTTCTAGGACTTCTTCTTTACCTATTATTTCAGTAACCCCATCAACAGTTCTACTTATTGTATTGTATTTAGTAGTATTATCATCAACCTTTACTTTTAAAGAGTTGAATTCACCTTGAGAAATTTCTCCTGCAGAATATACTCCAAAATTGTAAACCAATTCATCGTGAGGCACCTCGGTATGTATACCCCTCTCATTTATGCAAACCAAAAACTTACTTGAACTTTCAGTTGGTCTAATGTTCGTTTCTATCAATACATTAGGAGTTTTTAAATCCCAATACAAATATTTGTGACTAGTGTATATATTTTGTATCTCATACGACATATTATTATATATTATTGATAAATTGGAACATTTGACATATGAATTAGTCGGATTATTATCTAAAAATGCCATTTTTTATCTCACCTCACTTCTTTTAATATTTATTCTATTTGATTTTACTATATTTAAAATTCTTCCATTTCTTTTCAATAATTTATCATTTGCTTTAAATGTTTTTAACCAATCATTCATATATCTAACTACTTCTTCTGATTCTTTTTTATCAGATAACGTTAAACTTAATGACTTAGATCTATAATTCTTTTCATATCCAACAAAATATATGAATTCTTCACTTCCATCTCTATTTAATAAATATATAATGTCTCCCAAACCTAAAACACCTCTCCATTGTTGTCTAAAATTATTACTAACCAATCTTCTTGTGAAATCCTCAACATCAATATCCCATGTACGAGTAGGTTTAGATAAGATATCTAATTTCTTTTCACCTGACATTATCATTTCTTCTGCATCATAATAAGAGTCATCACTAAATGTTTCTGAAGATATAAATTTCTTTAATTCATTTAATAATCTATCATCAGTTCCAAATATTAAATCTCCATTTTCATCAGTAGAAGTTTTCTTTTGACATAATATATTTATATTAGCAATTGATTTTTCAACTAAATCTATTTGCAATTCTAAATCTTGTATCGCATTATACAAATCTTTACTTTGATTTTCATACGTTTGTATTTGGTCTGCCGTTTCTGCTGCTAGTTGAGTATAAGTACCATTTACGTCTTCATCAGTACCCATTTTACCACTGTAGAAACTGTAATTTTCTTTAAGAACCTTTATCATTGATAGTTTATTTAATTCTTCATTTTTCTTATTTGTCAAATCACTCTCAAGTTGTATTTTATTTTCTCTTAATGTTTTCCACGTTACACTTCTTTGCGAAGTCATCTCATTATATTTATTCAATGCATTTATTAATTTTTGTGACATTTCTTCATTATTAATATAATAAGAGTAATCTTCAATGTAATTCGTTCCTGTGACAGTATAATCTTCAATTACACATTCTTCCTCATTCCCTATTAATACTAATTTAGTAACCAAGTCTGATGATGAACTTGATTTTTCTAATGATTTAATATAGTTATCGTAAGATAATGCCAAATTTAAATTCTCACCAAATGAACTCATATCATACAAATCCACTAATTGATTTTTATTATCAAAATGAACATAACAATCAAATTGAGTAGATATAGTTTTACTTAAATAATCTAACCATGAGGTATTTACACTCTCTTGCCATCTCATCTTAGGAGTTTTATTTTGAACATTTAATTGTAAATTACCTGCCGTTGAATCATAAGATCCATCAACAGATAAACTTCCTAAACTTTCTTCATAAGATATTTCATCTATTAATAAGTGTTCAGAAAACTCATTGTATTTTACAATATCATCTATGTGTCCAAATCTCCACCCAGTTTCCTCATACATATAATCATCAAGTGAATATATATTATTTTCTTCATCCGAACCTTGAAGGTAGAATCCTAAATCTTCAATTGATATGGATATTTTCTCTAATTTCTTTTCTTTAGAATAAGCCGTAATAGTTTTTACGTCGTTCTTAGTATCCTCTTTTATATCCTTGATTACATAAAATGCACCATCTAGACTTATCATTCTTTCATTTTTTATATCATCATAAGGTAAATACTTTTTCTTAACCTTACCTATTTGACTTATGTAATATTTGTTAACTGTTAATTCTATTTGACCAACTTCATTCATTGAGTTTTTAATTGAAATTAATGTAGAAAACAGTAATTCGCCAATTGGTTCTTCATTTACTTTGTGTAACAATATTCTATAACTATCTTTTATTTCATTTATTATAACTCCCATATCATCACCTACAATACGATTGGAAATTCACATAATATTTCAATTTCACAATTACCATTAACATTCAATTGATTCTCACCAGGAAGTAATTTCAACCAATTTCTATTACATTTAGAGAATCTATTTTCTTCTAATGAATTTTCAACTGTTAATATCAAATTATCAATTGTTACTATCTCATTTGTTTCTAATCCCGTTATTTCAAAAGCACCTATTTTATTAATTGTGGAAGTATCACCTAGATTTTTAATTTTAATCACAGGATTATACTCAATAGAACTTGGATTGGTTAGCAATATATCAGTTGAATTAGTAACAGTTATTTTATGATACGTTTTCTTATATGCAAAATGTGAAATTGGAACAAATGTACCTTCAAGTACACCTAATCCACGAGGTGTCATTTTATTTTCTAGTTTCTTACATTTTAAATAATATATATAATCAGGATTATCTTGTGTTACAAATGGAATAAAATCCTCGGTTATCATCCAGTTTTTAGTTTTAATTATCTTATCTTCTGTCCATTGTTGTGCCATGTCATTTATTGCGTACATAAAGTTTAATACTACATCGTCAGGTACAACATCTTCATCTTTAAATAATGGATTCAATTGTGAATATCCATCTGATGAAATATCTCTTTGGAATGGTATTCCTTTACTGATTAATATGTCATTATCAAATGAGACTAAATATATATCTTCATCAGATCCTTTTATTCCGTTTAATGTAAATTCATCTGAAACTATCATACTACCTCCTTTCGAGGGAAATTAATCCCTCTTATTTTATAGTCCTTGTACTGCACCTTCTAATGCCTCATTTACTGCTTTCTTAACTTCTTTAGCTATGTCATTTCCACTAGCACCCGATTGTGTAGTTACGTGTATGTTTATATCACCTGTAGTGACTGATTTACTTGATGTGTTAGCCGTAGGTAAATTAGAATTAACATTATTAAGACCTAATTTATCTGATATATCGGCATAATTCTTTAATGTATCTAATGCAATATTTAAATTTGCTATTAAATCGTTTTTAATTACATCACCCATTATCCCCAGGGCTTCACCTGATGATTCTGCGAAATCAAGCATAGCGTCTTGTAGATTAGTAATATTGCCGTCTAAGTCGGTAAAAAGTCCTGTATCCAGTGCATTTTTTATTACTTCTGCTATCTTACTGTCAGTCCATTCTTTTTCTAAATCCTCAATCTTTTGGTCGTTTTTATCTTCTACACCTTCAATAGCATCATCAAAAGCATCTTCTATATCAGAATTTAATTTATCATCAACAAGTTTCTCTAAATCTTTTTGTGCATCTGCTAATTGTTTTTCTAATTCAGCTATTTTCTTTCTGTTGCCTAGTGATGAGTCCTTCTTAGCAGTTTCTAATTGTTCTTTTAATTTGTCTATTTCAGAAGTCTTTTCATCATATTCATTTTGATAATCCGCCTCTTTACGAGCGTCTTGATGTGCTTTTTTACGTTTTTCCAACTCTTTCTTAATTGTGTCAGTTTCCTTTTGAATGGCATCTTTTCTGTCTTCTATTTCCTTTTTAATCATATCGCTGATTTTGCCTTCGATATCTTTTGTTGTTTCGAGTTGATTTTTATAAGCGTCCTCTATAGAGTTTTCAAAATCTTGAATTGATTTATCAGCATCAGGTATTTCATTTTCATGTAAATCTTTCCACTGTTCTAAAACCTCTTTGATATATTCATATGCGCCAGACTTTTCTATTTTAGACAACGCATCTTTCATGTTGGTTATATCACCACTAGAATCAAATTTAAATCCATTATTCTCTAATTCTTTTTTAAGCAATTCTTCTTGTTTCTTCATATTGTCTAATGAAATTTCTTGTTCTTTATTTAATTTATCATATAATGCAATTTGTTCTTTTATTAAATTTAACTTGTCGGTACCGTAAGCGTGTTCCATCTTTATATTTATAATATCAAGATTATTTTGTAATTTTTTAATCTTTGAGTTAGCAACTTCAACCGATGTGCTGAATGGTTTTATTTTTTCATCTAAATCTAACTTTTTAATTTCATTTTGTAAATCTTGCATATCATTTATATGATCTTGTCTTAAGTCGTTAGTATCTCTTTCAGCATCTAATATATCTTGATACTCTTCCATCCATTTTTTAACTTTTTCTAAATTTGAACTATTTTGATACTTATTAAGAATTTCATCATAGTTTGTTATTTGTCCAGTACCAGAATCAAATTTAGCACCATATGATCCGAGTTTACCTCTATAATCTTTTCTTTGAGATGCATATTGATTATGTAATTTCTCATTTAACTCTTGAAGTTTTTTAAGATGTTGCGCCTCTTCTTTTAAATATTTAATTTTAGTTGCACCTTGTGACCTATCTGCTTTTGTAGATAATCTATCTCTATAATGAGAATACTGTTTAATTGAGTTATTAAGTTCATCTATCGCATTCTTTTCTTTGTATATTTTGTCTTCGAACTTCATTTGTTCAATTTCATCGTTAGTCTCTTTTATCGCATTTTGCAGGCTATACCATTCTTTCTCGGCATTTGGAATTTCCGTATATTGTAATTTTAAATATTCTTCAGTTAACTTCTTAGCATCTTCTACTTTTTGTTTAGCCTTGTCTGCTGACTTCTCTAATGATTTTTTAACTTTTTCAGATTTTTTAGAAGATTTTTTAGAAGATTTAACTTCATAACTACTTGCCTTCTTTTCTGCTTTTTCTGCTGCTTGTTCAAGTTTTAATAACTTCTCTTCATAAGATGTTAAATTGCCTTGTTTATTAATTGAGAATCCTAAACCCTTCAATTTCTTACTTACTGATTTTTTCTCTTTATTTAAAGAATTGAATAATGTCTTTTGAAGTTTAGCCTGTTCTTTGTATAATTTATTTTGAGTTTTAAGATAAGATATTTTTTTAGTTCCGATTGAATTTTCCATCTTAACACCCAATAAATCAACTTGATTCTGGGTTCTAGAAATTCTATTTTCTAACTCTTGAAATAAATTAATTCCGTACTTAAGCATATTCCATACATTTTTGTATGAAGTACTTATTTTGGTAGCCATTGTTGATGAAGTTAATACACTTCCGAATGAACCTGTTGATTTAGCTGACACTTGACCACTTGTTGTGCCTGTTGGAACACCCGTTGTTGGAGTAGGCGATGATGCACTAGCTGTTGGACTGTCTGATACTCCTGAGAATCCACTTGACATTGCTGATGCTTCTTGTGGTGTGTCGGAGACGTTAGAGAAACCACCTACTGATTTAGGTCTTTGTACGGCTGCGTTGCCTCCTGTAATCCAACCCCAAGCATCTGAAACGACCTTTTTAACTTCCACCCATATGGTTTTAGTCACATCACCAGTAGGTACAGCGTTGATAACACTAGTAGCGTTATCATGTCCATTTATATTTACATCCTTTTTCATTAATTTCTTGTATTCATCTAAATAATTAATTTTTCCAGATGCGTTATCTATAGCTAATAAGTCTGTGAATTTATTATGCAATACTCTGGCATCAACCGTATCTATCCCAGAAATTGCTTGAGATATTTCAGAAAGTACTTTTACTTTTTTCTCGGGTGGCATTTCATCTAATTTGGCCATCAAACCGGATATGTTACCTTGTTGAACATCAACCATTATTTGTTTCTTTTCTTTTTTTGATAAATCTAATTTATTTACTTTCTTAGCTACAGCATCTACCGTGTCTGCGCCAACAACAGATATATTATATTTATTAGCAATTTCAGGATTATTTAATAACCACTTAACTACATCTTCATACGATTTAAGTTCGCCTAATTTATCAATGTTAGCCGTTATAAAGGTTTGAATATCGCCTTTGTCTCCTTGTAACGAACTCATTATTTGGGAAAACTTTTCAGCATCATTTGCACCATGTATTTCAGTTTCTATTGTAGCTACAAATTTTTCATCACCTAAAGATTTTATTTGTTCTGATACTGCATTTTTGGAGTCCTCATTCATCTTATATTCAGCCTGAATATCTAATTCACCGACATCAATTTTACTGTCAGGAAATAATTCATCAATCATTTTTTGTGCTTCATCTAATAATTGACTTCTTTCTTGAGAATCTTCGCTCGTCATACCAGCCGAAATTTTCATCATAACTTGCATTTCTTCATTAGTAAATTGACCATCTTTTTCCATATCGCCAAATAAATCTTTAACTTGCTTAGGAACATCATCCTTATTCACGATTTCAGCTACAGCTTTCAAGTCAAATCTAACTTCACCATTAGTTTCAGATTTGGTAGCGTCTAATCCACCTAAATCATCCATCAAGGTATTAAATGATTCATATTGTTTTGCTAAACTTTCAGTATCAGCATCAAATTCTCTCATTGATTCTCTTTTACCGAATGATTGTAAATAAGCATCTAATGAAGATGTAGCTTGTGTTAAAGTAGGATCTAATTGAACCATTGAACGAACTAACTCATCGTTTAATCCCAATAAATCAGCCATTTGAGGAATAATTTCTTCAACACCACTTTTGTATGCAAAAGTATCTCCCGTTCTTTCTACTTCTTTTCTTAAGTTTTGATACTTTTGAAGAACACCATCTACTTCGCCATCGCCTAATGCATTACTTAAGTTTCTAGCAAATGTATCTATTTGACCTGTTTTCAATGATGAGAAATCTAATGAAGATGTTATGTTCTTGGCAAGTGCTTTTATATCATCGCCTGATTTTTCTATCTTAGTGTTAGTTTCTATTTTATTTAATGCTTTTTGCTTTAATTTTGAACTAAGTTCATTTATTTTCTCTTGTTCTTCTGCTACTTTATTATAGCTATCCTCTATCTGTGCTGTATGTTCTTCTCTAGCAGTTTGTATCTTTTTAACTGAACTATCAAAAGAGTCTTCACTTTTAGCAGTAAAACTATTAATTGCATCGGTTAAGTTAGAACCACTTTTTTCTATTTTCTTTTTTTCTTCTTCGGCTGTCATAGTTGCTTTTTGATAATTTTTATAATCATAGCCCTTAGAAACATTTCCACCTTTTTGGAGTTGGTCACTAGCATCTCCCGCTTCCGCATTTTGCTGCTGTTGGAGTAACATTCTTTGTTTTTCAATAGCTGAATCTAAACTCTTTATGTAATTCTTTAAACTTCCATTTAAAGATAAAATTGCATTACCTTCTGAATCCACACCCGATTGTAATTCGGGATTTGCTTCTGCTATTTGATTTCTTAACTCATTATATCTTTCTTGCTCTTTAGCGCTCCTATTTGTCTTGTTAGCAAGTTCATCATATTCTTTTGAGATTGATTTTAAACTTGATTTTTGTGTTTTAAGTTCTGAAATTTTAGTATTTATTTTACTAATATTTTCCTCATGCTTTTCCATTGAAATTTCAGATGCATGAGCAAATTTGTACAATTCTTCAGTTATTTTACTTATAGCCATTCCAGCTACAGCCATAATAGCCATGTTTCCAAATGTTGTTAAAAGTGTACTTCCTATACCTTGTAATGTGCTACCCATTCCACTTAATGTTGATTTGGCTTGAGATGCTGATTTAGTCATTAAACTATAACCATTTGCTGTTTGTGTAGCTACAACTCTATTTGTTTGTAATGCCTTACTCATTTGATTAGAAGATCCTTGAGTTGCTCGCATTACTCCACTGAATTTAGATGATTCTCTACTTAAAGTTGTAAATTGTGTTGAAGTGTTTTTTAAATTACTTTGTATTTTATTTAAACTTGAACCTGATGTTGCCAATCCACTTAGAGTTTTGAAAAAGTTAGGTAATTGAGTTCCTGTACCCAATGATTTAATTGTCATAAACATTCCAGTTAATCCACTTAAAACAACTGGTGTGGCAACTCCCAATTTATCAAAAGCACCAATTACGTTGTTTATTCCTGAAACCATACTAGTTAAACCAGACACAAAACCTTTAGCCATATCAGTTGATATAGTTGTAGTAGTTAGTTTTTTTAACTCTTCTTTAAGTTTAACTACGCGACCCTCTATACTATCTATGAACCTCTTATTTTCTTTGTCCGCTGAACCAAGTGCTTGACCGTTAGCTATTTCATCTTGAATATCTTTTACCGTTTGAAAATTATCCATTAGGGCATTAAATACATTGGAATGATATTTTCCAGCAATCGCTTCACCTAATCCTGCTTTTGTTTGTTGATTAAAACTATCCCATTTTTTACTTAATTCAGTAAGCACATCCATTGTGTCCATTAATTCGCCATTAGGTTTCGCAACTTTTATATTAGCATATTTCTCTAATGCCATAGCTGTTTTATTTAATTCTATCGAACCGTCTTGTGCTGACGTCTTCATAGCACCTAAATTAATTGACAATGATTTTATGGCGTTTCCTACTTTTGGCGCATTTTGAATACTTTCTTGTGAGCCTGCTATTAATGCCATAGAGTCATCTAAGCTTACACCATAACTCTTTAATGTTGATGCTGACCTACTTAATGCCTCACCTATGTCACCTGAAGTAAGTGCATAATTATTCCTTTATATTCATATGAGTTCGCTAAACTCACACAGTTCTCTTATGAACTTCCTTATCTTTCGATAAGAGAGTAGACTATATCTTCAATTTTTAAAATTGGTTTTCCGCTTCCATTTAAGGGAATCTCACCCACTCCAATCACTTGAGCCGTACTCCTATTGCTATATACATAGCCTATGGGATAGTCGTTGAAGTTTATTCTTGTTTATTAATTTTATACATTAAAGTTAAATAAATTTAGAATCTTACCTGCTGATTATCCAATCCTATTAATTTTCAAACATTCACGCTTACCATTTCTAGTTACGTTGTAGCTTAATAGGCTCTAAGGACTTTCCAGCAATTCAAAAAACGTAGGCTATAATTAACCTATATAATTGGCATTATCCATATATGAGTTTAATAAACTGTAATCTTTTGATGCTCCTTGTATCTGACTCCTCATTGGTTTAATTGAATTTTCAACCCCACCATAAGCACTCATTATACTTTTTACATATTTATCAGCAGACTCTTCATCAATATCTGCAACATTCGCATACATGTTAATGTTCTTAGCATACTCAAGCGCACCATCTATATTTTTGAACCCTGCTTGCAACGCCGAAGATGTCGAATTTATGATATCAACAGAACTTCTAGCAACTTCTTGTCCAATATTTATAGCTTTATTCCTTAAACCGTCTAACTCTTCCTTAGTCCCCCTGAAACTTTCGGGCGCAACTTTTTGAAGGTCTCTGAATGCTGAATCTAATTCTGTTATAGTTGTACCTATAGAATATACACCTCTTTGTATTCCCATAGCTAACATAGAAGAAAGTGAAAATGTTGTTATAGTACTATACAAATTACCAAACATTTTCTGAACACCACTACCAGCAGTATTCAATCCACTCATACTAGATTTCATTGTAGCCATTTCTGACTTAATTCTTTGTAATCCAGATGCAGCCTTATCAGTACTAACATTACCGAGTTGTCTTAATTCTTGTTCAAGTCTATCAACTTGACCTGTACTTTGTCCTAAATCTACACATCTTTGTCTTAATTGTTGCAACTCTGATAAAGTTCTACTTAAATTTGTTTGAAAATTAAAATTAGCCTTACTAGATTGCATCGCACTATTAAGTTGTTTATACTCCGATTCACATTGATTAATACTTTGAACCATTCTTTGAAATTCTGCTGTAAAATTTTCTGAATTAGGATTCAAGTTATTTAATTCATTTTTTAATGATTGTAATTTAGATACAGTTTCATTAATTTTTCCTGTATTACCAAATCCAGTCTTATTTAATGCTTGTAACTTATTAATTAATCCATCAACAGAAGTTTTAGCACCGTTAATTTGCTTATCTATATTCATGTCGATTTTTAAATTACCTAAATTACTTTTTACTTCTTTTAATTTGCTTTCTAATTGAGTTAATTCGTTTCTTGATTTTGCAATATCTTTTGTGTCTATTTTGAAACCATCTAAACTTTTAAGTTGTGACTTCAATCTATCTACTTCTTTTGCTTGAGAAGTACTTAAGTTTCCTACTTTAAGAGAGGATAACTGTTTTTCGATACTCTGTTTTTTACTTAATAATTGGTCATACTTTTTACTAAGTGCCGAAATAGATTTTGCCTCTTGCGAAGCACCTGAATCGCCAAATATTTTTTTATTCGCTTGTCTACTTAATTTATTAATTTCTTTTAATGTTGATTTCAAAGTGTTCAAGCTATTAAGTTGACTTCTATCTAACTTAAATGCATTATTCAAAGCACTCTGAATTCCTTGAATTTGATTCTTAAAATCACTCGCATTAATTCCTAATTTTATCTTTTTATTTTCAAGAGTTTTAATGAGTGAATTCAATTCTGATTCTACGTTACCTTTTCCTACTGTAGCATCAAGTTTTATCCTGAAATTATGCAAATTATCGTCACCACCTTTTAATTTTTTGCATAAGAAAACCACTCCTTATGCGAAGTGGTAATTATGTTAATTATTCAATTGGTATACCAAGTCCTTGTAGTTGACTCTTCAGTGCATTTGGTATTTTTTCGTTACATTCAAAAAATGCTTCAGTGGTTGGGTCTGCTTGGTAATAACCACCCCCATGTGCCCATACGGATCCTGATAAAAAACCTTCCAATGGGAAAAAATTTTCTCCTGTTATTGCAGAACTCCATCCACCTTTATCCATATATTCAGTAGTTATACTTGTATTGCTCATTTCCGATATTTCTGCGCAATTTCCTAACTGACCAGTTCTAGTACCTGTAGTATTGCCATGATTATTATATATTTCTTTTTCTATCGATTCCTTCATAATAACTTTCATTTCTTCCCCTACTTGAGGTAAAGAACTAGCTACTGCATTTTCAATGAAATTTATAGCCTCATCTATAGAGTTAAAATCCATGAAATCACCTTCTACTTTTTAATATTTTTATTAAAATTATCAATTTCACCCTGTACTTTTTCAACATCTTTTGATATCAAATCTACGTGTTGCGCTTTTAATAAACTTAATTCATTATATTTTAAACTTTCTAATTGACATAAATTTTGATAATTAACCATTGCTACTTCAAGTTGCACTTCACGTATTATTTCAAATACTTCCTGCATAACAATAAGCATATTTCCAGTTGGGGCATTTAATACATCTATTATATTCTCATCTACAACTATATTTGTTAATTCCGAGAACATATCATTAAATACATCTTCAATTAAAACCGATATTTCTTTGCCTTCTTCAGTTAATTTTTGTATTTTATTTTTAATCTCTTCTCTTTGCTCTGTATTAGGATTAAATATATTTATTTCTTGTATTTCACCACTTATATCAACATCAATTGATTTTCTTATTTCTTTTAATTTTAAATCACTTAAATTAACCATACAACTCCTCCTTAATATGTGAAAGTTGATTCTTTAACTTTAGATTCAATATCATATAATTCTTTTGAATCTATTTTATATTTATTATCTAATTCATTTTGTAATTCTATAACTTCTTTTTTATCATTATCATTTTCAGATATTACATTCTCTTGTAGTATTTTTATATTCTTTATTCTATCAAATACTTCTTTCGATAAATTATCATTACTACATAGTTCTATTATTTCTTTTGTGTAAGCTAATTGTCTTCTACTTAATAAATATTTATACTTTATTTCATTGAACTCAATATCTTCTTGTTCTTGAGTAGTACCCTTATACTCAACCAAATAATTATGATAATTTTTAAGATTATCTAAAGATATATTATCTAATGCTTTCTCATACATTTCAACGTCTTCTGATGTATTTAATATTCTATTCTTATTAGCGTCTATTATTTCTTTACTATTATCTGCGAATAACTCATATGAATAATCAATCGTGTCACACAATATAGTTAATATATCTGTAGAGCTTGAATATATTAAACTTTCTTGATTTTTTAAATTGTCCATTTCTTCTTCACTCATTTTACTTTGACACCCAATCATAAAACCACAACTTATAATTATAAATAATCCTAAACTTAATATTTTTTTCATACAAAACACTCCTTTTCATTTTATATGTAAATTGTAGTATAATAAAATCGCAATATCAACATTTTTTAAATTTATTAATTTTATACATATTTAAATGTAAAACCTTTATATGGTTTTTTATTTTTACATGATCTTGAAATTGAACTTACATCAAAATTTACATCATTATATTTTTCATTTAAATAATTTGATGTGTCTACAATACTGTTGAAAGTTTTATTCAATTCCAATATTAATATTCTTTTGCAATTATGAGGTTTCTTTAATTTATATCTCGTATCCATTACTTCTTTTTTATCGTATTTACACCATCCATATTTATTTCCATTTTTTAAATACTTTAGCATAATACTACCATTTATATTAAAAATTGAAGCAATATCTTTTAATAACATATCTTTTTTGTGTAATTCATAATACGCACAAACTTCTTTTATTTTATTATTTATTCCATATTTATCAGCGTTATTCCAATTTATTTTTGATAAATCAAATACCAAATTTAATTTACTAGATATTATATTATTCATAATGAATTCAAATCTATCGTGTCTACAATATGCACAATCAATTCTTATGACTTGTAAATTATGTTTATTTGCTTTTTCATCTTTCCAGTTGTCAATTAATTTTGACTCTTCTTTTTTTGAATACTTGGTATCAGAATTTCCATGACCAATTCTACCATCCATTTCAATAATTAAGTTTTTAGATGGTATATAAAAATCAAATCTTCTACCATCTGCCCATTTTGGAGAGTACTCTGTTTCAAATTTAACATTTAATTGTTCTAATATATTAAACATAAATTTATTTGGATACCTTACCCCATCAGAACAATTACACCCTACAGATTGTTCATTATAAATCATACTTATCTTTATTTTTTTACTTCTAACTCTACCACAATCAGGACATATTGGATAAATGTATTGTCCACTACAAGAAGTATATTTATATGCATCATCCTTATTTGCTAGATATTTAATCATCCAAGGATCTGTTGTGGCTAGGTCATTAATACCTGGTACAATTATTTTACCTGCGCAGCACGAACATCCTCTACCTTTTAACAAACTACTTTCTTCAATCCAACCTTCAGTCCAACCACATTTATTACAAGTATATTTGTAGTATTTCCATTTTTGACCTTTTTTATCTTTTCTATATTCCATATTTGTTACAGTTATTTCCCTGTCGCTATCTTTAAACACACTTCCTTTTTCAACTTTAAATTCATTTGTTATTTTGCCTAATATTTTTCCAAAATAACATCTTGAAAATGAACTAGTTTTCATTTTATTAATAATATTTCCATATTTAAAATTAACAGTATTTGAATTATAATTAATTATTTCAATTTCACCTTTTATATCATCATATGTGAATTTACATTTACATCCTACACTATTTTTCCAATCTATTATCTCTTTATTGCCATACCTTTTTCTAGGCAATCCACTTAAATCAATTTTTCTCTCACTCATAACTCTACCCCTTTAAACAATTTACATATGACAACTGGATTTCTCAACCCAATTGTCACACATCTCAAACAATTTTTCAAATTACACGTAGCAATTTACATACGCAACAGCAATTTTCACCATCAATTTCCCTAATAAAATCTTCTCTACTAAAATCACTCTCAAACAATCTCTTTATGTAAAAATAATTTCCCACTTCTTCAAGAAATATTTCAGATATAATTTCATTAAAAATTTCATAATCACCATGTTCTTTTGCCTTGAATAATAAATCAACCAAAACGTTTATTTCTCCTGTTCGATTTCTCTCATCTATTATCCTTTGTCTTTCATCTAACCTATCAAACCAAGTATCTCCCTTTAGTTTCTTGCTTATTCTTGCTATCATATGTTTTACCCCCAATTAATCTTTAATAGTTAATAAGTTAAATTTATTATTAACTGTCTGTAATTAATGTATCACGTATTAGTATTAATTGTCAACAATATTTATAAAAAATGTTTAATAACTTTACACAATTAATATTTTGTGGTATATTCTAATTGAGGTGATAATATTGAAAGTAAAAATAAATGAAGTATTACAATCAAAAGGAAGAACTAAATATTGGTTATCAAAGCAAACAGGTATGACTGCTCAAAATGTAGGTAAATTATGTGCAGGTAAAACAGCTAGTGTTAAATTTGAAAACATTGATGCAATTTGTACAGCTTTAGAGTGTAGTATAAGTGATATATTTGAAGCAGAAATTAATAAAAGAGATTAGATGCGTTCTAGTCTCTTTTTTACTACACAATAAAATTTACATTTTATCATGTTACTTCTTAAATCCATTTATTCAAATTGTCCAATTAATTAACTTGAGGTGTAGCAATTATCATCTCATATTCTTGTTGAGTTATTTGACCTTTTGCAACTCTTGCTTGTAAATATTGTTCATCTACCTTTTTCATAATCCACATATTTAATAAAAAATTATACATTTGAATACCTCCTTATAATAAATTTAAAATAACTTCTTCAACACTTGCTAAACGTTCTTCTAGTGTAGGTTCTTGTAATGGATATTCGATAATCGTATCAACCGTATCGTCAACATTTATTTCTTCTATTCTTGTTTGCCCTGTTTCGCAATCATATATTACTTGTTTTTGTATCATTTTATTCACCACCTAAATCGTAAATTACTACAGTTGAACCATTAAGCATATTGCTTCTAATATTCATACCTATGTTAGTAATTATATTTTGAGTTGAAGGAGTTACAATTGTATATTTAGGGAATGAATCATATTTAGTCGCGCCAGAAACAATATCCCTGCAATTTGAATTTGTGCCATCTCTGCTCTGTACAATTGTAGCTTTAATAAAACCAAGAGGGAAAACATTTGATAAATCCAATATGATTTCGCAATTAAATACATTATATGATTTATTGGAAATGTTAAGCCTTGTTGTAACTACAGCCAAGACTTCATTATCAGTATCTATAATAAGTTCGTCATAAGTATTTTTGTTCGTCATTGCATTTATTAATATTTTAACTTTATTAGTATCTATATTAGTAATATTAAATGGTGTAAAATCCTCAAATTTGAAATAATTAGTATCTACGGTTTGAGTTGCGTAGGATATTTTCGTATTAGTTGAATCTGACAATGTGAATTTATTACCAGATACACTGTAAACCTTAAATATACCATTCGTTGTTGTTAAGTTAAAAAATTCAATAGGTATCTTAGTCAAATCTATTATGCCGTTTACTTTTGTAGGAGATAGATACAATGTTTCTCCAATGCTCAAAGAAGGACTACCACTCCATGTAAATTCTCCAGTTGTTTGGTCAAATCCAGTTACAATTATTTCTTTATTAGAATTATGTATATATTTTGCTATTAGATTATTGCCTCCCTCATTTGAAGTCCCTTCATGGCTATGGCTACTTATAACCCCTGTTAATTTTGCTTCTATTTCTTCCTTAGTTATATCACTATTTTTTTGTGCACCTACAGGAGCATGAGAACTTTGACTATGGTTATAGGCACTATCATAATTAGTTTTAAGTGTATTTGTTAAGTCATTTGTAACCAAAGGGATAGTTGGTTTATCAGTTAAATCGTTATAACTATGATCATGAATTTCTGGAGTAAATACACTAGGTTTATTTTGAATATTACTCCATTCTACACTATCTACAACACTTGGTAGAGTTGTCCCTGTATCTATCTTAATTCCATCTTCTTGAAGTAAATATAACTTCCCATTTTCAACACTCGTTTTCTTTACAACAGTATTAAATTGTGCATTAACTTTACTAGCACTCCATAGTTCATCTACGCCTGTTCCATTATCGTTCAATTTGCTACTTAATAAAACTTCTGTTTTATCTGCCTTATTAGTTACATCATCCCACGAATCAATTTTCTCTTGAGTAATTGTATCCAAAACAGGTTTATTGATATGAGTATGACCACTCCCACTTCCACCATTTTCAGCTAATTCTTTCAACGCACCTTCAACATCATTACTTTGAAAATTATTATCTGAATCTTCGATTTTTATATTTTTTGCTTTATTATTCCTTGG